>ENA-UOJB01000207-UOJB01000207.1-human-gut-metagenome-genome-assembly--contig:-C48-NODE-207-length-78000-cov-7.033010_pt1 | contig 78000 bp, 91 predicted proteins | sample MGYA00242338_ERZ723885 | MGnify/ENA metagenome assembly ERZ723885
AGTTCAAAATGACCAACTAGGATAATTAAATATGTCACAAAATGATTTAAACAATGACGTTTGGGAAAAGACCAAAGAAACGTCAAACGATGCTTGGGAGGCCACTAAAGAGGGATCTGCCAAAGCTTGGGACAAAACCAAAGAAGTCAGCAGCGATGCCTGGGAAGCCACCAAAGAAGGTGCATCCAAAGCCGGAAATGCGGTTTCCGACACCACAAACAATGCCTGGGAGGCCACTAAAGAGGGATCTGCCAAAGCCTGGGACAAAACCAAAGAAGTCAGCAGCGATGCCTGGGAAGCTACCAAAGAAGGAGCCGCTAAAGTCGGCGATGCTGTTTCCGATACCGCAGACAAAGCCGTTGCACCGACAGACGCCCCGGCCTACAATCCCCAAACCGGAAACCGTCCCGCCCAACCGGAAAACCGCACATACTAAACGCGGCGGCGGATTTTCACTCACGCTCAAAATTAAAAAGGCTGTTGAAGAATCTCAACAGCCTTTTAATAGTATTAGTTTAAGAAACGAAACTAAACAATGATATGCGGAACAAAATTGCTGGCATCAACCGTAATTCGCCCCGATTGTTCGCGAATACCCAGACCACAGGCTTCTCCGCCGATAACCCAGCCGCCCAAAATCGGATACTTTCCGCCATAATCTTGCAAATCCGCCAGTTCCTGATAAACATACCCTTCTTCGCCGTATTCGCCGGATGTACGTTCCAGACAAAAACCGTTTCGGATAAGTTCCACATTGCATCCTTCCCGAGAAAAAATCGGCTTTTTGCAATAGGATTTCAGCTTGTCAGCCTCAAAATAAGCCGGCAAAACATAAGGACTGTCAGGATACATCTCATACAAAAACGGCAACAGTGCCTTGTTGGACATCAGGCATTTCCACAACGGCTCAATCCAACACATATCGGTAACGCAGCCGCCCATGTTTTCCTTAAACATCGTTTCCCATGGATAAAGCTTGAACAGACAGTTAATCGGTTCACCGTCGGGCGTCATCAGACATTCTCCGATGGCAATATCTCTCAAATCCAGCTCGGCTGTCCTAAGCCCGGCATCATAAGCCGTCGACATAATATATGCCATCGTGCTGTAGTCCTCCGGACAATCCGTCAGAGATGCAAAGTGATAAATGTCGCACTTGTAAACGTCATGAATGTCTTTCCATGACTGTATCAGCGCCTCGTGAAGGGAGTTAAACTGATCTGCTTCGGGAAAAACCGCTTCTTTCCACTGCCATTGCACCAACGCAGACTCAATCAGCGTTGTCGGCGTATCAGCGTTAAATTCCAACAACTTGGGCACACCGTCAACATAAGCGAAGTCAAACCGTCCGTATAAGGACAAATCATCATCTTCCCAGCTTTGTCTGATAAAAGGGCGCATTTCTTTGGGAATACACAGCTTATCCAGCTTTTCTTCATCATAAAGGCAGGCCTCAGCCACGTTGCAATACATTTGATAACAGTTGTTTATGGCCTGTTCGAGCTCTTCAACTTCTTTGGCGGAAAATCGATAATATGCGTTTTCCAACCAATATTCTTTGTGAAACACAAATCCGATTTTCTCAAGTTCTCCCATATATCCGGGACGCGGAGCTATTTTAATTCTTTCCATATTCTGTTGATTTTATGCACCAAATGACGAACCTTTTGAACTGCTGCCAAACGACTTTCCGGTAGAAGCCGGTTTGCTGGAACTCTTATAGCCGCTTCCGGTACTTGGCTTAACTGATGACGACCGCTGATATACGTTTGGACTGGCCGTTGCAGGAGGATTTACCCTGATACCCGAAGAGTTTGTCCAGTTTCCCGTCCCCGGATAATAATAATGAGACTGACCGCCGCCCGAGGGCATAAACAGCCAGCGCATCAACATCGCGTCATAAATCCACGAATTTCCGTGAGAGTCTTTATGCTCCTGTTTATCCTTCGGATTTTCCGGCAGCTGATCTTTATGAACGCAGGATACAAACAACGACAACGATAATCCCGCAGCCATTGCCAAAAAACTTTTTCTTTTCATACGACATAAAATTTTAATAGTTAATAAATTAATTGACAAAATAAGTCTTATTATCGGGCAACATACTATGGTGTCAGCGCTAAAAGTCAAGCACAAAAAAACACCCGGCACCATTCGGTACAGGGCGTTTAAGACTGTAAAACCGTCATTTTGAGCCGAACAGGCGCTTCCTCTCCGCGGCAAAGACCGCATTGTCGGACACCGCGTCCAGCTTTCCCTTCCGCACGGCTTCCGTATAGAGGGAAATCTTGTAGTCAATTTTTTCCATATGCTGCTTGAGCTGAGCCATTTGTTCTTCCAAACGAACCTTTTGCCGTTTAAACATTTCCAAACGCTTTTCTAAAGTAGCATCACCTTCAATATACCAATCAATGTATTGTTTTATGCCTTTCAGCGGCATTCCGGTTCCCTTCAGACATTCAATCATCTGCAGCCAGCCGATGTCTTCGTCTGAAAAAATTCTCAGTCCCGAACCGGTCTTCTTCACAAAAGGAAGCAGCCCTTCCTTTTCATAATAACGCAGAGTGTGAGCGGTTAACCCCATCTTTTCTGCAACTTGTCCGATTGAATATCCCATTATTGTTTCCTCCTTGTCTTCAGGTAATGAAATTTTACAACAAAAGTCAACACAATACTTGACTTAGAGTAACCTCCAAGCCCTTTTTTTGCCACAAAATTAAGCTGTTTTGAGGCTTAATTAAAAAAAAATACATCTTTAGAATAAAAACTATTGACTTAGAGTTAACTCTAAAATGTATGCTTAACCTATATCGATTCGCAAATATTTTTAAGAGGAGACCTTGTATGATATCCTGTGCTGTGACAACGTCGTTCTTAGGCTGTCTGGTAACTATGTTTCTGTTTATCCGCTACGTCTGGTTTTTGGGACTGAGTCCTTTGGCCAACGCCGCAGCGCTTGTTGCCCTTCTGTTAATAGGCTGTTTCCCGCTGCTTGTCAGCTACCGGTTTGAAAACGCTCTGGGCAGCCTTTATCCCTGCTACAGATACGGACTATACTATGTCTTTATCAGTGCCATTATCTTGTTGACGCTCACTTTGGTTACTGATGCCGTCTGGTTCGCCGGATACAAATTCGGCTGGTTCGACTGCCTGCCCTACTCCCGTGAATTTTGCATAAAATATAACCTGTGGCTTGTCGGCGCGGCAGCTTTGTTCGGAGCATATGCCCTCTATGCCGGCACTAAAATTCCCGATTTCAAGGAAATCACGCTTTCTTCTCCGCAAATAAACCGCAAAAGAACCATCGTCGTTCTCAGCGATCTCCACATTCACCGGGTCATCAATCCTGAAAAAATAAAAGGCATCGTCGCTAAGACCAATGCTCAAAATCCGGATATAATTCTGCTGGCCGGAGACGTCATTGACGACAATGTCAAGTCCGTATCCTCAACGATTTCTCTGTTGAAAGGGCTAAAAGCCAAAGAAGGCATTTACTTCGTAACGGGAAACCACGAATTTTATGCCGGTTACAAACCGACTGTCGAAACGCTGAAAAAGCTTGGCTTTACCTTTTTGGAAAACGGCGGCGTATCTCTTGAAGACATTTATATTGCCGGCATTCCCGATACTTTCAGCGGTCATTTCTACGGCAAAAATGCCGATTTGGAAAAAACCTTTGCCGAAAGCGGTAACAACCGGTATCGGATACTGCTTTCGCACACGCCGACCGACTTTGGCAGACAAAACAACTTTAACCTAGAAATCTCCGGCCATACCCACGGCGGACAGATATTCCCGTTCCATATTCTCACTTTGCTGCACAACAAATATCTGGCCGGCCTGTACAAAATGGAAAACAACGCCCATATTTACGTAACCCGCGGCGCCGGACAATGGGGACCGCAAATGCGGTTTCTGGCCCCGTCCGAAATCACCGTTATCAAACTCACCCCGTCGAAAGGAAACAACTGATGAAAACACCTTTGCTGCTTGCCTGCGCAAGTGCTGCCGTCTTAACTTTCTCAACTTTATGTAAGGCTCAGGAAATGAAAAAAGCACCTATAGATACCATCTTTGAACAAGGAGAAATCAATCCCTACGGAAAATTCTTCACCGGTCAGACCTACCTCACCATGCTCAACACCAACGATGAGCTCTTCAACGCCCCGATAGGCAACGTTACGTTTGAACCCGGAGCCCGAACCAATTGGCATAAGCACAGCGGCGGACAGATTCTGCTGGTTCTTGCCGGAGAAGGACGATATCAGGAACGCGGCCAAAACATTCACACTCTGAAAAAAGGCGATGTCGTCCGTATAGCCCCTGATATTGAGCATTGGCACGGCGCGGCCCCCGACAGCTGGTTCACCCACATATCCCTGGAAACCAACCTGCCTGACAACAAGGCAACCTGGCTTGAACCGGTGACCGACGAGGAATACAAATAATGAATAAAATGCTGTTGCCGGCGCTTGCCGTAATAGCCCTCATATGCGGCTCAACCTGGCTTTTTATAAACAAGGACAAACCCATGAATGATTTAACCCAAACCGACCCCGAACTTGCGGAATTATGGAACAACTTTATCAGCAAAGAAGTTCAACCGCACAGCAACCTCAATGCCAAAACACGATATTTGCTCCTCTTGGCGGCTCATGTCGCAACACAGTCACCCGAAGAATTCCGGCTGATATTAAACCGGGCATTGGATGACGGCGTTTCTCCGATTGAAATAAAAGAAGCCGTCTACCAGACCATTCCCTATGCCGGAATGGCCAAAACCTATGACTTTCTGCTCCTGACCAACCGTATTCTTTCCGAACGCGGCGTTAAACTGCCGTTGGCCGCCCAATCGACGACCACCACAAACACTCGTCTTGAACAAGGAATCCGTACACAACAGGAAATTTTCGGAACCGAACATATTGATACTATGCGCGCAAATGCCCCGGAAGAATTAAAACACATTCAGGATTACCTGTCAGCCAACTGTTTCGGTGACTACTACACACGCACCGGACTTGATATAAAAACCCGCGAGCTGCTGACCTTTGCAACTTTGGCTTCCCTTGGTGGAACCGAAGCGCAAATGCGGGCACATGTCCAAGGCAATCTGAACGTCGGCAACAATCGGCAGCTGCTTCTTGATGCCGTCACCCAACTGCTTCCGTTCATCGGCTATCCGCGTTCGCTCAACGCCATTGCCGCAATTAATGACATAACCTCCAAACAATAAGGATAATCAAATGAAAACAAAATTAGCATTCTTGACTTTTTTATCTTTCCTGATGGGAACTGCCGTAACACAGGCGCAAACCATCACTCCTGATAATAAGGTCTTGGTCGCCTACTATTCCCGCAGCGGAAACACGGCCGCCATAGCCGGATACATTCATCAAGCTGCCGGCGGCGACATATTTGAAATCACTCCGGTAACCCCTTACCCGGACGATTACAGACAAACAACCGAACAGGCCAAAAAAGAAATCGCCGCAGGTATCCGTCCTGCCTTGAAAAATAAAATTTCCAACCTCAAGGATTATGACGTTATTTTCATAGGTTCGCCCTGTTGGTGGGGAACCATAGCCTCGCCGGTTGCGACTTTCCTTGCCGAAAACGATTTTTCCGGCAAAAAAATCATTCCGTTTATGACCCATGGCGGCAGCGGTTTCGGACACAGTCTTGCCGACATCAGAACGTTGGCTCCCCAGGCTGAAATAATCGAAGGCGAAGCTTTTTACGGAAGCCGCGCTTCAAATTCCCAAAACGATGTAAACAAATGGATTAAAGGACTCCAAAATGACTAAAAAAGTACTTATTCTCTCTTCCAGCTACCGCAAAGGCGGCAATTCCGACACGCTCTGCGACCAGTTTGCCAAAGGAGCCGCCGAAGTGGGAAACGAAGTTGAAAAAATATTCGTTAATGATAAAAACATAGCCTATTGCAAAGGCTGCGGCGTTTGCAACACCTCCCACAAATGCGTCATCAAAGACGACATGGCCGAAATTCTCGACAAGATGGTAAGTGCCGACGTCATTGTCATGGCAACGCCTGTTTATTTTTACAGTATGAACGGACAAATGAAAACCCTGATTGACCGCACGGTACCCCGTTACGAAGAAATCAGCGGCAAAGACTTTTATTTCATTGTTGCCGCCGCCGACACCAGCCACGCCAATATGGAAAAAACGCTGGACGGTTTTCGCGGATTCACGGAGGACTGTCTCCCCGATGCCAGGGAAAAAGGCGTCATCTACGGTACCGGTGCCTGGCAGATTGGCGACATCAAACGCTCTCCGGCCATGCAACAAGCTTATGAAATGGGCAAAAACGTCTGAACAAAGAAGCCTGCGAAAAGCAGGCTTCTTATTTTCTCTCGTTGCAATATTCGCCAAAAGCTGCGCTTGCGGCAAATTCTGACCTTATTCAATGACAAAATCTTCTTCATATTCAACAAAATGGCGAATGCCCCGATAATGGTTCAAGCCCATAATCCTGGAGGTATAGTCAATCTTTTCCAATTGTGAAACATACATATTTATTGCCTGACGCTTGACCTCAACCGCTTCGGAAATGTCCAGATAATGCGTCGGTTCCGGCAACGGCGCCCAAACTTCATAATAAACGGCTTTGGCTCTGATGTTCTTTTTCTCTTTTCTCAGCCGCCTGAAAAACACCTGCGGAACCACATGGTCCTTATGGGCATCATGCCCGTGCGGCATCACCACATAATCATAATCGCTGAAATCGATTTTTTCAAACGACTTGTAAGCGTCAATCAACATACCGTCCTGTGCCCGCATAAATTCATAATGCCGTACATTAAAAAATTTCATCACCGCGGCAAATTCCGCTTCGCGGATTTTAACTGTTTCTTCCGGAGTGTTTCCGTTGCCGTTCAACCGCCCGTCCGTCAGCAAAATCACGTCGCATTGGGAACCATACTTGGCAAGCAGGCCGCCGCACCCGATAGATTCGTCATCGGCATGCGGTGCCAGAATGCATATCTTGTCGCTCGGCATAATTGACCACGGTTTCGATTTTTTCAACTGCGGCAAATCATAACCGTGAATCAAACTTTTAAACCAGCGGTTGATTTTTTTCATTCCCATTTTAAGCCACCTGCTTTTTTATCAGCATAAACTGCGACTGCTTTGACGTTCTGAAAGAAAAAACAATTTTCTCTCCGTCTTTCAACGGCATCGGCTCGTCGGCGCCGTGTTTAACCTTAAATTTATACTTGCGAAAAGAAAACAGGCTGTTTCCCAAGCGGAATGAAAACTTTTCACGAACGCGCCAAGCCGGACGCCAGCATCCGGAGTAATGATGAATAGCATACGCGTCTTTATTGCTGGTGCAAAAATACGTGTAGGGATAGATGAAAGCATTTTCACAAATCTGAACCCGTCCTTTTTTGACATAGGTATTTTTTATGCCGTATTTCTCCAGCAGCACCTTGCGAAAATATTTCGGGTTCGGCGTCATGTTATAACTGCCGTCCGGATTGACAAATTCGGTATAATCATAAACTTCCAGCATATTTTTGATGATTTCACTGTGCGGCACCGCGCCGATTAATGCCGGAGAAATCTCCTTGGCCGTTCCGCACCGTTGGGAACCGATAAAAAAGTCGTGTTCCATAAACTCGTCCAGCCGGCGGACGACTTCTTCATCCGTGTCAAAGTAAAGACCGCCTTCTTCCAACAGAGCATACAAGCGTACATAATCGGAAACAAAAGCCCACTTTTTAGCCTCAACCGCCTGCCGCAGATATTTGTTGTCAAATCGGTCCAAACAATCGTTTCCCCAAAATCTGAGTTCATAATCGGGAAGAATTTTTTTCCATGATTCAATGCATTTCTGCTCCAGCTCTCCGGGTTCTTTTTCGCCAAACCAGCAATAGTGAATTTTCTTGGGTATCATTTCTAATCCTGATGTTACTAAAAGTTGATATAATATTTAAGATTAATACACCCTCGCAGAAAAGCCAGCAAAAAATTGCCTATACACATAATAAAAACTTGATTTTTACAAAACAGCTTCCATATCAAAGGAAATTGATAAGGAAAAACAAATGAAAAAAATACTTTTTCTCCTCTTGGCTCTGATGCTTTCCGCTTTCTCTGCCGCGGCCCAGCCGACCGCCAACGGTACCGACCTCAAGCTCCCAGACATCAGTTACGCAGCTCTTAACAAAGAATTGGACAAAACCGTTGCCGCCTTGAACGACGGAAAAACATCCGTTGAACAAAGCGGTGCCATTCTTGACCGGTTGGAGGAAATTCAGGGACAAATCAACCAAACTCTCCCCGCTTTTCTAACGGCTCAGGACAATCTTCAGAAAAAAATAGCCGCTCTCGGAGACGTTCCCGCCGATGGCAAAGAGCCCGCAGCCATCGCCGCCCAACGCCGCAGCTTTGCCTCTCTGGCCGATACTTACAAAACCCAAATCGCTCAGGCAAACCTCGCCAAAACTAAAATTGACGATATCAACGGCCTCATCCTTAAACTGCGCAATCGCAGCCTTTTTAACAACATTTTTGCCAAGCAAAGCTCCATTTTTCATCCCCAGGAGTTTTGGGAGTCGCTGGTCAGCTTTGCAAAATTCTCTTACAACCTGCTCCGTTCTCCGCTTGACTGGTACCGCCAGCTCCCTGACAACACTCGCAAAGCCGCCGACGACAACATCACTTTTGCGGTCTTTTACCTCGTTGTCGCGTTTATCGCAGCTGTTTATGCCCGCCGTTATATCAAAACCTGGTTTGGCTATCGCGCCTCCATACCTCACCCCGATTACAGCCAGAAAGTCCGCGCCGCCTTATGGATGCTTTTGGCCCGCGGATTAATTCCCGCCGCCATTATCGGAACCTTTATGTTTTGGCTCCACAACAACGAAATCATCAACAAAACCTCTTTCGGCTCGCTTCTCAACACCGCCGCCTTATACCTGCTTTACTTCTTCCTTTCGCAGGCTTTGGTTAAAATCGCTTTCACCCCGTTTAACAGCAAATGGCGCATCATTGAGGTCAACGACGCCCGGGCTCAGTCGATTAGTTCGGCACTGATATTCTCCGCTGCCGCGGTTTGCATCGTCAGTTTTTTCCAAAGCCTTTCGGGACAAATGAACAACACCGAAACCGTATACGCGTTAAAAATTTTTGCAAATGCGGTCAAGGCTTTTTGCGTCATTCTGGTGGCCAACAAATTCCTCTATGACAACGACCTCCAAAACAAAAATGCCGATGCCGCACTTGAAGAAATCCCCGCCTCTGCTCAAAATAACGCCGACGAAGATCCCGGCGAGCTTTCCGTCGGCGCCAAAATCAGCCTGGCCATTACCTTCTTCATGAGCATTGCCTTTGCCGCATCCTTGTTCGGCTACATCCGGTTGTCCGAATTTGCTATCAACCGTTTCATCGTCTCTGCGCTCATCATCGCCCTGTTTTACATACTCTACAAGTTGTTCCGGGTGTTTTTCCGCAAATTGCTGAGTTTCCGCTTCTGGGTCAAAACCTTCAGAATAAATCCGCGCACCCTGGTCAAAGCCAACTTCTGGTTCGCGCTTATCCTAAAACCGGTTCTGTCCCTGATAGCCCTGTTCTTCTTGCTGGCTGCCTGGGGCGTTTCGGTCGATATCCTGCTGAACAAAATCAAAAACTTCCTTATCGGCTTCAATATCGGCAGCGTCCACATTTCAATCACCTCTATCCTGCTCGGACTGCTCACCTTCTTCGTCTCGCTGTTTTTGTTCCGCTCGCTTAAAAACAGCTTTATCAACGGCAGCCTCAGCCAGATAGACATGGAAGACGGCGTCAAAAGTTCGCTTATCTCGGCAATCGGATTTTTCGGGTTTATATTTTCGCTCATCTTCGGTATTGCCGTAATGGGCGGAAGCTTCAGCAGCATCGCCATTATGGCCGGAGCTTTGTCCTTTGGTGCCGGTCTCGGTCTCCAAAACATCGTCAGCAATCTGGTTGCCGGTATGACCATCCTGTTCGAACGCCCGATAAAAATCGGTGACTGGGTCATCATCAACGGGCAGGAAGGCATTGTCAAACGTATCAATATGCGTGCCACCGAGCTGGAAACCTGGAACAAGGCCAACGTTATCATTCCCAATTCCGATATCCTTTCCAAAAGCGTCGTCAACAAAACTTACGCCAATCGTATGGGCCGCGTTGAAATAAAAATCGGTGTTGACTACGACAGCGATTTAAACCTGGTAAAAAAACTGCTGCTGGAAATAGCCAACAACGATGCCGAGGTTCTCAAAGACCCGGCGCCTTCGCTGCTGTTTACCGATTTCGGAGACAACAGTCTGAACTTTCAGCTTAATTGCTATACCTCCAACGTGTATAACAGCTCCGGAATTGCCAACCGCATCCGCGAAAAAATTGTCGAACAGTTCAGGAGCAACCAAATAAACATCCCTTTTCAGCAAAGGGTCGTGCATCTGATTGAAACCTCTGTCCAATAAAAAAAGCCGCTTTCAAAAAGCGGCCTTTTCTTTTGCTGTTCCCTTCGGATTATTTTAATCTGATTTGGGTAGAAGTACACCCTTCGTTAGAAACCGTTCCCATAAAAGCATTCATATGAACCTGACATTTCTCGATTACCAGGCCGTTGTTGCCGTCAGAAGAAATATTGGTTACAAAGGGGCCGGCATTGGTGCAGGCGGTAACGGCAAACAAAGCCAAAATCAACAGTTTTTTCATTATAGTCTCCATTGCTCATAGTCCTCTTCCGTTCCCGGAATTGGCATTAGACTAATATGTAAAAGCCGCCCCTGTCAACAAAAAAGCCTTCCCGAAGGAAGGCTTTGCCGATTTTCTAACGTTTTATGCAGATAATGCGATATTTTCCGTCTTCTGCCTCTACGCCGTGAATGTCATGGGTAAAGCCGGGAAATTCGCGGTCAAAAGCTTCCAATGCCTTTAAATATCCGAGCAGAGGCCCGTCTGCCGGCCCGGCGTTTTCACCGGGCATCAACAACGGAATTCCCGGCGGATAAGGAACCACGCCGGTCGCCAATGTTCTGCCGGCCATTTCGTCAAGTGTCAGCGTCTCTACCATATCCTTAACCAGATGTTCATAGGCCTCTACCGGACTCATATCCGGGTGCGGCAAAACCGCAAACGCTTCTGACAAGGCCTTGGTCGTTCCCAGTTTGGACATTGCCCGGAACATTTCGTCAGACAGGTCCCGCAGCCCCATCCCCTGATAACGCTGCGGATTATCGGCCAACACTTTCGGCAAAACTCTTTCCAACGGAGCATTGTTGTCATAGTCTTCCTTAAAGGCAAACAACGCATTCAGCAAAGTTCCCCACTTGCCTTTCGTTACGCCGATAGAAAACAAAAACAAAATTGTAAAATCCGTCGTTTTCTCCACCACAATTCCGCGGTTGTCCAAATAAGAGGTAAGAACCGCGGCCGGAATACCCCAGTTTTCGAGGCTGCCGTCATCTTTCACGCCCGGAGTTACCACCGAAACCTTAATCGGATCAAGCATGCAAAAACCGTCTTCAATATCGCCGAAACCGTGCCAGGCATCGTTCGGATGCAAAACCCAGCTTTCCGGATCGGTTGCCAGCTGCTCTTCCGACGCTGCGCAAAACGGTACTTTTTCCTTACTGTCTTTATCAATAACATAATCCGGCTGCCAAACATTAAAAAACCACTCGTTTTTACATTCAAATTCGGCGTGCAGGCGTGCGACCGTCTTACGGAAGGAAACCGCCTCGCGAATGGAATCTTCCGTAAGGGCTTTGCCTTCCGGCCCGTCCATCATCGCCGCGCTGACATCGTTGGCCGCAATGATGGGATAAAACGGCGATGTCGAAGCATGCATCATAAAAGCTTCGTTAAAACGCCGCGGATCAATCGGCTTACGGCCTTCCCGGATATGAATCATAGACGCCTGAGAAAACGCCGCCAGCAGCTTATGAGTAGACTGCGTCGCAAAAACGGTGGGATTGCTTTTGCTGTAGTCTTTGGGATTTCCATACATTGCAAACCGATTTTCATATATCGGATTAAACCGGGCATAACCATACCAGGCTTCATCAAAATGCAGACGGTCGACGCTTTCTCCCAGCAAATCTTTCACCCGGGCCACATTATAACACAAACCGTCGTATGTGGAGTTGGTGATAATCGCATGCACCGGCTGCGCGTCAATACCGTCTTTAATCAGCGGATTTTCACTAACGGCTTTCGCAACTGCGGCCTTAGTCAGACGATCCGGATGTATCGGGCCGATAATGCCGTATTGGTTGCGCGAAGGAACCAAATATGTAGGAATGGCGCCCGACATCGTAATTGCGTGTTCTACCGACTTATGACAGTTGCGGTCGCACAAAGCAACCTGATTGCGGGTTACGCTGGCCATCAAAATCACCCTGTTGGAAGTCGAAGAACCGTTGGTAACCGTATAACTGCGGTCTGCTCCGAAAACCCGCGCAATATATTTTTCGCTTTCCCCTATCGGTCCCGAATGGTCCAGCAGCGAACCAAGTTCGCCCACCGAAATGGAAATGTCGGAACGAAAAACCTCTTCACCGAAAAAATTAAAAAACGCGCGGCCGACCGGAGACTTCAAAAAAGCCGTTCCGCCGGTATGGCCGGGTGTATGCCACGAATACTCGTGCACCGCGGCAAACTGGGCCAGAGCCTTAAACATCGGCGGCAGGATAAACTCGCGGTAACGTTTGGTTGCGGCCAAAATTCTGCCGGTGATAAAATCAGCGGTGTCTTCCAAAATCCAGATAAAATCGTTAACCTTGTCAAGAATGTCTGCCGGAACCTCCGATGCCATCGTGCGGCTAGAAAGCAAAAACACCGGCATATCCTTATTCCGCTGCCGCAGAACCTCCAAAACCTCTCCGGCATGCTGACAGCAGGTCTGGCTTTTCTCGTCCAGCTTAAGCAACAGGCACTGAATTGTCGGATCTGCGCTGATAAGCGCCTCCGCATCTGCCAGACTTTCCGAAACGACGACTTTGACGTCTTGGTTTTCCAGCTCTTCCTTGAGCGTTCTGACCGCCCGGGACGTCGCGTTGTTCCCGTTTATTCCCTCATATACCATCAACACTTTTATCTTGAAAGGATGTTCCTTATCTATCATTTTTTATCTCCCTCTACTCATTGTGAATAATATTTTCCAGGCTTTGCAGATTAAGACGCGGATGTACCGTTTTGCCGTCATAACGACCGACGGAAACCCAGAACATCGCTGCCAGAGCCGCCACCGTCATAACCAGCGTAAAATATCGAACCCAGGCCGGCACGCAGCAGCCGCCCGGTTTTATTTTTTGTTCTTTTATCTCCAGCTGGCGGTTAACCGACAATTCGTAAAAGATTATGGTCGAAATGACGAACATCAGCGCCCAGCGCGTCTGCTCGGCATTGGAACCTATCATCGCCGTCATGCAGTAAATTGCTGCAATCAAACCGACAATCGTATAAAACACGTTTTGATTTTTGGTCATTTTGGTTCGGCCCAAAATTTTGATGGCAACCGAAGAATAGATATACGGCAGCAGCGTCATAATAACGGCAATCGACGCAATTTTTCCAAACTGCTGTGCCGCCGTCGGCGACATTGTTGCCAGCACTTGCAATGTCATAATTCCCGCTACGATGGCCAAACCGGCAGACGGTACGCCGCGGCGGTTGACCCTGGCAAAAACGTTTCCGAACAATCCGTCGTCGGCAGCGGCTTTGGCTGTTTGTCCCACCAACAGCGTCCAACCGCCCAAAGACCCCAAACAACCTGCAGCAGCACACAAGGCCACAACATTGCCTGCCGTACTGCCCAGCGCAATTCTTACCGCTTCGGAAAAAGGAGCGGAAGAAGCAATAAGCTCCTGGTTCGGAATAATTCCCATAATCGCCGATGAGCTCAAAATATAACAGACCGCCGCCAGCAACACGCCGGCCACCGTCGCAATCGGCACGTTACGCGTCGGATCTTTGACCACAGCGGTCGAAACCGAAGCGCTCTCGACGCCGATAAACGCCCACAGGGTAAAATTCAATGTCATTCCCAAAGCCGTCATATTGCTTTGCCCGGAAACATTCCATCCGTCCATAAAGGTTGCCGGATGAAACCAGAACCATCCCAGCAAAGCCACACCGATAATCGGAAACAAGGCCAGCGTCGTCGTAAAGCTTTGGATTCTGGCCACAACGTTAGGCCCCAGAATATTGGCATAAGTCAACATCCAGATGATGCCTATCTGCCCCAGCGCCATTACCAGCGGATCCTTCAGCGAGGGAAAAAACGGCGTCAGATATCCGAGACCGGCCACAACCAAACCAACGTTGCCGACCACGTTTGCCAGCCAGTAAACCAAATTGGTCTGATACCCCATATAGTTTCCAAAGGCCTTTTTGGTGTAGGCATACGGACCGCCGGCGGCAGGGTCTATCTGCGTTAGTTTGGAAAAAACCAAAGCCAGTGCAATTGCCCCCACAATCGTTACCAGCCAACCGATAACCGCAATGCTTCCGATTGCCGCCAGATTCGCCGGCAACATAAATACGCCCGATCCCATCATATTTCCGGCAACCATCAACGTCGCCGGAACCAACCCGATTTTATTGTCTTCACTGGCCATTTCCCTTCTCCCGCTGCTTAACGATACTCAGGCAGTAACCGCTGATTGGTCGAATACTCGACGATTTCAATAATCCCGTACATCAGGATATAAGCGCCCATCAACGCCGTCAGGGTAATTGTACCGATGGCCGGATACGCCAGAATCAAAAAGGCAAACAGCACGCCCAGAATTCCTGCCGTAAGCGTCCACCCCCAGGAAACGCCGCTGTTGCGCAGCTGAAAGGCCGAAACAATTTGCACCGCCCCGACGGCCAGACACCACAGAGCAAAAATAATCGGCAGCGATGCAGCCGTCACCCCGAGATTCGCCACAAAAATAACGCCGACCAGCATATCCAAGAAGCCGACCAGCAGATACCAGCCCGAACGATAGGCAAATGAAGCCATAAAATACCCGGCACCCACGACAATAAAGACAATTCCCAAATACAAAGCCATTGCAACCAGGCTCGCCATCGGATTAAACCACACAAAAATTCCCAGCGCGGCCATAATAATGCCGGCAATCAGATGCCATACGCTGAGCTTTTGGACTTTTTCGGTTGTAACCATAATTTTTCTCCTTAATTTTCTTAATAAAAATTCGTTTGTTCTTTTATGTAATCACTGTCCGGCATATTTCAAACGCCGCTAACACATTAATTTTCTTTAATAAAATAAATTTCTAATATTTTTTTTGCTCCTTAAGCGTTCCTTAAGTTCGCAATGGTGTAGTCATAATGTAACCAGCCGTTAACGGCTTAACTCAAAACCGACAATTAAAATTTAAGGAGAACTCATATGAAAAAAATTATCGCTGTATCTGCTCTGGCTTTGACCCTGGGATTTTCTGCCTCTGCTTTCGCTAACGGCGGCTTCGCCCCGCAGGGAGGATTCAACGGTCCCGGTCTGAGCCCCGTAACCGCTGCCCAGGCTGCCAAACAAAGTGACGACACGGCGGTTGTCCTGGTCGGCAAAATAGAAAAGAACCTCGGCAACGAAAAATACCTTTTCCGCGATGCCAGCGGCACCATTATATTAGATATTGACAACGACGATTGGAGAGGTGTTAATATAACTCCTGCAGACACTGTTGAAATCCACGGTGAAGTCGACAAGGAAATGCTTAAGGACACCGAAGTCGACGTAGATTACTTAATCAAAAAATAACCATTCTTGCTAAAGGTAAAATCGATGCGCATTCTCCTGATTGAAGACGACCAACTTATCGGTGACGGCCTGAATGTCGGCCTAGGCAAACTCGGTTTTACCGTCGACTGGTTCACAGACGGCCTGGACGGCCGTGAAGCTCTCTATCAGGCTCCTTATGAGGCCGTGGTTTTAGACCTCGGCCTTCCGGGAGTAGATGGCCTTTCGATTCTTAAAGAATGGCGGGCCAAAGGGCGCAAAGAACCGGTTTTGATACTCACTGCCCGCGGAGATGTCGACCAGCGTGTCATCGGGCTTGACAGCGGCGCCGACGACTATCTGGCCAAGCCTTTCGCTCTGGCTGAAGTTGCCGCCCGCATCAAAGCGCTGATTCGACGCCGCAGCGACCGTTTGGAGCCGGTTATCACGCATGGCGGCATTACGTTTAACCAACAGACCAAAGCCGTCACACTCAACGGAACGGCAGTCACTTTAGCCCCCAAAGAACTGTTGTTGTTGGAACTCTTGTTCAACAACCCCAAACAGGTGCTTTCCAAAGAACTTATAGAAAGCAAAATTTATTCCTGGGATGAAGAAGTCAGCAGCAACGCCGTCGAAGTCCATGTACATCATCTGCGCCGCAAGCTTGGCAAAAACTTCATCCGCACCATTAATAAAATCGGCTATATATTGGGGGAAGCATGAAAAAAATGAGTTTACGCTTGCGCCTCATCATCTCTTTTCTAATCGTATCAACCTGCGTTTGGACCGCCGCGGCAGTCATATCCTGGCAAGAAAGCCGCGACCAGATGGACGAGTTTTTCGACACCTATCAGCTTCTTTTGGCTCGCCAGCTCTCCACCGCCGACTGGACAAACCTGACCGCCGATATGCAAAAAAAGTCAAACCGCCTGATTGAAAATGTCGATGATGACGGTGAAGAAGAAGACGAAGCCCTGGGATTTGCCGTATTCAACCGCCGCGGCGAAATGATTTTTAATGACGACGAAAACGGCCGTGACTTTATTTATACCCCCGAAGCCTCAGGATTTGTTAACCAGAAAATCGGACGCAAAAAAGATATGTGGCGCATCTTCTGGCTGACGTCTGCCGACAAAAATTTTACCATTGCCGTCGGGCAGGAACTCGAATTCAGAGATGATGCCGCACTTGAACTGGTGGAAGAAACCCTGCTTCCCTGGCTTGTCGGCCTCTCTGTCCTGCTGCTTGCCGTCATTTGGATGGTCAGCCGCGAACTTCGCCCGCTGCGCCGGATTGCCGACGAACTCTCCGAACGGGATTCGGACAACCTGCATCCGCTCTCCCTAAGCGGACAGGCCTCGGAAATTCTGCCGCTTATCAAAGCCATAAACACGCAGTTTTCCCGCATTGAACAAATGTTGCAGCGCGAACGCGGTTTTATCTCTGATTCCGCCCACGAATTGCGCAGTCCTCTGACGGCCTTAAAAGTCCAGCTTGAAGTTGCCCAGCTGGCTGATGACGACGCTGCCGCCCGGCATCAGGCCTTGCAAAAACTAAACCAGGGCATTGACCGTTCAACCCGTCTGGTTGAACAGTTGCTGGCACTTTCCCGGCTTGATTCTGCTGCCGCAGCGGCAAATGACGAACCTTTGGACTGGCCCGCGCTTGTAAACGCGGCCGTAAACGAGCAGCTGCCCGCCGCTGAAGAAAAAAAGATAAATGTCAAAACTTCAACCGACGGCAGTGCACCGACAACTTGCGGACAACCTCTGCTCTGGGCTCTGCTGCTCCGTAACTTGTTGGATAATGCCGTTCGTTACAGTCCTGAAGAAGCACAAATCAGCATCGAACTCAAAGACGAAACTCTTTCCGTAACCAACAGCAATACTGTCGTTGCTGCAGAATACCTGCCCCGTCTGAAAGAACGCTTTTTCCGCCCGGCCGGACAAAAAAGCACCGGAAGCGGTCTGGGGCTGTCCATTGTGGAACGCATTGCCGAACTGCACCGATGCCGGGTCGCCTTGACTAACGATGACGGAAATTTCCGGGTAACGGTTTCTCACTGTTGAAAGTTATTTACTTTTAGGCGCAAAAGTTCTATTCATTAAGTATATCCAACTTTCAGCCGGAGATTACGTATGAAAAAACTTATCAATTATGTCCTGAACGGAGAAGGCCTTGGCGCTAAATATTTGTTGGTGCTGGCTCTTGTCGTCTCGATTATCGTCTCAATTATGCTCCGTATCGGCGGCAGTGAAGCTATCCCCTATGCTCAGTCAATCGCAGACCAGATGCTTCCCGTTAAGGTGCAGAACGGTCGTGTGGTCACCCCGGCTGATACCCTCAAAATCGCCTCGTTGCAAATCGACGGCGCATCCGACCCCATTGCTCTGCCGGTAGTCATCGATACGCGTACCGACACCTTGGACACCACACAATTGAAAGACGGTATCTACCTCACTCGGACAACGCTTTATACCGTTAACCGCAATCAGGTAAAACTGGTCCGACTAGAAGGCAGTTTCGAACTGCCCCGTGCAGACTACCGCGAAACATTCAAATCTCTTCTGAACTGGTTTGCCGTAATTTTTGCCGTCGCGGCCATAGCCTTCTTGTTTGTATTCTACTTTTTGCTGACGCTTTTTTACGCCCTCTTTGCCAAATTTATCGGCTCATTGGCGTCACGCCCCTTAAACTTTGACCAGCGGATGCGCCTGAGTTCGCTCGCTCTGATTGCCGCTTACATCATCTTCTATCCGCTCGGCTGGTTTAACATTCTCAATAACACTTTAATATTCTTTATCGTTGTTATCGGCTTGCAGGCTTGGGGAATAAGCAAATTCCCAATCTTGGTTCAACCTGAAAACAAAGAAGAAAATTCTGACAACATCTAACCTCAAGCCCCCTGAAAAAGGGGGCTTTTTTATTCTAATACTTACTTAAAATTGCAGTTCTGATACCTTTTGCTGCATCATTAATTGCCGTTATTATTTTCAGAGAATCTCCACCAGAACCAGAACTTGAACCTTTACACCCTGCCAAAGCTACAGATGTCTTGTCGGATGTAGAAACAGAGTCACTAACAAACACAAGAATAGGTGTCGTCTCTCGACAAACTTTATCCCCACTGTAACTCTCGCTGGAACAATAGACCTTATATTGTCGTCCGGCAGATGTATTGCTGTATGAGCCCACTGCATTTTGCGAACTTGAAGTCCCTTGAGGACAGGGCTTCTCCGAGCAGGAAAACTTCTTGGGATCAGTCGGACAAGCCGTACAAAACCATCCGTCCCCCTTGGGAGCCGACAGATTATACCCCATCTCCGCACAAGTTGGTATTTTCTGACAACACTCCGTGTTTTGCGCTCTAACAGCAAAAACAGACATCATTGCCGCAGCGCAAACACTCCAAAATATTTTCTTTTTCATCTTTCTCTCCTTACAACAAATAAAACAAATACAAATAATTATACGGCGTAACATAACCAACCTCACACCCTATGCCGCAGAACTTTCCTGAACAGGCCTCTTGCCTGCATACCGTACCTGCAGGACAGCTGCTTAAGGTACACTCGTTCCGGCACACGCAGCTTCCGTTGATGCACACCGCTCCGTCCGAACAACCGCCGCAACATTCGCCTATCGCAATACAAACACCGTTGCAGGTTTTTAACCCTTTGTCTTCGCAAGTCTTGTCAACACACACGCCGTTAACGCATTTCTGTTCTGCGCCACAGTTACAACATTCCGTCAGAGCAATGCACGCCCCGTTGCATTCTTTCATTCCTTTGTCCTCACAGGTTTTAGGGACACAGGCTCCGTCAAAACACTTTTGCTCGTCACTGCAGTTACAGCACTCCGTTAAAGCAATGCAAGCTCCCTCACAGTCCTTCATTCCCCGTTCTTCGCAGGTTTTCTCTTCGCAGCGGTAACAAATTGCTCCGCCGCTTAGACTGCCGCTGTCTACTGCTTTATGCTCCTCGTCACAACTGTCGCTAAGGCTGGTTCCCTGCGGACAGGGAATTATCTTTTCACACTTGCCCTCTTCCTCATAATAACCTTCCTTGCAACCAAGCTTGCTATATTTGTCGCCGCACTGCTCACACTCGGCATTTGCGGGACAAGAAGTTAAACTAAAACGTTCGTCACAATTGCAACGAAAACATCCCAGCCCTCCGACGCTGCCCGATTGCTCTTTATCCTGATTGCTTCCGCAAGAACGCACTTCCGTACTGAAACCTTCCGGACAAACGCAACTCTCGTATTTGCCTCCGCAGCTTTCTCCTGACATTTTCGCCGGAACGACACAATTGCCGCTGTCAAAAGCAAACTCCGTTTTACAACGGCATTCGGTACAGAAATCGCCGCAGCAAGCTCCCGAAACTTCATAATTGCCGTTGCAATTTGAAACATTGTATTGGTATGCCGGCGGACAGGAACAACCTTTAAAACACTTTAACCCCGACACCGGATAAACGACGCCTCCGGCCTGGCGCGGCGGTTCACAATTGTCAAACAGGCCGTATATCCCGCAACCGGTATCAATATCGCCGCCGCCCGGATCTTCAGAACCGCGGCTGATATTTCCTTTAAGATAATCCGGCAGCCAATAAACCCCGGCTACCTCATAAGACAAATTCACCGAGGCAGGTTCCGGAGACAATGACATTGGTGTGAAATGCGGGTTTGCAACGGAGGCTGCCAAGGCTGTATTGGCGCTCAATAAAACACTTGTAATAAAAGCGATTGTCGTCAAAATAGTCATCTTTGCCGCCTCCGATATGTTACTCCAGAACCTGATATGCTCATATATTTAGCATATCATCTTCAAAATAATAGTCAATATATTATTACACCTGGTAGACAAACAAAAATGCCGCCTCCACACGAGACGGCATTAACTAATCACCAAATACGAAAATCTCAGTTCTGTTTTCGGCTTTTTTCAACAATCTGCAGAGCTATCTGCCGGGACAACTTCGCAATCAGATTACTTTGCACCATAGCCAGGTCGTCATATGTTTTCCCTAACTGTTCAGAAAGCTCTGTCCGTTTCCGCACAACCGTGTTCCCTTGGGCATCGCGTATATACCACCAGGCTTCAAGCACTGCTTCGCCGCCGAATTGTCCGTCAAATTTATTTACCTCGACAGACACGGTATAATCAAACTTTTCTCTGACCGACATCTGTCCTTTTACGGCAGCACGCGGCAAAACCAGAGCCATATCCTCGGCAATCGTCCGCTGCAGCATTGTTCCCAACGGCTCGCTCCAGCGATTGAGTTCTGAAACGCTCAGCTCCACAGCCGTCTTGTTTTGCGTAACCATTTGCGGTTTGTCAACATATGAGGGAACCTTAACTTCTTTAACGCCTACGCTCAACCCGTTCTTATACGGTGCGGTAATCACTCCGGCATTCTCCACCGCAAGACTGTAAAATTTCGACTGCCGGCTGGTGCCGACGCAAGCCCCGAGCACCAAAACAAGAATCAAAACCGAAACTTTTTTCATCTAATTACCTCTCTTTCCTTTCAACAGCGCTTCCGGATGCCGCTCCACATAGTCGGCAAAATTGCGGAAAGCTTTGGATGCTTCTCCGAAGTTGGCTATTGCCTGATTCAGATTGTCGAACGTGTCGGCAGAAACTTCCGCATTGTCTTTCACTGCCTTGTTCAGATTTTTGAAAGTATCGCTGATTTGCGGCATAACTATCGGAATCTGCTTGTTCATCTCGTCAAAAAACCGGTTAAACTTCTCCACGCTCTCCCTAATCGGAATATTCTGGATGCCTTTGGAGATTTCTCCCATCGGAGATAATACCGTCGGAATTTCCAATACGTCTTTATCGTGTCCCCGATAACGCAGTTCAATCGGAGTATCCGGCAGCATCTCCAACTCAATCACCAATTGCCCGGTCAGATAATTTTGCGCCGTCAACCGGGCGCGCAGTCCTTTTTTAATCAAAGCGTCCAAGATTTCCCGTTTGTCGTCTTCCGGTCTTTCCCGCGTATGAATTCCCTGATAATCTTCCATTTTGGCATAAACCGGTATGCTGAAGTCCAGATTGTTGGCGTCGGCAATCAGGTCAATCTTTGCCACTTTTCCGATTTCCACACCTTTAAATACCACTGATGAACCCACATTCAAGCCTTTAATCGATTCATCAAAATACATCACCAGCATATTGCCGCTGCCGCCGAAAAACTTCTGGCGGATAAACATCGTCATCACTACGGCAAATACCAGTATTCCCGTTACCAAAAAAATTCCGATAAGTCTGCGATTAGGCTCTCTGTGCATTTTTCCCGGCCCCTCTTGTTAAAAATTCATAAACAGTATCGTTCGGCGGATTGGTCAATAAGTCTTTAGGATTGCCCCGCCCCAAGATGCTCTTGGTGTCCGCGTCCAAAAAAATCGAATTGGTTCCGATGGTAAAAATCGAATTCAACTCGTGAGTAACGACGACAATGGTGGTTTTCAGGCTTTGGTTTATATCGATAATCAAATCGTCCAGCAGCTTAGAACTGATAGGATCAAGCCCCGCTGACGGTTCGTCGAAATATAAAATCTCCGGATCCAGCGCCAAAGCCCGCGCCAAACCCGCGCGCTTTTTCATGCCGCCGCTGATTTCCGAAGGATAAAAGCCTCCAAAACCCGCCAAACCGACCAAAGCCAGTTTCAGTTCAACCAGTTCGTCAATCAGTTTCTGAGAATATCCGCTGTATTGCTGCAACGGCAACGCCACATTTTCGGCCAACGTCATCGAACTGAACAATGCGCCGCTTTGATACAAAATGCCGCATCGCCGCATAAACTTGTTTTTTTCGGCCGTATTCAGAGCGGTAAAATCAACGCCGTCAATCACTATCTTGCCTTTCGTCGGCGGCATCAGTCCCGTCAGCAGCCTCAGCAAACTGCTCTTACCGCCGCCGCTGGCCCCCATAATAATAAAAATATCCTGTTTTCTAACTTCAAAACTGGCATCCTTAAGCAGAACGAAATCTCCGTATGCCATTGTCAGGTCGCTTACTTTAATCTGTACGTCATTACCGCTCATATGCCCATCACCTCAAAAATTAAAGTAAGCACGCCGGTAACGACAATCATCCATACAATTGCCGAAACCACCGCCCGCGTTGTCGCGACACCGACGCTGTCCGCGTTGCGCCCGCTGTTAATGCCGTAATAACAACCGCACCAGGCAATAACAAAGCCATAAACGAACCCGTGAAAAATACCGACCAGAAAATTCGTCATATTCAAAGCGTCGTGCGAATATTTCCAATATTCGGCCCAGGGAATGTCAAGCATCAAAACCCCGACGGCCGCACCGCCCAATATCCCCGTAAAATCAGCCAAAATCACCAAAAACGGCATAGTCAGAATCAAACTGCCGATTCGCGGCACAATCAAAAAATCCGTTACCGGAATACCCATCGTCTTCAAAGCGTCAATTTCTTCATTGACCTGCATCGTCCCTATTGTCGCGGCATAAGATGCACCGGTTCGGCCCGCCATGATAATGCCGACCATGATAGCCCCCATAATCCGCGTCATGCCGATGGCAACCAGACTGGCAACATAAATCTGCGCCCCGAAATTTTTGAGCTGAATGGCGCCGACAAACGCCAAAATCAGTCCCACCATAAAACTGACCAGCGAAACGATGGCAACGGCCTTATAACTGCTGTCCTCCACCGAAAATTCAAAATCCACCCGGCGATAAACAGCTTTGCCCCGAAACATTCGTCCCATGGCGGCAAGCGTTTGCAAAATAAAGTCCAATCCCTTGCTGAAACTCTTATACAGCCGATAAGCCCAATCTCCCATCCGCTCAAGCAATGAAAACTTTTTCTCGACGGGGCGTTCCGGCTTGCGGTCGACGGTCAGGGCCAAATCCAGCAGTCGGCGCAAGTTATCGGGCAAAAGCTTTTGTTCGGAAACAATGTTTTGCCCCTGCAAGGCCTTTAACACATCAAACAAAAAAACCGCCAGCGTTGAATCCCATTGCCCCAGCCTTGTTCCGTCAAAAACAACGGCAGATACTTTTCCCGGAATTATGTGCGCCATAATTTCCTTTTTACGACCGGCGTCGTCATAATTGTGAAAATCGCCTTCCATAACGATAATCAGCCTGCCGCCGTCAATTTTATACCCGAGTTTCATCACATCAAGACCCTGCCGTATTAGATATCGGTTGTATTATATTTTCTAATTTAACCGTCTGCAAGCGGATTATCCCGCCGAAGATAATCAGGTATGTATATGGTGCCGCAAAAACCTCAGGCTCCGCGGTTCAAACCTGATTAGGGTATTTATGTAAACATCAAAAGCTAAAAATCACCCCTGACGAACTTGAGTATTTTTGGCTGGCTCGTCTCTGCCCACAATCTGCTTCAAAAAATCAAGAACGACTTTGATTCTGGGAATATCCTTCGTGTCTTTGTATGCCATCAGATACAGCTTCAAATCAAAGTCAAAACTGTCCGGACAAACCCTAATCAAATTAGGAATGCTGTCAGCATACCACAACGGGCTCATACCGATGCCGAAACCGCCCTGCAATGCGTCTCTCAACGAAAAAACCGAATTGGTCTTATATACGATATGGCGGGACTTGTTGATAATGGCATTCAATCGGGGAACATGAAGACTGTGAACGTTTTTCATAACCAGACGATGGTTTTTCACCAAGTCGTCCAAATCTTTGGGCATCCCGTATTTGTCAATGTAATCCTGTGCCGCAAAAAGCCCGCAGCGGATTTTCTTGGCGGCCACTACCTCGACGTCAGAATTTTCCAAAGGTTCGTAGTGAATGCAAATGTCTGCCTCCAGAGTGCTCATGTCCGGCATTGTATTGCCGATAATGGTTTCCAGATGCAAATCGGGATAGCTTTCCAAAAAGGAGCATATCTCGTGCTTTGCCGTAGAACCTAAATAATCGGCCAGCGCATCCATCATTCCGAGCCGCACAATCCCTTTGCAGGACGAAGCTTCTTCACCGAAATTGTCCAGTTCATGCAGCGAACGGACAATGTTCTCCGCAACCTTCAACACTCTTTTGCCTTCCGGCGTAATAAAGGTTCCCCGCCCGTTGCTCTTCAAAAAATAAGTCTTGGTTTCCGCCTGTAAATCAGAAATATATTTATTCACCGTATCAACCGACGCTCCGAGTTTTTCGGCAACGGCGCGCTTGCTGCCGTGTTTCGAAAAAGCATACAGATACAGCAGGCTTTCCAGTTTTGAAATGTCTTTTTTATTTATCATAATTATGAGTTCTTTCTGTTAGTTCCTAACCATAATAAAAACTTTTCCCTTTTTAATCAAGTTGCACAAGCAAAACAAATAAAACTTTTGATTTAATCGTTGTAATACCTACACTTAAGTGGACTTCTCACTCGGGATAAACAAGACTATTATGATTTTTATGAAAATACGTGATGCTCATAAATTCAGTGACCGGGTTGTTGATATTCTCCGTGAAGAAAGAATAAAACAAGGCGTTAGTCAGTACCAAATAGCGCTCCACTGCGACATTAGCAAGAGCGCATTGAGCTATATCGAAAAACACGAACGCCGTCCCACCCTCTATACTTTAGCCATCATCGCCAGCTACCTGAACATCAAACTTTCAGACCTCATCCGCCTTGCGGAAAACACCAAATGAGCAATATATAAGCTTATGCTTAAATAAAATCCCCAAATACCCATATAGACTTTAGTTCTATATTTTCGCCTGACTGCAAAAGTTTTGATTGCCAAACCGGATGGAATGGACTAAATCTTTTTTCAGAGTAATCATGCTTCCGAAAAAGGAGAGGCCTTGAAATATTTTTTGTTTTTCGTTTTATTCCTGGCCGGCTGCCGGGGGATAACGCCGCCGCCCGAATTTACTGTCCAAACGGTGCAAACGCACACCTTTTCGCTGGCGGCATGGAGCAAACTCCAGGCTCCAGGCGAACCCGTAAAAATATACATTGAAGGCGACGGCCGCGCTTTTGACATTGACGGACAACCGACGTCAGACCCCACGCCTCGTGGAACCATGCTGCGGGAAATCGCTTTTGGCGACACCCACCCCAACGTTGTTTATTTGGGCCGCCCCTGTCAGTTTGTTACAAATTCCGCCTGTCGCCAAAAATATTGGACCACGGCGCGCTTCGCCCCCGAAGTCATTGATGCGGAAACCGAAGCCGTCAAATTCTTTGCACAAAACCGTCCGGTAACGCTGGTCGGATTTTCGGGAGGGGCTATGGTGGCAGCCCTGATTGCGGCAACCCGCCCCGAAATAAACGTTGCAAAAGTCGTCACTGTTTCCGGCAACCTTGATCACCAGGCCTGGACGGCCTACCACAGGCTTCCTCCTTTAAGTGATTCCCTAAATCTGCCCGATTATATGGCATCTTTTTCCCTCATTCCGCAATATCATTATGTCGGCAGCGACGACGACAATATCCCTCCTGCCCTGACCCGCCAAATTATTGGCAATCCGCGTCTCGTCAGGGAGGTAAAGGGAGCCGGCCACGGCAGCGGTTATCAGAATGTCTACGGGGAAATCCGTGCCCAATAAAAAAAACAGCCTTTGCAAAGGCTGTTTTTTTTAAGCGGCAAACATTCGTCAACTGTCGAAATTAAAACCGCAGTAAATCGTTTTGCCCAAATCGTTTTCTTCCAATATTCTGGTCAAGTTTCTGCGATCCAAATCCCGGTCGCGATAAACGTAAATCTCGCGAACGTTTTTGTTCTGCATCGCCTTTTGCAGTTCTTTGACGTTGGATACCTTTGCCACATGACGCATGCCTTCAAAACAGCCGCGCTCAAATTTTCCGCTGGGAAAATAAACCTGATTGCCGGCAATCTCTTTTTTCTCGCCTTCAACAACGGCTTTTTTTATCACTTTTTCCAACAAGTATCTGGGAACACACCTCATCATAAACCTCCTTTTTTCGCAAAAGAAAAAACGGTTAACACGATTGTCGCTATTCCTACAATAATCGCTCAAATATACTGATAAATCCGGAAGATAATATGCTTTTGGCAAGCATTTTTTTATTGATGCCTTACCATAACATATTCTGCCCCGAACGGCAAGTTTTTTCGAAAAAAAAACCGCTGAAAAAATACAGCGGTTTCAGGAAGCTTAATTGTGTTTTTTTGAATCCGTTAAACAGAAACGGTTGCACGAGAAAACGGAGGTTTTAGGCGGTCATGCCCGTTGCAGAACTTAAAGTACGTAAACATAAGGAATTTACCACACATGAATGGTCATATAGCATACCCGCAACAAAACCTGCCGCACACCCCCGATTTCTCATACATTGATTTGTGATAAATCTCTTACAAACTAGCTTAAGATATCTTCCGGCGCAAGTGCCGATTCATCATATGACACAAATATCATTTTCATATCATCCTGCTGCCGAAAGCCAAAGACTATAACAGTTAAATAAGTTGACGCAACCCATTGTTTTGTGCTAGCATAACTCAAATTTTTGAGAGGATAAGATGAAACTGCTTCTGGTCGAAGACGAGATAAAAACTGTGGATTATCTCAAACGCGGATTAAGCGAACAAGGTTACAACGTTGATATTGCCATGAACGGCCTGGACGGTCTGCATCTCGCCGGAACGGGGCAATATGAGGCCATCATTCTGGACATCATGCTCCCTGACCTCGACGGCATCAGCCTGCTCAAATCCATCCGCCCCACCAACCATACGCCGGTAATTATGCTGACTGCAAAAGACGCTCTCAGCAGCCGTTTGGAGGCGTTCAACGCCGGGGCTGACGACTATCTTATCAAACCTTTTTCGTTTTTGGAACTGCTGGCACGTTTGCAGGTTATCACCAGCCGGGCGCATACCAAAGAACAGACCCACATCCACATCGGCGATCTGCACATCGACCTGATGGCGCATCGGGCAACTCGCGGAAACCGCCGGCTCGACCTCACCGCCAAAGAATTTTCCCTGCTGGAAGTCTTGGCCCGCAGACAATCGCAAATCGTTTCCAAAACCGTCATCACCGAACTGGTTTGGGACATTTGTTTTGATACCAACACCAACGTGGTGGAAGCAACCATCAAACGCCTGCGTTCCAAACTCGACACCGAAGGGGAACCCAAACTGCTCCATACTATCCGCGGCATGGGCTATATGCTGGAGCTTAAAGATGAAAAAACTGACTAGCTGCTTTGACAATCTCTCCATCGCCAACCGCCTGGCTGTCATGTATGCTCTGGTTGCCACGGTTGTCCTGTCGGTTATCGTTGTCGTGCTTTACATTCTGGAAACGACCGAAATCAACCGTTACCAAACCGCCGAAATGAAAAGCCGGTTCAAAATCATCGAAGAGCATGTTGCTGAAACGACAACCGCCAAAGACTGGAAACATCTGGTAAAAAACCTGCAGGAAATAATGATTCCCGACGGCGGCCTCTATATTTTGATTCAAAGTGACGACCCCGCTTTTTCTTTTGCCGCCCCTTACCGCGTAGACCGCAGTCAGATTTCCAAAAACAACGGTTTCGGCAAAATATCCGTCAAAGGCAATATGCACCGAACCCTCTCTAAAATTCTCCCTCCGGCGGGCGAACGGCCGGAAGTCATCCTGTCCATTGCCATCGACACCTATTTCTATGAAGAAGAAAACCTTTGGCTGGATGTCGCTTTCGGAAGTTTGCTGATTATCGGCATTACAACCATCGTCTGGCTCGGCTGGCTGATAGCGCGTTTCAGTCTGGCTCCGGTCGACACGCTTTCGCGCCATGCCGAAAGCCTCAGTCCTCAAAACCTTTCTGCCCGGCTGCCCAACACCCGGCTTCCGACGGAGCTTTCCGGTTTGGTGCTCAGTTTCAACGGAGCGTTGGAGCGGCTTGAACAGTCCTACCTGCGCCTTTCCACATTTAACGCCGATGTCGCCCATGAGCTGCGCACACCGCTTGGAAACCTCATCGGCGCAACCGAGGTGGCGCTTTCCCGCCCGCGCAGCAATGAAGAACTGCAAGACGTTATGGCCTCCAACCTGGAAGAACTCGAACGTCTGCGTACCATTATCAACGATATGCTTTTTCTGGCAAGAGCCGAACAAGGAGAGCTCGCCATCAATCAGGTGCCGACGTCACTAGCCTCAGAAATCAACAAAACCGCAGAATTTCTGGACGTTATTTTTGAAGAGCATCGCAACCGCCTGGAGGTTGCCGGCGACGCCTTGGTGCTTGCCGAACAGTCGCTGCTGAAACGCGCCCTCACAAACCTGCTTAACAACGCAGTTACGCACGGCCGTCCGGACAGCACCGTTAAAGTTGAAATAACCTCTGACGAAAAACGCGTAACCCTGACCGTAATCAACCGCGGACCGGACATTCCCGCAGAAGACCTGCCCAACCTCTTCAACCGCTTTTACCGCACCAGCAAAGAACGCAAAAATTCCGATAACAACCACGGCCTCGGCCTGGCTATCGTCAAAGCAATCATCGAAATGCACAACGGAGAAGTTTTCGCCTGCAGCGACAACGGAATTATCAAAATCGGATTTCGCCTTCCGGCTTATTCTGTTGACAACCCGCAGACAATTGACTAACTTAACTCTAAAGCGGATTAACTCCGGAGAAAATCACTATGGATAACAAAGAAAACACCCAGTGCCTGCACGACCACGGACAAAATCTTGAAGCCTTTTTAAAAAGCAAACCGTCTGAGGCAGAATTCCTGAAAGCGTCGGATATTTTTCAGCAATTGTGCGATCCTACCCGGCTGCATATTTTATGGCTGCTTTCTCACAGCGAACAATGTGTCAACAACATTTCGCTGGCCATCGGAATGAGTACCTCCGCCGTATCGCATCACCTCCGCGGACTGAGACAAACCGGTCTGCTGACCAACCGCAGAGCCGGCAAGGAAGTTTATTACAAACTGGCGGAAACCAAAACGGCAAGCCTGATTCATCGTGTTATTGACGACATTTTTGAAATAAACTGCCCGCACTAATCACTTAATCCGAAGCGTTCTGAGCGAGTTCAGAATTGCCAGAACCGAAACGCCGACATCCGCGAATACCGCCTCCCACATTGTCGCCATTCCGACAACGCCCAAAGCCAACACCCCAAACTTAATTCCCAAAGCAAAAACAATATTTTGCTTCACAATTTTTTGGGTTTGCTTGGAGATTTTGACCGCCTGCGGAATTTTCGACGGTTCGTCAGTCATAATAACAATGTCGGCAGCCTCCACCGCAGCGTCGGAACCGACGCCTCCCATGGCGATGCCGATGTCGGCCCGGGCCAAAACCGGGGCGTCGTTAATGCCGTCCCCCGTATAAATAAGTTTTTCATTCCCGGGCTTTTGAGCCAGCAAACATTCAACCGCTTCTACTTTTTGTGCCGGCAGCAGCTCGGCAAACACTTCGTCAATACCGATTTTTTCTGCCGTCTCTTCCGCTGATGCTTTTCTGTCGCCGCTCAACATTACCGTCTTTTTAATTCCGAGTTGTTTCAATTCGGCTATTGCTGCGGCGGAATCCGCCTTAAGCTCGTCGGCAATCCGTATCCATCCGGCACAGCGGCCGCCGCGGACCACGAAAACAACCGTACCGCCGCCGGAAACTTCGGGAACCGCTGTTTTTTCTTCTGCCATCAGCCGTTTGTTGCCGACCGCAACCGTAATACCCTCGACTTTAGCCCGCACGCCGCGCCCGCTCAGCTCCTCAAAATCCGATATCTTGTCCGCCTCAAGTCGACGATTCCAGGCTCTGCGAATGGAAACCGAAACCGGATGGTTGGAAAAACTCCCGGCCGAAGCAGCCCAAAACAGCAGCTCGTCATCAGAACATTCCTGAGCACAAATTTCGGCAACCTCAAACACGCCTCTGGTCAATGTGCCGGTCTTGTCAAAAACCGCAATTCCGGCTTCGGCAAGCGCTTGCAAATAGTTGCTTCCCTTAACCAAAATACCGTTGCGCGACGCTGCCCCGATACCCCCGAAAAAGCTCAGCGGTACTGAAATGACCAACGCACACGGACACGAAATGACCAAAAATGTCAAAGCCCGATATATCCAGCCGCCGAAGCCGATTGAACTTCCCAGCAAAGGAGGAAACGCTGCAATCAAAACCGCGCTGATCACTACCGCCGGCGTGTAATAGCGTGCAAATTTGGTAATAAATTGTTCTACCGGCGCTTTTTTACTGCTGGCATTCTCCACCAAGTCCAGAATTTTCGCAACGGTAGATTGCCCAAACTCCCGACTGACCTTAATGTACAACACCCCGCTCAAATTAACGCATCCGCTGACGACATCATCACCGACCGAAACCTCGCGCGGCACCGCTTCGCCGGTAATGACTGACGTGTCTACCAAAGAATTGCCGCGAACCACTTCGCCGTCCAGCGGAATTTTCTCTCCGGAAGTCACCATAATGACGTCGCCGGGCTTTACCTCTTCCGGTGCCACTCTTTCAACTTTTTTTCCTTTTGTCAGATTGGCGTAATCCGGACGGATATCCATCAGTCCGCTAATGGATTTTCGAGATTTATTAACGGCGTAATTTTGAAAAAACTCCCCAATCTGGTAGAAAAGCATAACTGCGACGCCTTCGGAATATTCGCCCAAGGCAAAAGCCCCAACCGTCGCTATCGCCATCAAAAAATTTTCATCAAAAACCTGTCCGTAAAACAAGTTCTTGACTGCCTTTTGCAAAATCGGCCAGCCTACTAAAAAATAACTCAGCAAAAACAAAACTGCCTGGACGATTTTTAAATCGTCGCAAAAAATCGCCGCAACAAACAACAGCAAAGCGGCAATAATTTTAACCAACAACTTTTTCTGCTTAGCCATCTCGTCCGCCCCTAAAAATTAACCTCTATATCGGAATCTACTTTACGAATAAGGGCTCTGATTTCAGGAAGCACCTTGTCAAAAGCGTCATCTGCGATTTCCAATGTCAGTTTCTGCGTCATAAAAGAAACCGAAGCGCTGATAACATCGTCTCTGGCATTAAGGGCATTTTCAATTTTTGCAGCACAGTTGGCACAATCAAGGCCGTCCAGATTATAAACTCTTTTCATTTCATCCCTCCGAATATTACTAAAACAATTGAACAATTGTTTGATTGTTAATTTAAAAGTAACATCACAATACGAAATTGTCAATATGCAAATAAAGCGTTCCGGAAAAAACTCTGAACCGTTCAAACCAATGACGTTTTTTTTAATGTGCCAGCGTCTGCAAAATACTGTGTACGGCAAAATGGCCGATATGCCCGACGGCACCCCACATCTGAGTATCCAAATAATCGCCCGGATGATTGTCCAGCATATAGATGTCGTTGACGCTCAGCCCGCGCAGCCGCAACGGCGAATTGTAATAGTTGTAGCCGGTATAAGTGCTGGTCGCATAGCTTTGTTCATAGTCGTCATAATAAGACACACAGGAACATAGCGCCAAAACCATCGTTATTGTCATTAGAATTCTCATATCGACAGTGTATCAGGTTCTGTTTAAATTTCCAACCGGCATCTGAATTTTTTTTATTTTTTATAAAAAAATGTTTGCATTTTATTTTCCATTGGTATATATACTTTCCTTGTTAAATGAATTGCCTCATCGTCTAATGGTAGGACAGCAGACTCTGACTCTGTTAATCGTGGTTCGAATCCATGTGAGGCAGCCAATTTGAACAGGCTTGCGATTTTAGGTCGTAAGCCTTTGTTTTTACTTGATTTTTTGCGGTTCGAATTGATGAATTTTGAAGGTCTGAAAAATCGCTTGAAATTCCGCTGAAAGCCTTATCTGATAAGGGTTCGCAAGGATTGCCGTTATTGCCTGCGTCATTACCCCCAATTCGTCCATTCGAACTTTCTTCCATTTCGGAAAATGGGAATTTCAATTTATAACAAACGGTGCTTTCCTTCATATAAAGCCCGTCAAACACAAAGCGGAGCAATAATCTTTTGAGCTCCATATCATCACTTTTATAAAATAACTCTGCCGACGCCGAAGCAATTTGAAACAATCCGAGCAATGTATCGTTGAAGCCGTCGTCCGCTTTGCCGTGTGCTTTTATCTTTTCGCTTGTTCTGTCGATTTCAAGCTGAATTTGAGCTCGCTTGTCTTCGTATTGCTCCCTGTCGATTTCCCCGTCAAGACGCATATTAAACAAGGTGTCCAATCTTTGCGACGCCTTTGTTATGATTGCTTGCAAACGTCCGATTTCTCGATTCCTGTATTCTATCTCCGCCGACTTTGATCCGCTTAAGCGTTCCTTTAAGTCCTGCAATATATCGTCCGGAATATAAATCCCTTCCAAAATATAAAGGATCTGATCCGTTATGTCTTTTTCCGGCGTATAAATTCTTGATCCGTCCTCTTTATAACTTACCAAATAATGAAACTTCTTTTTCTTTATTTCGTTAGGGCACGTTTTTTTAGCGTTTAAGCAGGTAAAAAATCCACGATATAAGAATGGTATCTCTCCGTGCTTAAATGGCTTCGCTGATTGTTTTTTTCGCTGCTCTTGGCATTTATCAAATAGATCTTTTGATATGATAGGTTGGTAAACGTGTTTTATAAGTCGCCCCTTCGAGGTCATCTCCCCATAATAAAAAGGATTGTCGAGTATGTTTGTTAATGTTGTGTTGACGATTTTCTTTCCTGTTCGGGATCTCAAACCTATATCGTCGGCGTGTCTTGCTAATTGACGAATGCTTGTTCCGCCCAATGAATATATTTCGAATAATTCCCTTACCTTTGGAGCGTCTGCATTGGGGCGGATACTGCTCTTTCCGTGTTCGTCAACAAAGTTTTCATAACCGGTTGGAGCTGCTCCGGCAAGCTCGCCGTTCTTTACTTTATAATCGAGCGAGCGTCGGACGTTTTCGGATAGCTGCAAAACATAAGACTTTGCACCCATTACGGAGAAGTCCCAACGCATAATATCGCTTGAGCTTGCATTTTTTCCGATGATCATATTTTCACGGTAGAAGTGGAGTTCTATTTTTTCCTGCCGGATAAGGTCGTCTAACATAACACTTTCTTTGAATGAGCGTTGAATGCGATCGACGGCGTCGGCAATTATTGCAATTTTCTCGGGATAGTCTTTGCAAAAGTTTATCATCTCCATAAACTCTTTGCGTTTCCCTCTTGTTGAACTCTCTATGATTTGAAAAGATTTGATTACATTTAAGTTTTTGCGTTTAGCATAGGCGGATAGGCGTGTATTTTGGGCAGGCAAACTGTGTCCGTCTTCCTGTTCTTTTGTCGATACTCGTGTTAATATTACCGCCTTCACTGATAACCTTTATATACATTTTAATTAAACAATCAACCGCACCCGTTAGATCACGAACAGCAAGTGCCATTTCCCCTTCGGATAAGGGACGGTCTGCTAATTTCTGTAATTTTTGTTCGAGTGCGGTCGTCATTATATATCGATTTTCATAATATTTCAAGTTTTATTTAAAATGGAATTTCATCATCGAAGCCGGCGGCGTCCACAGGCTGCGAAGGATAATCGGCAGGATTTTGTGTTGCCGGTCTGTTCTTTGCTGCATAAGCAAGCGTTTTATGATATACAGCTCGAGCCAATTCTCCTAAACGCAAGCAATCGTCAATGTTTAGGTTTATTTGTTCTCTTTGCCATTCTTGGCTATCCTTGCGTTTGTAGCTTCTTTGAATGCAAATCGAATAAACGGTCTGCATTGTGCCGTCGCCCTTGAAGTCAACTTCTCTTGAAAATACGGAAGCGGAAAGATTGCGATCTCTTGCTTGCACTACCGGTCTTTGTTTGTCTGTCATTTTCTTTTTTCCTTTCTTTTAATAAAAGTTTTGCGTGTGTTTTAATTATTGATAATTCCTCAAACGGATTTCCGAACTGATCTCTTGCTGCTAATATCAAGAAGTCGTTTAGCTGCTTATCCATTATTTAACCCCCGTTGATCCGAAGCCTTTTGTTCCTCTGCTTGTTTCGGATAAGATGTTCGTTTTAACCGGTGTCGGTTTGAATATAGGACAAGCGACAAGTTGGGCGATACGCTCCAAAGGTTGGATTTCGACTTCGTAGTTGTTGAAGTTGAAGATTGTTATTGATATCTCGCCTCTATATCCTCGGTCTATTGTGCCAAATTGAGCAACAACTCCTCGCATAGTATGTCCGGAGCGAGGGCGAACTTGAAGCTCAACGGATTGTCCGCTCGTGCTATACATAGGCTCTAATTCAACGGCGATCCCTGTTGGGATAGTTGCTCGTCCCATTGGCGGTATTTTTACGGGAAAGTCCACCGCAGCTCTAACATCGAAGCCACTATCCAAAGGATCAGACACTAGCTCCGGTAAATTCTCAAATAAATATCTTACTTTTAAGTTCATCTTCCTAGCTCCTTCTTTAATTCTTCATATTCTTTCAATAGTGCGTCGTATGCCCTGTCGGCGATCTCTAAATCTCTTTTGAGTTTGTTGTTTTCTTGTTGAAGCTCGAGGGCTGTTTTGTCGTGTCTTGGTGGAAACACTAAATCGTTTTCATAATCCGGTTGCGGCATTTTAAGCTCCTTTCTTGTATAGGTTGCAATGACAAACGCCGTGATCGTCTATGTCTTGGCGGCAGCGTTTAGATATGCACGCTCTGTCGCTCTCCGGATCGCAAGGGCAGCGAGCCCACTTATTGACACCGAAGAAGGCATTTTTTGCACGGGCTATCTTTTCGACGTTATCGGTTAAGTGATATCCGTTGCTTTTGGCTGCGTTTTTTATTTTCTCTACGATTGATTTTGTGTCTGTCATTATAATACCTTTCTGTCTGTGGTGGTTACGCCTACAACGAAATTGTGGACGGTGTTTAAGGTGCAGAGAACTTGCTCCATAACCTCGATTTGATAATTTGCGTCTTGCTGTGTGATTTTGCCTTCGGCGATCCACTTGGGATAAAGTCGCTTGCGATAGTCTATTTCACGGCGGACGGCTTTCATTTGCTCGGTAACTGTCATATTTACATATCCAAAGCTCTTTTATATGTATCGAGCAAGAACTCTTGTTCGTCCCTGTCTGCTGCGTCCATATTGCGAAGTTTTATTATTGCTCGCATAATTTTAACGTCGAAGCCGATAGCTTTGGCTTCTGTGAAGATATCTCTGATATCCGAAGCGATAGCTTTCTTTTCTTCCTCTAAACGCTCAACACGTTCAATTAAACTCTTCAATCTCTTGTTATCAATTCCGCCAACCTCTGACATTTCTCTTCCTTTCAATTATAGATTTTAGTTAATAAAGCTTGTTTTGTTTCTCCGGCTATGTATTGCCAACCGGATCGCATTATCACGACGACGTCAATACCCCCCCCCAAATAGCGTCCTTTGTTCTTGGATTTCGACAACTTCCTTCTTGATGATCCGAACTTGCTTTCCATTAAGAAGATTGATAAGCGTTGTTTTTGACTTCTTTCTCATAATACCCCCTATACAATAAAATCAGTTCCGGAGCTTGACGGGATATAAACCCCGAGCCTGCTCGCAAAGTTTAATAAATCCGTGATGTAAAGACTTACTTCGTCCTTCTTGCCTTTTGTAAAACAAAGTCTTTTGGGAATTTTCTTTTCGCCCTTACTTGTTTTGACAACTTTGTAATAAAACATTTCACGCATAAAATAATCGAACTCATCTTCTTCGAGGGAACGGATATCATATCCGGCGTGAATTAACCCCTCTTTTAATCTCGGATATATGACGCTAAATAAATAACTTTGTTGGGCTCGGCTTACGCTGTCTTTGATTTCCTTTGTTTGAATTTCAAAGGATTTGAATTTCATTTGGAGTTTGTTATTCATAGCTTCGACGTAGCGAGCCCAATCTGCCATATTTAAGATGTCATTTTTAGGCATTTGCATTTGCTCCGATTTGAGCGAGAATTTCTCGAACTCTTGCCTTGCCTTTATCAAGCCCTTTTTGAAGTTTCTCGGCGAACTCCGGATCGAAAGCAACTTCCATAATTACCATTTCTTCTTCGAAGTTTTGATTATAAACTGCATAAAACCAACGTTTCGCTCCGAGATGTTTCATCTGCATTTGCATTTGAGCGTAGTATTCCGGCTTGATCTTGCGATCGAACAGTAGTTTTGCGTATGTGTTGTCTTGCGGACACTTAAACTCAACGCCGGTTATTTCTCCGTCTTCAAGCTCAATAATGCCGTCGGGGCTTGAGCCTTCCAACTCGTCGAACTCTACAAAGCCGACTTCCTTCACGGTGTAACCGGTTTTGAACTCAAACAATGTGCGAGCGATTGCTTCGAGAGCGTTTCCTTGCTCCATTGCCGGAGATTTGAAAGTTTCTTTTTTCTTCTTTGTTAGGATCTCGCCGACAATTTCAAAACATAATGTTTCAAGTCCTGTTCCTGCGGTGGCAACTGTTCCGGCATTGCTTGCGGTAAACCTGCCGCAGCGGATAGCGAACCATTCTTCGGAGTGTTGTTCAAAATTATGAATTTGCATTGTTCAATTCTCCTTTTCTTAAAGTGCAGAGAGAAGCGAACTCGGCTTTTAATGCTGCCGTTTTAAGTCCGTTGTATTCTCTGTCGTAGATTGCTTTTAGTGCTTTGATGTCCTTTGCTTGAGCAACCGCATTTTTTAATGCTTCCGATAAAGAATTGTCTTCCGGAGCTTCGATCTTATCGAGATCATAATTGCGGTTGTCTTCTTCTTCCATTTCGGCGTAAACGTCGTCAAAGTGGAATTTTACGGCTTTTTTAACAACGGTCTTCTTACACATATCAGAATACCATTGCTTCCAAATGGTCTGTGTTTTAGCAACCTTGCGAGCTTTTTCGATTTCTTCCGTTGATAATGTTGTTAAAAATTCTCCACGTTTATTTTTTATGACACAATATCCGCCGATAATATCTGCGTCCTTGTGTTCGAACGGATTTTTGAAGGTGTGCGAATAAGTGATGACGCCGTTTTCTTTGTTGAATGAAAAATCATCGCCTTTATATACAAGCTCCACATCAATTTTGCTTTCCGGATAAGCGAGCAGCATTTTATTTTTGTATGCGACATAATCGAAATTTAACCCATTAACATCGATTGTAATATGTTTGCCGTCGAATTTTAATCCGATTTGCTCGAGCTTGTTCCAACAATCTTCCCAAAAAGTCAGATCTTTTTTGGCAGCCCACGGATTAGCGTCAACCCAATTATTACGGTCGTCTTTTTTCTTTTTGGCTTTAAGGTCTTTGATATATTGATTGAAAATTTCTTTACTCATAATCCACCCCCATTTGCTCACTCAAGATTTGAATTTCATTTCCCAAGATTTCCAAGTTTTGATTAACCTCGACAATCAATTCTTCGCAGCGGTCGAAACTTGCGTTGTATTCGTTGATGTTGTGAATTGTGATAATAGCACCCAAGCCAACAACGAAACCCATAATTGCATTACAAACGATATCCTTCATTAGTTACCTCTCATTTCTATAATTGTTTGATCTATTGCGTCGGATATGCTGATCATTCCAATCGCCCCGAGCATAAATAGGCAAAAGAATATTCCGCCGATTATTTCCTTTATTGTTTCGCTCATTTTGAAGCCCTTTCGATTGCTTGTTCTAATGGAGCAAAGATCATATCGAGCATTTGCTTTTGTCCTTTGATGATTATTTCCATAGGATTGACTTCTTCTTTTTTCTCAACCTTTGGAGCTTCCTCTTTTGTTTCACGGAATTTATTTGTTTTGCTCATTGGCTCGCCATATATGCAATAAATGACATATTCGAAGAAGTCGCCGTATCCGAGATCGTCGCCTTGAGAAGTGAAGCTCTCGATAAGTGCTTCCCTTGCGTCGGCTTCGGTTGTGCGTGGGCAGCGGAAAGTTCTGTTTCCGTTGCAATCTTCGTCGTCAATTTCCCAATATGGATTTTCATCGAGCCAGTTTGGAATTTCGTTTTCGATGTTTTCTTCAACCTGTTTCAAAAACAAGTCGAAGGCTTTAGCTTTCTGTTCGGTTGTTAGCATTGAAATTTTCTCCTTTCGTTTATCGATGATTAAATGTTATAATTTTCATAACAAAAAGTCAAGAAGAAAAATTATGAATTTCGCAACAAAATTATTCAAAACAAATTAAGTTATTGAAAAATAAGAATAAAAAAAATTAAAAAAAATTGCATTTTTCATACAAAACGTATAAAAAAAATCGCCCGAAGGCGAATTTCGTGTGGAAAAAGACTAAAAATATTACTTGCTATTTGCAAATTTAGCGTGTGTAAACGACGCCAACAGAGCGGCAGGAACAGAAGATCCTAATATAATAACGATATAATCATCTATTATATTATGTATGATATGTGGTATTTCTTCCGGAAACTCGCAAAACAAATGTAATCCAGTATAAAGCAGAGAGGTAATAATTGCGGAAACAACAAAAGCAGCACAGAAGGATTTTATAAAATAGTCCTTTCCACCCCTTTTGAACGAAGAAGCGATACCATAAACAAAGATGAAAGAAAGAGCTATTATAATAAAAGTCCACCCGAATAAAAGTATTGCGGCAAAAAACCAAAAAGAAAGCATTGTCGCAAGAAATATGTCTGTCTTATATTTCATCTTTCTTGTCCTTTTGCTGTCTGTATCGGTTGCGATTGAGCATTATCCGAAGTTTTTTCCTCTGCTGTTGGGCGTGTAGCGATCGATTTTACAGCTTTGAGTAATGCAAGATCCTCTTCGCTTATTTGAACAGGCGGCTTGCTATTCCACAACTCCTCTTCGGTTATATCTCCGGAAACGAAATCGAGAAACGCCATTCGGTCAAATTCAAGAAAATCGGCTGCTTTTTTAATATGCTCCGTCTGAAACTTCCAACGAACGCCTAATTCCGATAATCTCGCACGGTCAATATTAAGCACATTGGCAAGCTGAATTTTACTCTTGCCAAGCTCTTTAAGGCGGCGTGTAAGCCAATGTGTTTTCTTCTCTTCTATCATAATATGAAAATCATAACACACTTTATTTAAAAAATCAAGTTTTATAAAATTATGAATTTCGCAATTTTTCCTCTTGACTTTTTGTTATGAAAATTATAACATTTAGCAAAAAGGAGCTTATTGATATGATAAAACTTAAAAAACTAACCGATAAAATCTCTTTATACCGCCTAGCAAAAGCGATGAAAATCCCCGTAATTACGGCTTACTCTTGGGCTCGCTCTGGAAAAATCCCCGAATGGCGTATTAACGACATAATCGCCGCTTGCGAAAAAATGGGTGTGGATATTTCCGATTGTTTGGAAGGGGAAGCGTAATGGATAGCTTGCTCGATATGGATAAAAAGAACCTTGTAAACCTTGTTTCTTTGAAAAATGAAGAAATAAAGGTGTTAGAAGAGCAAATCAAAGTGCTAAAAAACCGCATACGAAAAAGAAATCGCAGCATTAGGCGAGTAACAACTCTTGCTTTAGAAAGAAAACGCAAAATTGAAACGTTAGAAACAAATAAGGAGCTGCAATGAAAAAAGACATCTTCCAAAGAATGACAGCGGTTGAATATAGGACATTGAAGCCTATTGCTAATTTGACTTTTGTTAATGGTGTCGCTGTTAATTCGGAAGATGATCTTTGTATTGCCTGCGTCGCTTGGTTTGATCGGACGTTCGGCGAGCGTAGAAAATTTGATTTAATCCATATTCCCAACGAAGGAAAGCGAACGCATTGGGAGGGAAAAAGAATGCAACGAATGGGACTTCGTGCCGGATCTCCGGACTATCTGCTTTCAAAAAACGGAAGCCCTATTTGTTGGATAGAGTTTAAGTTCGGTAAAAACAGGCTTTCGCCGGATCAAGCCGAATTTAAAAGGTATGCAGAAGCTGCCGGATTTGGCTTTGAGGAAGTGAGAACTTTCGAAGAGTTTAAGCAGGTTTTGCAAAAATGGGGAGTTTACTCCTCGCAAAAGGACGATATTCGCACATCGTTTGAAAAATTATTTAAAAAAGGAGAAAGTTAATATGCGTGAATTGTGTTTATTATCAGTTCCGGATCTGTTGGCTATGAGGGATAAAGCCCTTCGCATAGCTGCAACTCGCAGGAATTGGAAAGAGAGAAAGCAGGCTCAACGCTTACTTGTTATGATAACAAATGAAATGATGAGGCGTGGGCTATGAAAACAAAATTTATATTTCAAGACAATTTCAAGCAGGCAGCCGACAAACTACCAAACGAACTCCGTTTGAAGTTTTACGACGCTATAACAGATTATGCTTTTAAGGGTATCGAGCCCGACGACGTTGTTGTTGCTGCGTTACTCGCCACAATTAAACCGGATCTCGATAAAAAAGAAAAAAGAGGTGGAAACCACAACCCGTCCGGTCAAAATCAATATAAAGAGGTCAAAGAAGGTCAAAATAGGTCAAACGAGGTCAAAATAGGTCAAACGAGGTCAAACAATTCTTCTTTGTCCTCGATTGAGGTCAAAGTCGGTCAAAACGATTTACAAAAAGAAAGAAAAGAACCAAAAGAAAGTAAAAATATATATAATAACCCCGAAAATAATAAATTATTTTCTTCCCCTTCTTTTGATAATCAAACCGATATTGAAGACTTTATCAAGCCCCGAAAGAAGTTTCAGAAGCCAACTATTGACGAGGTAAATTCCTATTGCTTGGAAAAAGGATATACGATCAATGGGCAAACGTTTATTGATTTCTACGAAAGCAAAGGTTGGAAAGTTGGTAAAAACCCGATGACAAATTGGCGAGCTGCCTTATCCGGTTGGGTATCTAGGGAAAAAACACTTCGTGCTGCAAAGGATTTGATACCGCATAAAACCGGTGTAGCTTCCGGAACTTATGGAAAGGATATTCCGCTATGATGAAAGTTAATAAAAGATTTGCCGGAGCTTCATTTGATAATTACATTTGTTCAACCGGAGAGCAGGAGAGAGTTGTTGAAGCTCTTATGTCCGGCTGCAAGAATGGATTTGATAAAAACATCGTTATTCTTGGCGGTGTCGGAACGGGAAAAACACATCTCGCCTATGCTGTTATGAACACAATAGCCGATCGTTGGCAGCACGCAGAAAACGAATATTATCGCTTTAATAAGGTTTATTACGGCACAGCAAAGGAAATGATAGATAACATAAAATCGAGTTGGAAAGATCCGGAGATCTCGAATATGGATATCTATTGCAAAACTCCGCTTTTAATCATTGATGAAGTCGGCGTCCAATATGGCAGCGACAGCGAGAGAACGGAATTATACGAAATATTCAACTCTCGTTATAACGATATGTTGCCGACAATAGTTATATCGAATAACACCGTCGAAGAGTTGCAAAGAATTTTAGGGCAGCGTATTTATGATCGTTTGTCCGGCGGTGCTTTAATTTTTGAGTTAAACGGACGAAGCCATAGACAAGGGGGATAAATGAAATATAGCACAACAAAAGAGATTGAAGAAGTTATAAGAAGGGCTTTTGAGATTGATCGTTTGCTTCCCCCTGTATTTGCCAACAAAACAAGAGGCTCAACTCTTGGCTCTATGGTTGATATTCCCGACACGCTCCGATCTTTGGAAGATTTAGCGGAAGATCCCCGTCTTCAATATGCCACCACCGAAGATTTGGAGATTTGGAATATGGTTATGTTTAACTGGCTGCCCTGCGTGAGCCTGTTCGAGCGTGAAATAATCCGTTGCCGTTGTCGAAATATGGGGTGGAAACGAATCGCCCGTCATCTCTGCCAACGTAAATTTGCGGATAGAGAACTGTATCGAACGACACTTTGGAGAGCTTTTCAAGACGGATTAACCACAATTTTAACCAAAAATTAACGATATGTTGCAAATTTGCAACACTTTGCAACACTTTGCAACACTTTTCTATGCAACATTTTTGAAAAAATATGTTATAAAAATTGATATAATCGTGAGTAGTCGTGCGAAAAATTGGCTCTTGCGATTATAGAAGAAAGGTTTTCTCCTTTTTAACGCATACCTAGTTTATCGATAGCCCACTTCTCCGGTGGGCTTTTTTTTATGAAAGTAATAAAATGAGCGACAAACAAACTCTTACATACGGACAGGCTGCTGTTGGTATTAAATTTAATCCTAGTTCAATTTCTGATGTTGACGAAATGAAGCAAAAATTCGCTGATCTTATCGACAATATGGACGCTTTGAGGGCTGAAAGCAGCTCCAACGAGCAAAAACGCTTAAGTTCAATCGCAATTACAGAAATTCAAAACGCTCTAATGAGCTCAGTAAAGGCGAGAACTTGGCAAGACTAACTCCGGCGGATTAGTGAAAAAGTATCACGTTCGGCTCATACCCGAAAATTCCGGTGCAACTCCGAGATCCGCAACCACAATCTTAAACTAACTCAACCGAAAGGAAACAAAATGTTATTGAAAGCTAACCACAATCTGGTATTACCGGACGGCAAAACTGAAATCAAAGTCGGCGAAATCTTCGAATATAAAGGGGATATTCATCAATTCGGTAAATGTGTAACACCGGTAACCGCCGAAGAAGGCGAAGCTCCGGAAGGAACAACAATCACAACTCCGGAAGTTATCTCCGTTGAAGACGAAGCTGTTATTCGTGCAAAAGCGAAAGAGTTAAAAATTCCTAGCTATCACAATAAGAGAATTGAAACATTGAAAGCCGAGATTATCGACGCCGAAAAAGCTATTGAAGCAGTAAAGGCAGCCGAAGAAGGCGAAAACCCTAATAATGATCCGGTTGTTGAAGAAGAAACCACCAACGGAGAAAACGAAAATGTTGGGGAATAAGATTTATTATATCGACACAACAAACAGAAATATCGGTTGCGGCGTTATTATTGGTTATAGCGTGAACGAACAAGGCTTCGATACATACGGAATTAAAACCGAAGAAGGTTTACATCTCGTGCATTTAGCTTCTTTGTGTTTCGAGGCGGAAGAAAAAGCCGCTGAACGCTTGCCGGAGGTATTGGCGATCAATGATGAGATTAAAAATATCCAAAAAGACGCTAACCACAAGATTGACTTCTTGCTTGAGCAGCTTCGAGGAAAACCTAAATACGAACACTTAACCATTAAAGGCGAGAATATGGCAGGCTAAAACCTGCCTTTTTTCTTCTGCAACCCGAAAGGATAATTGCAAATGAAATTAGGAAGACCTTTGAAATATGAAACGCCCGAAGAATTGGAAGACGCTATATGTGCGTATTTTGATGATTTAAGACCCGATCAGCCGCCGACGATATCCGGACTTGCTTTATATCTCGGCTTTGAAGATAGGCACTCGATTTATGACTACAAGGAAAGACCGGATTTTTCTCACATAATAAAAAGAGCTGTCTTATTTATGGAGAGCTACGCCGAAGAGCAACTCTTGCGAGGAACATCGGCAACCGGTGCGATCTTTTGGCTCAAAAATCATAAATGGACGGATAAAGTCGTAAACGATGTAAATATAACCGGATATTCGCTATTTGATAGCAAAACGGAAGAGAAAGCGAAGAAGTATGAGCGTAAACCTGTCAAGTGAAGTTATACACCAACTGCGAACAAGCCTCGTTGCTTTTCGTGATGTGGTGCTTGCTAACGATCCGAAGTATGAATGCGAGCCTGCCGGCTTTCATTTTGAATTATCGGACTTGCTGCTTCACGAAACAAGCCACGTTGCGATTGAGATGTTTCGAGAAAGCGGCAAAAGCTCGTATGCTTTGCGTGCATTTCCGCTTCATTGCTTGGCTTATCCGGATAAAAGCCGAGATTATATCGTTATTATTAAGCAAAACCAAAGCACGGCTTCAAACAAGCTCAAGGATATTATAACCGAATATAAGTCAAATCCACTCGTGCGACATAATCTCGTCGCTATTAAAGAAGAAAACAACAAAGTATTTTCGGTTGATGTGCTTAACGAATACGGCGAAACGATTAACGTCAGAATTGAAGCATACGGCAAAGGCTCGGGTGTTCGTGGTTTGAATAACCTCGACCGACGCCCGAAAATTATCATTTTGGACGATATACAAGACAATGACGACGCAAGATCCGAAACCATAACAACCAACGATTGGGATTGGTTTTTGTCTGATATTATATTCTTGGGTTCGCATACACGCATATTCTTTATTGGAAACAATCTCGGGGAGCGTTGCTGCATTGAAAAAACGATCAATAATGCAGATAATCTCCGATTTAAGGTTATCCGTGTCCCTATAATGAGGGACAATGTCCCTACTTGGACGGGACGGCATACATACGAGGATATTATAGCGGAAAGAGAGAATTTCGCCCGTATGGGTAAGCTCGATATATGGATGTCGGAAAAGATGTGCGTCGCCGTTGCTGATGAAAGCCGCTGCTTCTCCGAAGATGACTTCCGGTATTATTCAAGGCATAGTCAAGAAGAGCTTATCAAGCGTTGCAATTTATTTGCTTGTCTTGATCCGGCTTCGTCGCCAAATCCGGAAAGCTGTTATCGTGCAATCACTTTGACGGGGGTTGACGCAGATAACCATTGGTTCTTACTCAACTGTAAATATGGGCGTTGGGATAGTGCGAAGATGATCGATGTTATCTTCGATATGGTTGTTAAATACTCGCTCAAAGACTTTTATATTGAAAAGGGTTGGTGGGAACAAGTAATGAAGCCGTTTCTTATGGCGGAAATGCAGCGAAGAAATGTATTTTTTAACGTTGTTCCACTCGAACACGCCAAACAAGGAAGCAAGCTCGAAAGAATTAAGCTGCTTCAACCACGCTTTAAGGCTCACACGATATTTTTTCCCGATGAAGCCGATTGGCTCGGGGAGTTTAAGACGGAGCTTGCCGGCGTAACAAGGGACGCAATCAAGAGCGAATATATCGACTTGGTGGACGCCTTCGCTATGACGGAGCAAGTCGCAAGAGCTCCGATAAACGCTAAACAAAGTTATATGACGCATATCCGAAGGATTAGGGAGCAGCACGCACAACCGACATCTTTATTCGGAATTGCCGGATATTAGGGGGAATGAATGATAAACTGGGTATTATATGACAAGCCCGAAGATATTTCGCAGAGAATAGATCATTGGGTTGAGATTGTGAAGAAGGAGCTCGGGGAATTTCCGAGCTTTGTTGCTTTTTATAAGCAGATGAACGACGCCGGCAACTTCAAAATCTTTGAAGACGACGAAGGAAGAGCTATGTTTGCCTTTATGGTTATTGACGATATGCGAGGCGGAACGGCTTTTTGTGAAGCGTTTATGTATATATTGCCGGAAGCGAGAGGATCTCTCGGATTATTTAAGTCAATGATTAAAAATGTTGAGAGTTACGCCCGAAAATTAGGGTGTCAATCAATCGAAATCGGAGCAAACGCCGGTTATAGGGACGAGAAGACGCTCGATATATTGCGGCGTTTCTTTGGGTATAAATCATATTCAGTATGGAAGGAATTATAAAAATGGCAGCAGTTTCAACAATCGTCGCAGCGGCAGCGATAACCGCAGCGGCAGCCGGTGCTTATAGTTCATATAAAGCAGGTCAAGATCAAAAGAAAGCGGCTAAAAAACAAGAAAGACAAGCTCAAGCGTTGATAACCGAACAGAGAAACGCCGAAGCAACAGCAAAAGCACAGGCAACAGCAGCTCGAAGAGCTACTCACGCCAACGATACAAAAACAAACTATACGACAGCATTGGGCGAAGCGTCCGAAGCTGCCAATGCTTCAACCAAAAAGAAAACTTTGTTAGGGGGCTGATATGGGAGTTAAAAAGATTATGTATGCGATCGTCGGCGGAAAAAAAGTCCGTGCAGATTCCCCCGAAGCAAAGATCGCTCGTGGCGAAGGAAGAATGGTTGACGGATCTTATCAAGCATACACCGCAGCCGAAAAGGCTCACGTCAACGACGCAAACGCCAATCGTAACGCAGATTTTACCGATATTTCTCAAAATTCCGGTCTAGGTCGCAACTGGGGCGGCGGCGAAAGTCTGCTCGGAAACTTTAAGAAAAAGAAACAAGCCGCACAAGGAACGCTTCTCGGAGATACTGCCGGCGGCGGTGCTCAACGATTGGGTGGTTAATATGAATAACGAGGAACAAGACAAAATAAATGCCGAGCATATTCGCAAGGCGGAAGCTAACCGCAACGCCGAATATGTGGATCTTTGGAAGAAAACGAAGTTCACGAGGGCGAAACAAAACAAATGCTCGAAGGGGGTTGTAAATGGATCTAGACTTATCAGCAGAAAAAATAATAAAGAATAGCAATAGCCTTAAAAGCTCGAGGCAGCCTTTCGATAGTATGTATCAATCCCTTCATAACTATTTTTACGTTGAGGGCGAAAACATAACCGAAAGCAAGGGCAAAAGCCAACAGTTGCACGCACTATATGACACAACTTCGATTGATTGTGCCGATGTTATGGCTGCCGGATTGAGCAATTTCTTAACACCGGATAGCTCAAAGTGGTTATTTTTGCAACACTCAAACCGAAAATTGAGGGATTTGGACGAGGTTAAAACGTGGATGCAGGACGCAACCGAAGAGGTGCTTTGGACGCTTGCTCGCTCAAACTTCTATAACCAAATGCCGATATTCTACAAGGCTTCGGGAGTATATGGAACGGCTGCGTTAATGACGGAGAAAGATCCGGTCGATAGCGTTCGTTTCTACAATATACCAATTCAAAAGCTATATTTGACAGAGGACGCAAGGGAGCGTCCTTTTGAGTTCTATTTGAAGTTCGAATATACGGCGGAGCAAGCCTTATCACGTTTTGGCGATAAATGTTCAAACGAAATCAAGGAAGCATACGCTGCCGGACGCAATGAGGACAAGAAGTTTAACTTTATTTGTTATTTTGGCACTCGATACGAAAGAGATCCGGACAAACTGGATAAGCTCAATATGCCGGTTCGAATGGTATGGGTGGACGAGAAGACAAAGCAGATTATGAAAGAGGACGGCTTCCGTTCTATGCCTTGCGTTGCACACCGATTTTATAAGAGAGCTCAAGTTGTATATGGATATTCTCCGGCAATGAAGGCTCTTCCTCACGCAAGAATGATTAACGTTGTATCTGATACAATGCTTCGCTCTGCTATGAAACAATCAGATCCGGCGATTGCACTTCCGGACGATGTTTTCCTCGGCACTCCGAACTTCAATCCGAGAGCTATCAACTATTACCAAAGAGGGCAGCTTAACCCGAGAGATGAGATATTCCCGATTGGCAACTTCGGAAATCCTCATTTTAGCGTTGAAACATTGGAATACTACAAGACGCAGATCCGAGAGCAAATGTTTTATAATACCTTCCTCGCCTTCTCGGAAATGACAAAACAGATGACAGTTCCGGAAGTTATGGAGCGAGTAAGCGAGAAAATGACAACGCTCGGTCCTGCTGTTGGTCGCTTTATGAACGACGTTTTGCAACCTCTTATTGAAAAAGTGGTTCTTATTTTATGGGAAGATAACCGACTTCCTCGAATGCCCGATGTTATGCTTCAAGATCCTAGTTTCGAAGTTAAGTTCGTCGGACGTCTTGTTCAAAGTCAACGCCAAAGCGAAGTTAATAATATCGTTAATGCTTTGGGTATTGCTGCACAAGTTGCACAATTTAACCCCGAAGCGGTGGATAAGGTCAATACCGACGCCGCAGTTGATGAAATCTTCGATATATCCGGCGTTTCTACAAAGATCTTGAACAACGACGACGAGGTTCGAAAGATGAGAGAGGCACGAGCTCAAGCTCAAGCACAAGAAGCACAAATGCTTCAAGCTCAAACAATGGCTCAAACATATAAAACAGCAGCAGAAGGGGATCGAAATGCCAAAGCTTCACAAGCTGAAAGATAAAAGTTATATCGCCGATATTATGACAGAGTGTCGAGATATTGCGGCGAAACACCCGAGATTTATGGAGTTCTTGGAATACTATTGCGGCTTTACAGCTCCGGTAGAAACAAGTGATCCATACCGAATTTCATATTCCGGCGGCAAACGGGACGTGATCTTAATGTTAAAAACTTTGCAACGAAGCGATATCTTGCCGGAACAGATCGCTGAATATTACGAAAGGAATATATAATGTCTGAATTACTGACAACTGCTCCCGAAGAGCAGCCGGATAATGCGACAAACACACCAACCGGCGGAGCTGATTTTTCTTCTGCCTTGTCTGTTGAATATCAAAATAACCCGTCAATTACTAAATTTGGCGGCGACGTGAACAAATTAGCGAAAAGCTACTTATCCCTTGAGAGCCTTATGGGACAGGGACGAGTTGCTATTCCTAAAGATGAGAACGACGTCAACGCTTGGGGCTTGTATGACAAGGCTTTCGGTGTTCCCGAAGCTGCGACAGGCTACGAGCTAACCGCTCCCGAAGGTGCGGATTTGGCAGGCTTTAAGGATTTGATGAAACAAAACCACATATCGCCGGCAGTTGCTCAAAAGTTGCTTGACGCACACTTGAGCGAATTTTCCAACTATGAAGCCTTGAAAGCTCAAGAAGCCGAAGCTGCTAAAACAGCCGCCGAAGCTGAATTGAAAAAAGAATGGGGAATGAAATATCCCGAAAATATGTCGAAGGCTTCAAAGTATTTAGAAAAGATGTCCGACAATCAGGAAGATTTTAATTACTTCGTGAACAAGATCGGCAACGACGCAAAGTTTATAAAGTTGCTTGCACGAATGGGCGACAACATATCCGAGGGCTCGCTTGGCGGAATGGAAGGACAAGTTTCCGGATTTACGAAAACCCCTGCCGAAGCCAAAGCAGAGCTTAATCGAATAATGAGCGACCCAGAGGACGCATATTGGGCAGGATCTCGCAATAAGCGAAATGATCCGGCTTGGTGCAAACAGAATAACAAAGCCTTTGTTTCTGAACAGGAACGCAAAGCTCGTGTTAATTATGTTTTGTCCTTAATGCAAATGCAGGGATAAGCCAAAAGCCCCCGACAAAAATAAGCCCCCGAACACTCGGACAAGGCAAATAAAGCTGTCGCAAGAGATAATCTCCTGCGATTTTTTTTAACTTAATTTAAAAGGAATTACAAAAATGGCTGAAAATTCACAATATGTAATTAGAGATCAGGCTTATTCTGCGGTGATCCTGCCTTTGGCTCGTCAAGAAAAGTCTATGCTCTTCGATACTGTATTCGTCAAAACTGACTTTACAGGTAAAACTTTCTATCAAGATCAAATCGGTAACTGGTCAATGACTGCCAAAGACGGGGCAAACATTGATACTCCGGAAAATGATCCTAACTTGGCAAGAACTCGTGTTGATGTTGCTACATACCACGACGCTCGCTTGCTCGATCGTTCATTGAACTTGCAAACATTGGCTGATCCGATGTCTATGGCTTCAATGTGCGTTCAATCTGCCGTTGGAACACAAATCGATAAAGTGATTTATGGTGCTTTCGGTGGTGTTGCTTATCGTGGAGAAACTGGCGGAACTGCTGTTTCTTTCCCTACTGAAAACGCACTCGCTGCCGATTTGGGTGGTGCAGGCTTGAACTGTGCTAAATTACGTCGTGCGGCTAAAATGTTAGACGCTAAAGGCGTTCCTGCCGGCGAAAGATATTTCGTGGGTGGTGCTGCTCAAAAAGAACAGTTGTTAGGCACAACCGAAGCAACTTCCGCAGATTATAACTCTGTTCGTGCTTTGGTTTCCGGCGATATCGACACCTTCTTGGGCTTCAAGTTCAAATGGTTACCGGACGGTATCATCACAAAAAGCGGCGACAATGCAGAATGCTACGCTTACCATAAAACCGGCGTATGCTTCGGTATGTTAGAAGAATTGTTCTTGCGTATCGATGAACGTGGCGACAAATCTTATTCTAAACAAGTTTACTACGAGATTTCTTGTGGTGCTGGACGTTTGGAAGAAGCAAAAGTCATTAAAGTATTGGCTTCTGACGCCGCTGCATAGCTAACTTGGGCGGGGTTAATTCTCCGCCCTTTCTTTTTTTTATAAGGGGTTTTGATTATGAGTAAAACATCAATAGCAAATAGAGCTCTTGCGTTGCTTGGCGAGAACAAAATAACCAACTTAACAGACGAAACACAGGCGGCAAGATCTATCAAAAATATGTATCAAGACAGCCTTAGAAGCATTTTAGCCGAATGCTGTTGGAATTTCGCCTGTAAAAGGGTTATGCTCAATAAGACAAAGGAAACTCCGGCTTGGGGTGGTGGAAATTACTTCCAACTTCCGGCGGAAGTTATTAAGATTTTTAGAGCGACCGCTGATTTTGAGATTGAGGGCGACAAACTTTTATCACGAGCCGGATCAATCGGCATTTTGTATACATATCTAAACGAAGACGATAGCCGTTATTCTCCGCATTTTGTGGACGCTTTCGCTTGTCGTTTGGCTTATGACATATCTTTCGACTTAACAAATCAATCATCTAAACAAGAAAATCTTTTGAAACTGTATCACGGACACTATTTGCCGATTGCAAAATCCGCAAACGCTAAAGAGAGAACACCGCAAACAGTAAAAGACGACTATTGGACAAATGCTATTTATGGGGGTATCAATGGCTAGAGTTGCACCGATATATCCTACATTTGCAAGGGGCGAAGTTTCTCCGCAAATGTTCGGGCGTGTTGATATTGAGCCCTATTCTGCGTGTTTGGATAAGTGTCGCAACTGTTGGGTTCGTCCGTTTGGTGTTGTTTCTCGTGTTGCCGGATCTGAATATATGGCGGAAGCAAAGGGAAAAGCACGTCTTTTGAAGTTTGTATTCTCTGCCTCTGATAGCTATATGATTGAGTGCGGAGCAGGATATTTTCGCTTTTTTAATGACGGCGGATATATTGTCAACGATAGCGGCGAAATATATGAGATAGCAAATCCTTTCACAGAAGAACAATTATCATCAATCCAATATGTGCAGTTAGACGATTTAATAAAAATCGTTTATAAAGACGACGAAAACAACGCAAACAAGCCTCTTGAGCTTATTCGTAAAGCTGCTAATAATTGGGAATTGCGAGAAGTTGAGTTTAAGTGCACGCCTTTTTTAGATGAAAACATTACAAATACGACACTTATGGCGAGCGGAACGGAAGGCGACATTGATCTCACAGCTTCCGATCCGATATTCAATAGCGGACACGTCGGCTCTTTTTGGTGGATTGGTGGAAAATCAACCGTTGATAATCTGGAGAAGCAAGGCTTCGTTCAAATAACCGGCTATACAGATCATACACACGTTAAAGCAAAGGTAAAATGGAAACTCTCCACCGCTACCGCAACCAAAGAATGGGGCGAAGGTGCTTGGGGTGGTTATCGTGGATATCCTTCCGCTATCGGCTTAATGGACGGACGTCTTTATTATGGACGCACGCCGAACAGCCCTCGCAACATTTACGGATCTAAACCCTACGCATACGAAGACTTCACTCCGGCAATAGATAACGAGGACAACGGCTCGATAAACGTTGAAATGGCAACCAATGCAACCGGCGATAGTTCGGATATTAAATGGATCATCGGGACAAATTATATGCTCGTCGGAACATACGGCGGCGAATTTGTGGTTAAAGGTTCGGGCGACGCCGGAATAACTCCGACAGACGTTACGGCTCGAGCTCGTTCAAATTGGGGTGTTGAAGCAATACAGCCGATCGTTATCGACAGTATGATCCACTTTGTGCAGAGAACAGGAAAAAAGGTTCGTCAATTCGTTTATGATTATTATCTCGATAGTTATAAGGCGATCGATGTTTCTCTCTATTCGGAGCATTTATTCGAAAGCCCTATCGTTGATATAGCCTATCAGAAAAACCCCGATAGCATTCTTTATTGCTTAAGGGAAGACGGAAAAGTTGCAGCCTTAACGCTTGAAAACAATCAGCAAGTGCAAGCGTGGAGTTTGCTTGAATATGACGGCGTTGTTGAGAGTTTGGAAACAATCCCTTCATATAACGGGCTTTATGACGAAGTTTATATGATTGTCAAACGCACAATAAACGGGAAAGAGGTTCGACACATCGAGAGAATACAGGATCTTATCACTCCGGAAATTCAATCCAAATGTTGGTATGTTCGATCCGGTTTGCATTATGACGCCTTCTCGCTTACTGAAAACTTGGAACTTGACTTGAACACTGATCAACTTCAAGTAACGGCAACCTGCGGCGAAGAGATATTTGATCCGGATATGATGAAACGCCGGATAAGAGCAATCGACGAGAACTTTAATATACTCGGCGAAATGCAGATAACAGAGTATGTAAACGCTAACACCGTAAAAGGAAAGGTTATAAAGCCGTTTGAAAGCTCCAAAATTGAGGGCGGCAAATGGGGAATAAGCATTGCAGACGTTGCAGGTCTTGAACACTTGGAAAAAGAAAAGGTGCAGATCTTGGCAGACGGTGCAGTTCAAAGCCCGAGAACTGTTGAAAGCGGAGCAATCACACTTGAAAAGGACGCTTTTTATATAATTGTTGGTTTAGGGTATGCTTCATACATTAAAACAATGCCCTTCGAAGCCGGATCTGAAAACGGGACGGCTGTCGGAAAGAGAAAGCGTGTCAACGAATTGTCAATGCGTGTTTGGAGAACTTCCGGCTGCCGTGTTGGTTATGATCTTGAACATTTGGACACCGTGAAGTTTAGAGAGCCCGAAGTTGAAATGGGTTTGCCTCAACCGTTATATACCGGAATTGTTCCGAACGTTAAATATAATCAAGGGTGGACTTGGGACGCCAACGTAACAATAGAACAATCGGAGCCGTTGCCTATGAATATTTTAGCAATAGCTCCAATCATTAACACAATAGATAAGTGAGGTTAAAGAATGGCAGTAGCAACAGGGACTTTATTCGCTGCCGCCGCAGGAATGCAAGCAGCGTCGGGAATTGCAAGCTCGATTAGCGAATACGAAGCCGGACGTCAGCAGGCTAACCAGTATAAACTGCAATCGCAAGAGTTGGAGCTTCAAAAGGATATTATAACCGATCAATATCGAACAAAGAGAAACCAACTTCAAGGCTCGGCTATTGCCAAAGCCGGACACTCGGGCGTTAAGGTGTCGGGATCGATAGCAAATTCGATCTCAACAAGCCTTACCGAAATGGGAATGGAAGAAAGCTATAAGAAGTTTGGAATAAATATGGAGCAAAACAACCTTCATTACAAGCAGCGACTAGCTAACATTAACGCCAAAAACGCCCTTGTTCAAGGTTTGAGTAAGACAGCAACAAACGCTCTTATGAATTATGCAACATATCAGCATTATTGGGGCGGTGTTGAGGATATGAGCGGACAAGGCAGCGGTTGGAATCCTGCCCAATCTGCTCCGGCAAGAAAACCGAATTTGTAAAGGATAAGTGAAAATGGGAAGATTACCGGTTTATACAAACAATGCAAATATACAGGTTGCAGATCGTGCTCCTGCTCCAACTAATCCGTGGAAAGATGTTCAAGACAACGCTCAAGCCGGAATGGATCTTGCGGTTCAATGGCAGAAAACACAAAACGCCGCCGAAAGTTTGGACGGCAAAAATAAAATGGTAGCCGCTGCCAATGATATTTTGACGGAAGCCGAAGAATATAGGGATTATAAAAGCCCGAAAGATCTTCAAGCCAAAGAAAAAGAGCTGCTCGATCGTATGAATGGCGTATTGCCGGAAGTAACCGGCGGATTTACGAACGGGACGAATGCGAGCAATTTCAATCGAGAATATCAGTTGACAATGGCTCAAAACTCCGAGCGTTTGAAGCAAATCTTTCGTGAAAAATATATCGACAATGACGCCGCCAACAGGACGATATCATATCAAAACAATATGAAAGCGTTTGTTGAGAGCGGAAATGTTGCATATAAACAGAGCTATCTTAACGACTTGGAAACCTCTTTTAGAGCCGGCTATATCAGCGAACAAGAGAAAGCCGCCCAATCTTTGAAAGTAAAGGATTGGGACTTCTCCCACGCAAGCCGCCAGTTGATAAACGATCCGGAAGGTGCTTTGTTAAATATCGATACTTTTAGCATTACACCGGAAGAGAAGCAGAAGCTCCAAAAAGCCGCATTAACGCAGATTGAAAACAAGAAGCTATATTCCGGATTGTCGGAGCTTGTGGAAAAAGGAACAGAGGGCAACCGTTTATATGAAAAATTTCTTTCGGAAGGATTGAGTTTGGACGAGATCCAACGCAACTCTATTATTTCGGAGAATGAGAAAACGGCACTTCTTAAATTGTCCGGCTATGATACGGCAACATTTAAGCAAGCCCAAAAGAACGCCGAGAGCATAACAAAGCAGCTTGAGATTGACGAGAAAATCAAAAACACGATCAAGGGAACGAAGGATCGTCCGAAACTTGATCGTAATAAGGATATTCAAGACGCTTTGGATCTCCGAGAAGATGTTTATACTCTTCTTCTGAATGGGGATATAACCAAAGAGAAAGGGCGTCAATATCTTTCGCAGATTGTCGGAGCGAGCCTTCGAGAAGCAAAGAGCCTTGTCGATAACGAAGATAAGTCGAAGGATATCAACAATCCCTATGCCGAAGGTTTGAAGCGTATTGATGAGTATATGGAAGCTCAAGGAATTGATAGCGATCAGATACGAGCCGGTATTCATAACCTTTATTTTGAAGGTATGGCGGATCAGATGTCTAAACACAATCAACAGGATTTGAGTTGGAGCGAGCTTGACGACAAAACTCGCCGAACAATTCAAGAAACAGCCACAAAATACGCTTTGGAATATGCTCCGCAGGTTGCCGAGGCAAACGAAACTTTTAGTTATTATTTGCCGGCTTCTGAACGCAAAGAGGCTATGGAGAGCTTTTATAAGCGATATGATCGCAATATGAACGAAACGCAAAGAAAAGAGCTTGCGAAACAGGTTGCAGGACAACAGGCTTTGAAGGCTCAAGGTAAGAAAAACATATCGATTGAGAATGCAAATTATACTTTCTCCGATAGCGATAACGCATTTTTGAAAGAAAATAAGTTTACGCCGGAAGAAGTTATATTTACAGCTCAAACGAGAGGGTTGAGCGTTTCCGAAGTGTTGGAAAAATTGAAGGGAAAAAAATAAATGAGAGATTTATTCGTAACCGAGTTAGGGTATGATCCGGTTGAAACAGCACAAGCTCCAAGAGATTTACTCGCAGACGAGCCAATGCCAACCTATGAAAGCCAAATTGATAAATATAACACCGACGACGACGGCTTCGACGATGATGAACGCCGACTTATCGGGGAATTGTTCACTCCGGAAGAATTGGAAGAGGTAAAATCTCAAGAGCCGGTCGGATTTTTGGAAGCCCTGAAAGGTAAAGGTTGGGGACATATGTTGCCCTATGTTGGAACTGGACAAGATATCGGCGAAGGCTTGGGCGAATTATCTCTTATTGATAAAGCCAAAGAAGGCGACGCTTCCGCTATGGCAAGCGTTAAGCAAATGCTAAAAGATGAATACACAAAACAGATCAGAGGGACGAGCATTGGCGGAAAAATAGGAAATATTATCCACTATGCCCCCTCTTTTATGGGAGAAATGGCGGTTGCAGCTGCTACTTTTGGAACAGGTGCAGCTCCAAAAGCCACACAATTAACAGCACAAGCAGCCGTTCAAGTCGGAAAGAAAGCCGTCGCTAAAAAAATCGTTTCGAAAATTGGAAGCGGTGCGGTCAAAAGCGGTGCGATTACTGCCGGAATGGTTCATCATTTGCCTAAAAACTACCTAGATCGTAGAATTGCCGGATCTGTTCAAATAACCGACAAAGGCGAAGCGTTATTGCAGGATATGGAAGAAGCTCCGGCTACAACAGCGATTAAAGCATTAGGTGATATTTGGGTCGAAGTCGCTTCTGAAATGAGCGGCGGTGTTATCACAAAAGGAATAAGCAAGGTTGCCGCTCCGGTTACGAAAGCAATCGGAAAATCTGCTTCGCCGGTTATGAATAAGGCTCTGTCCGGTGTGCCTGCGAAGGTAAAGGACGCCGTTTTCCGCACAGTTAAGAAGTTCAAGCCGGACGCTAATATATCCCGTATGTTGTCCGACAAGGTTTATTTTAACGGAATTATCGGGGAAATTGGCGAGGAGCGTTGGGCAGGTGTTTTGAAAACAACGCTCGGTCTTGATGAAAGAGAAATGAGCACAACCGACAAATATCTCGACGCTTTATTCCCCGACAAAAGCCAGTTGCTCGCCGAAATTGGGGCTTTTTCTATGATGGGCGTTTCATCTCACGCAGCAGCGAGAGCTTATCGAGGATTGGTTGCAAAGGGCTTCACTCCGGATCAAGCCAAAGCTACGCTTGAGAATATGAGCGAAAGCGAAAAGGAAAAACTATCCGGAGAAATTGGGCTTGATAGTGAGATCTTGCCAACGGTCAACGTTCCGGTAGATCAGATATTTTTATCAAAAGATATTCCGAACTTTAAGGAAGGCGTGAACGAACAAGGTGTTGTTGTGGGCGAGCAGTTGTCCGGAAAATACGACACGCTTGGAACTGCTCCGATTGTTTTATGGGAAAGAACGGACGGACGTCTTGAGGTTATAACCGGACGCCACCGTTTAGATCTTGCAAAAAGAACAGGACTTGCTAAAATACCTTCACAAATCGTAAAGGAATCCGAAGGCTTCACTCTTGAAGACGCAAGATTGCTTGATGTTGCTCAAAATATCAGAGATGAAAAAGGAAGTGTTAAAGACTATGCTAGGTTTTTTAAGGAAAAAAACTACACCCGAGAACAAGCCGAAGAAGACGGATTTTTATCAAGAATTAAGGGAAGGCAAGCTATCTCAATCGCAACGTTTGCGGTTGATAATGTCTATTCTGGATTTATCAACGGAAAGATATCTGAAGGAAAAGCAGCAGCAATCGCAGACGGAGCTCCAAACAACGAAGCAGCTCAAGCCGCAGGATTAAAAGCAGCGAAAAAAATGTCGCCCGAAGAATTACGGGCTTATGTTTCTTTGTTGGCTCAACAAACACCAACGCAAGAAGCGGACGGAGATCTGTTCGGCTTTGATGATACCGCTATCAAAACGGCGGCAGATATCGCAAAGTTGGTCGGAAAAGATAAGAAAATGCTTCAAGCCAAAATATCGGCAGTTCGTGGAGCGTTGAAAAATCCGGACGCAGCTCGTGAAATGGGGCTTATCTTTGAAGTTACACCGGAAAATATCGAAAAAGAGATTAAAAAGCTCGAGTTTCAAATCGCACAGCTTGATAATTTCTACACTAATTCGGACTTGATGAGCCATTATCGAGGACTAATCAGCGGAAAATCCGGACAGGAAGTTGAAGATAAAGCTCTCAAGAATTGGTTTGGTAACAGTAAGGTAGTTGATGAAAAAGGGAAGCCTAAAAAACTTTATCACGGACGCACGACGAAATGGAGTGTTTTTGATCCTCAAAAATCAAGCGTGTATAGTCTTTTCGGGCAAGCCTTTTATTCAACAGACAGTAAGGAGATCGGGGAAGCCTACAAAGGCGGTGTTATCGGAGAGGAAACAGCAGACGCTAACGTCCTTGAAGTTTATATTCGAATGGAAAAACCTTATAACTTGGAAGAAAAAATAACAGATAAAGAGATTGAAGATCTTTATAATCTTGTTAAAAACGATCCAAATTATAGTTTCCATTGGAAGCGTATCGCCGAAGACGTAGATCCGAACGTTCCACACCCCGAAGGAATTGATTTGAGCGAAAACTCAATCAATCCGGATTATGTCAACAGGGAGAACTTGCAAAAAATCAAAGATTGGCTTGTTGAAAATGACGGCGATTGGAAAGACGGTTCAACCGGTGTTTTGACACGAGGGGACGTGTATTCGATCCTAACGGATCAAAACCGATCTATTTCGGGAAAAAAAGCCCTAAATAAATTCTTACTAAAAGACTATGACGGGATAACTTACAAGCAGAAAGGAACTGGTCTTTCGGACAGAAAATCCGACGTTGAGCACAATGTTTATGTTGTCTTCGATCCTAACCAAATAAAAGCGGTAGATAATCAAGGAACTTGGAGCAAGGAAAACAACGATATTTATAAAAGCGTTGCTCCTTCTTATGCTAGAAAGCCCAAAATCGAAGACGTGTTGCTGCCCTATACGCCGGAAAACGTCGAGAAGGTAGAGCTTGCGAGCCGTGTTCCTGCCGGAATGAATGCTTTTGTTGAACAGCACAACAAATATGTCAATCCGTTTTATAAGCACGAAGCGACGCCTATGGATATATTCAAATCTCGTTGGGTTGATTATCTCGAGCCTTTGCGAGCTTTTGGGGATAGCGTGTATAAAGACGCTCGCTTGTTTGCCGGTGTTGGTGGTAAAATTGCCGTTACAATATCGGATCACACCGAAACTTTGGACGGCGTGAGAACTGGCGAAGGTTTGCTTCCTATTGTGAAGGACTTTCGAAAAGAGTTTGGCGTTAGTCAAAAAGTATTTGAAAAGGACTTCGGCGGATATTTGATCGCAAAAAGATATAACGATCTTGTTGAGCGTGAAGATGTAGTCGTTACCGATCAACAAATACAAGAAAGCCTCGATACAATGGAAGACTTGCTTCATAGATACGGCGACGGATTATCTCGTTTTGAGCAATACGCCGAGCGTGTTTATGATTATCAGAAGCGAGTTTCTTATTTGTTGGTTGAAAGCGGCTTGATAAGCGAGCGAGCTTATAAGAATATGCTCGAAAACAATCCGCATTATGTGCCTTTCAAGCGTATTTTGGACGATAACCGCATTCAAACATTTGAGCCGGAAATCAAAAACGCCAAAGGTAGAGGATTGTTGAAAGCCTTTCCGACGCTGAAAAAGATCAAAGGAAGTGATATGGATATCCAAAATCCTTTTGCTTCAATAGTCAACAACACCGCAAGCATACTTGTAAACGCTAACAAAAATAAAATTGTTAGGCAGGTTGCAAATTTGCGAAAGATTTATCCGCACCTTGTCAAGGAAAAGGAAATTCCAACGGCAAGCTATGATAAAGGACTTCGAAAAATGCTTGTTGAGGGAGCTAAAAAGCTCGGCGTTAAATACGAAAGAACTTCGTCAAGATTAAGTTTTGACGGAGCTTTTGGCGTATTTTTGCCGTTTGAAAACAAGATCCGAGAAAAAATCGGTGTTGACGCTGCCCTTGCTCACGAGTTCGGACACGCTTTGGATCATAACGCCGGATTGGGACACGCTATTTTGCACAGCGGAAAGATATCGGAAGCCAAACAAGAGAAGGTCAATAAAGAGCTTGTTTTGTTAGCCAACGAGCGTCTTGGAGCTAATCTCGTTGAAGTAAACGGACGCTTCGTCCGATTGCAAAAAACGCCGAGCTCAACCAAATATGCAGAATATTTATATTCCGAGCCGGAAGTTATCGCTAACTTATACGACGCTTATATCAACGCTCCGGAGCTTTTGAAAGAATATGCTCCGACAGCGAAAGAGCTTCTTGATAAGTATATCGAGAATAGCCCTCATCAATGGTTGAGAGATATTCATAGAACGCTAGAAGTTGGCTTTGAGGAAATGCGAGGGGAGCTTGATCGAGCAAAGAATGTTGTTTCGTATTATCGCAACGGGCACAGACAATATATTGAAGTGCACGAAGATTTATACGAAGCTCTGTCTGGTGTTCAATCGGTTAAGCTGCCGTTTGTTGTAAAAATGGTTACTTCGTTCCCTGCTGCATTATTGCGTTGGGGTGCGACACAAGCAAATATTACCTTTGCGTTGATACGAAATCCGCTTCGTGATACTCACACAGCGGCAATGCAAACGCACGTCGGCTTTTTGCCGGTTATTGGAACACTCAAAGGAGCAGGACATAAAATTCTAAATACAGAAACGTATAAAGAATGGAAAATGTCGGGCGGAAGTTTTGATAGCTTTATGCAGATAAACGAAAACTCGAAGCTCAATCCATACAAAGAACTTTTCGGAAATTGGAATAAACTCAAAATGCTAATTCCTACTTGGTATATTGAGAAGTTAGGACAATTATTCGAAGAGGGAACTCGTGTCGGAGTATATGACGCAGCGAGAAAAAGCGGTTTTAGCAGAAAAGAAGCAGCCTTTATCTCTAGGGATTCCACGATCGACTTTTCGAAGGGCGGATATGTTGCTAAACAGGTAAACCAATTTATACCGTTCTTCAACGCAAACGTTCAAGGTCTTGTATCAATGACGGAGAAGTTTAAGCGTAATCCGATTAAAATGGCGATCAAGGCTTTAACAACTCTCACAATACCGAGTATTGCTCTTGCTTATTATTATACCGAATTGGCAGACGACGAGGATAAAAAACATTATGCCGAAATTCCAACTTGGCAGAAAAATCTCTTTTGGAATATGAGGATCGGCGACAAATGGGTAACAATACCGAAGCCGTTTGCATACGGTGCAGTATTTGCGACACTTCCGCAAGCTATAACCGAAGGTATAACAACCGAGAAAGATGTTGAATGGGCAGAGCAAGCAAAGAATATCTTTGAAAACTTTAACTTTATCGGAGATATTTCGGGAACTTTGCCGCCTGCTATAAAAATCGCTCTTGAGCTTAAAGCAAATAGAAGTTTTTATACGGGACAGGATATTATTCCGACATACCTTCTTGATGTTGATCCGGAAGAACAATACACCGATAAAACAAGCGAGCTCACGAAAGAATTTTCCGATCTTACCGGATTTTCTCCGTTAAAGGTTGAGCACGTTGTAACCTCACTCGGTGCCGGTGTTATGCGTGATTTCTTAACTGTCTTTGATATGACGACGAAAAACAACGCTCCGGCAAAAGAGAAAGGGGAAATTCCTGTCGCTCGTGGTATTATCGCCCGAGAGCCAATCGGCTATAATTCTAAAAGCGTTCAAGATTTTATGGATCAGTTCGAAGAACTATCTCAAAAATACAACACTTTTAAGAAAATCGAAAGGGAAAATCCGGAGCGTGCCGACGAATACGCAGAGAAGCACGAGAAGGAGCTCGATCTTTACGAAGAGTTAAAAGCTTCGAATAAGGAAATTCGGGAAATAAGCAGGGAAATAAATTCTATTGCTCGGGACGAGGATATGTCGCCCAAAGAGAAACAGAAGGAAATTCGAGAGCTTAAAAAAGAGATGACTTCAACGGCAAAGGAAGCCCTAGGGGTCTTTGAAGATAACTAACAAGGGGGCGAAAGCTCCCTTCTTTATTGAAAGGAAACAAAATGACGGTTGAAAACGAAACAAGTAAAACCGCAAAATTGGTTATGGGTTCTCAATCTTATGACTTCTTTTTTAATGTTTTGCTTGAAGATCCGACAGAGGAGAAAGCGAAACAGGCTATCCGTTGCGTTATCTCTGACGGTATTGTCGAGGAAGAACTCGCCTATGGTATCGATTATACCGTAGAACTCAACAAAGATAAAAAAGGCGGCGTTGTAACTGTTAAAGATCCGAAAGACGAGAATTGGACAATTATTATTTATCGCAGCTACAAATCTACACAATCAAGCGATTATAATGATTATAACTCGTTTCCGGCTGAAACACTAGAAGCTAACCTTGATAAAATAACAATGGTATTACAGCAGCACGAAGAGCAAATCGAAAGATCTGTTAAAACCGGTATGACTTCGGAAATAAGCCCCGAGGCGGTGTTGGGAAGTGTTGAGCGTGTGTATGCTTCTATTGATAGTATTGATACAGTAGCCGAAAGCGTTGTTGATATTAACACCGTCGCCGGCAACACCGACGGGATAAATACCGTTGCCGGAAGTATCGAAAACGTGGATAAAACCGGACAGAGCATTGATAGCGTCAATGTTGTTGCTAATAGCATTTCGAGCGTTGACACAGTTTCGGCGAACATCAACTCCGTTGTTGACGCCGTCAATCAAGCAAATAATGCTTCGGGCTCTGCCGCAGCTGCCGCTATATCTGAAACCAACGCAAGGCAAAGCGAATATTTGGCGGCTTCGTATGCCGAGCGTGTAAGAAGTGAAGGAATACCTATGTCAATAATCGAACAAAGACGAATTGAGAAAGACGGAAACACCGTTAAAATGTGGTGGAAAGATCCGAGAGATACAATCATCGACGGATTTGTTTTGGCAAGTTGGAAATCAACAACCATTGTCAAGAAAAGAGGATCTTATCCGGAAGATGTAAACGACGGGACAATCGTTGGAATTTACAAGACGAGAGATCAGTTTGTTAATGATCCGCTTATTGATACACAATCAGACGCTGAAAATTGGTATTACAGAGCATTTCCGCTTTCGGTTAATGGTGTTTATTGTTTGGATAAAAGAAACTGTTTCGGAGCGGTTTTATACGGCTATCGCATAAATGAGGTTGATCCTGTTCCGGCAACTCGTGTCGAATACTTGCCTTATTGTGATAATGCTTTTTATGATCCTTGCGTTATGGACTTTATTTCCGATTTGTTTAACTGGGGATCTTGGCGAAAAGCCTTCTTTATTCCTCGCCCTTGTGCGTTGAAATATGACGGCGTTGTTGATTATTACCTCAATCCGGATAATTTCGCATTGAAGGAAGACGGGACAGCGAGCGACGTTTCGAACTCCTCTTATGCCGGAAACTTTATGGTTGAGTTCCCTTCTATCTTTGTAAAAATGTGGAAGGAAAACAATTATATCAACGTTCTCGTTTCAAACGTTAAAATGGACGACGAGTTCGAGTGTTGGGCAACAAAGAAGGCGGACGGCTCTTATGCTCCTAATTTCTATTTGCCTATGTTTGAAGGGACAACGGTTAATAGCGTGCTTCGCTCCGTAGCGACAACCGGAAAGCCAACAGCAGGATTGACAGCCGAAGCAGAGGCAACTCAAGCAATGGCAAACGGCAGCGGTTGGAATACGACAACTTGGGCGGACGAAATGCTTATGATGTTATTGTTTCCGTTGCTCTTTAAGTCAACCGATAGCCAAAGCGTGCTTGGATATGGTGCGAGTGCGTCAACATCTGCTTTAACCTGCAACAATAACGCTGCAATATCAAAAGGTTTAATGTATGGCACGAAAGACGCTTCCGCCTTTGGTGTTAATTATCTTGGTATGCACAACTGGTATGGACACCGTTGGCGTCGTCCTAATGGCTTAATGAACGCAAACGGCAATATCAAAGTCAAGATGACGCATTCAACGATAGACGGCTCAACAGTTGAAGGATATAACAGATCCGGAGAAGGATATATCTCGACCGGATTTGTTCCCCCTGCGGCTTCTGAAAGCTATATAAACAGATACGAGCCGGTTGGCAAATTTGGTATGTTCCCGAAGGCAACTTCCGGAAGTTCAACAACCTTCTATTGCGACGGAATGTGGACAAATAACGGACAGTTGGATCAACTCCTTCTTGGCGGTGCTGTTAATCGCGGTGCTCTTCGGGGCGTGTTCTGCTTTAATGTGACCGACCTTCCTTCGAACACGGTTTGGTACAACGGCTCGTCGCCCTCTTATCACCACCTTTAAGGGGGTTGCAAAGGGGGATTTATCTCCCCCTTTAGCCTATAACTCGGCGTGAGCCGAATCGGGAAAATTGATTTTGTAAAGAAACAGTTAAGTTTTTTTGATGTATATATCTTTCGGGATTGTGTGGACGATTTGTCGGGCGTTGCTCCCGTTCCTCATTCTTGGCGGTGCTGTTAATAACGGTGCTATTCGGGGCGTGTTCTGCTTTAATGTGAACAACCTTCCAACGAACACGAATTGGAACAACGGCTCGTCGCCCAATCTTATAGAGCTTCTCTAAAATGTCCTATCAATTCCCTGCTAGGTATGGCAAAAATTAAGCTGCAAAAGGCACGGGCTAGTAAGCGAAAGCATAATGTCCGTGAAGCTATAAGAGATGAAGACATATAACGGATTGTTTGAAAAGATTGTTGACGAGAAAAATATTCAAAAGGCTATATTAAAAGCCTCGCTCGGCAAGCGTAAAAAGGCAAACGTTCAACGGACTTTATCTCGAATAAATGAAGTTGCTAAAAATTTAAGTGAACAACTTAAAAACGGCACTTGGAAACCTGTTGATCTCCACCAATCAACCGAAATAAACGACGGGGTGGAGCTCAAAAAGAGATATATTGTTTGTCCTAGCTTTGCTCGTGAACAATGCGTCCACCACGCAATTATGAATATTTGTGAGCCTTTATTTAGAAAGAAGTTTTATCAATATTCTTGTGGCAGCGTAAAGGGGCACGGCGGAGATCAAGCAAAGAAATATGTCGAAAAAATAACGAAAAAATATCCGGCTAAAACAAAGTATGTCGCAAAGCTCGATATACGCAAGTTTTTTGCCAATGCAAAGCCGAGTTTTATCTTTCGTGAAATAAGACGCACGATCAGAGATAAACGGGTTTTGAGCTTATTCGCACAGATTTTAAGGGCAAATAAGCAAGTAGTTAATGGCGAAGTTGTTAAGGGTGGAATTCCGATCGGCTTTTATACGAGCCCGATATTTGCGAATATCCTCTTAAACGCTTTGGATCATTACGTTAAAGAACAGCTCGGAATAGAGTTTTATGTTCGCTATATGGACGATATGCTTTTATTTAGCCCTAATCGCAGAAAACTTAAAAAGGCGTGCAAGGCTATTGAGAGATATATCAACAACCTAAAAATGGACTTAAAGCCGGTTTGGCAGGTTCATAAGTTTGTTAGCGTTAATTTTATTGGTTATCAGTTTAAGCGTGGCGGATTGGTAAGATTGAGAGATAGAATTTTCTTAAAATCAATCCGGTTAGTCCGTCGGGCTGCGGCAAAAGTGAGGTTGACGGTTCACGATTGCCTTCGGGTATTAAGTTATATGGGGCGTTTCAAAAACGCTCATACATACGCAGCATTCAAGCAGCGTATTTCCCCATATATAAATATTCGAGAATTGCGAAAGCGTGTTTCCCGTCATTATAAAAAATTGGCAAAACTTGAAAAAGAAAGGATCAAAAATGGAATACAGGCGAGCAGAGAGCCGTGTTTGTCCTGCTGCTGTTGAGCAGACAACCGGCGGACGATACTTTGTCCGTAAAAATATAACAAAAGAAAGCCGCACCGACAACGAGGGAGCGGCTTTTGATTTATGGGTATATGACGAAACTATTATGAGCGAAGTCGAATATGCCGCATTTGCCGCTATTGAGGCGGTTGAGGTTAAAAGAGAAAGCGAGATTGTGGACGAATACACTCTGCAACTCATAGAAGAAGGAGTGCTTTGATATGAGAAAAATCGTTGAAAGTCTAAAACGCTTATATGAAGCCGGACGCATAACAAGGGAACAGTTAAGCGAAAGAGTTGAAAAAGGAACAATAACACTTGCCGAATATAATTCGATAACAGGTCTTGACGATGAACTCTCTAACGAATAGGGGGTGCTATGATCGAAAAATTGAAGAATATCGGTTGGGTTGTTATGGTTGTTTTTACCTTGTGCGGCTTTATCCAAACCTTAATAACTCTTGCTCCTCGTGTTACGAAGCTCGAAGAAAGGGTTAGCGGTTGCGATGAGAAATATACAAGGGTTGAAAACAGGGTGTCGGGAATTGAAATAAAGCTCGACGCCCTTCTTCATAAGTCCGAAGAAACCGGAAAGGATATCAAAGACATTTATCATCTAATAATGGATAGGCACAAATGATCGATAGAATAAAGAAACACGAAGGGCTGCGATTGAAGCCGTATCGTTGCACAGCCGGAAAGCTGACTATCGGATACGGACGCAACCTCGAGGACAATGGGATAACGGAAGAGGAAGCTCACTTTTTGCTTATGAATGATCTTGAAAAGTCTTGGGACGAATGCTGCAAGGCTTTTTCTTGGATCTCAAAAATGGATAAGATCCGGCAAGGCGTTATCGTCGAGCTCTGTTTTAATATGGGGCTTGGTCGATTAAAGGGCTTCAAAAAAATGTTAGCCGCTTGCGAGCGTGGCGACTACGAAACCGCTTCCGTTGAAATGCTGGACAGCTTGTGGGCTAGACAAGTCGGACAGCGTGCGAAAACTCTAGCCAACATTATGAAAGGGACAGACAATGCTTAACTGGATTACTGAACATTGGAGCGATGTTTTGGCGGTATATGGCGGCTTGGTTGCCTTATCAACTGCTATTGTCAAGATCACTCCTTCAACCAAAGACGACGAGTGGCTCGCTAAAATTATCAAAGTTTTAGATCTTTTTAGCACCGCATTTACAAAAGAAGACGCCGAGAAATTAAAGAAATGACTTGGCTTAAAGATAAATTGCTATGGATAACGGGGGCGATTACTGCCCTCGTTTTCTTTTATCTATTGGGAAGAAGGGACGGAAAGAATGTTGAGAGTTCGAAGCAGAAAGAAAAAACGATCCGGTGGGCTTCTGTTGCTCGCCGCATTGATAATATGTCTAATGATGATATTGACAGGCTGCCGTCTAAATACGATTGACAGCTTTTGTCTTATTTACTCCCCCGTGCACAACACCGGAGAGATAAAACCGGACGCCCAAAGATTGGCGGTTAAACGAAACAATCTGAAATATGAGGAACTTTGCGAATGAAAATTTATACGGATTCCTCTTTTGATGAAAAACGAAAGCTTGCCGGTTGGGGTGTTGTTATAATCGACGGGCAAAAACGGAGAGTTTTCTCTAACTGGACGAAAGCTCCGGATAACAATTTCGGAGAAATGCACGCAATTTATATGGCTGCCGTCATCTCCGGCGGAAAAGAAGCGACGCTTTACACAGACAGCCAAACGGCACTTGATTATATCGAAGGGCGACGAGGGGCGGAGTATGAAAGCAAACATAAAAAAGAATGGACGCACTCACAATATATTCGTCATAAACAAATGCAGCTTATGGCATACAAAATCAAGAGGGCTAACCCTCGCCTTGCTTTTGATAAAATCAAAGGACATCAACGAGATTATAAATTGCACGCACTCGGAAACAACTTGGCGGATCTTATGGCTAAGGAAGGGCGAGCTAAATATTATGAAAGGTAGGTTAATAAATGGAAAATATCATTTTGAAAGACGAAGAGCGTCAACCCTGCGAGGTATGGACGAGAGTTATGGGCTATTTCCGCCCGTTCTCCGAATTTAATTGCGGCAAAAAAGCCGAGTTTATGAGCCGAAAATGCTTCATCGAAGAAAAGGCTATGCAGCAAATAAACGCTTGCTCAAATAAAGAAGCTGATCACGCATTGCTAGGATCTCCGAACGGCGTTCCAAGTATGGCGTAATATCGACGATATTGGTTCGAACATTGGACGAATTGGGCAGCCAATTTTACAAGCCGCTTTAAGCGGCTTTTTTTGTAATCGACTTAGGAGAATAACCTTCACTGACAATAATTTTCTGGATAATCTCATAAACGACATAAAAGAAAATAAAATAAAAACCACCTATTCCCACGACAATTGCATTGAAATCATAAACGGAAAAACCTGTCTTAAATTTGATTGCTCGGGTTTTGTCTACTATTATTTTCAAAAACAACACAAGCTGAAGGCACTGCAGGAAGTAAGAAATTTTGTTGCCCGGTATAAAAACATTTCGGAAAAAGAAATAAAAAGAATATACAGCAAAGAATATATGCTGTTCTTTAAAACCATTGAGCCGAAAGAACTAAATTATTGGCAGATAATCTCCTCCCCCGGGGAGTTGACTCACGGCGACCTAATCGTATACATCTCCCCAAATGCCAGAGAAAATCATTGTATGCTCGTAGACCACACCATCAATGTCAAAGACGATGCCGTCGTATTGCAAGTTGTCGACAGCACCCAATTTCCCCATAAAAACGATACCCGCACAAAAGAACAGAAAGGCATCGGAAAAGGAGAAATTACCATTTTCAAAACCAATGGCAAATGGAATTGTATCAAACATAACATTTATAACCATAACGGTGACGTCTGGATGGCGCGTGCCGCGCAAAACGACCGTAAATGACAACCGTCCCTGCCCCGCGCATATGCAAAAAAAGGGAGAAAAGCGTCTGCTAAAAGCACTTTCCTCCCTCTAAATTTCCAAAGGCTAAATCCGTCCGTAATAAGCGTCCGTATAAATAGCCTTCATCTCGCTGATAAGCGGATAACGCGGATTGGCTCCCGTACACTGATCGTCAAACGCAAGCTCTGACAACTTGTCGAGATTATCCATAAAAGTTTTCTCGTCAACGCCGGCTTCTTTGATTGACATCGGAATACCGATTTCTTTTTTGAGCTTTTGTATCGCCTCAATCAGATTAGCCACTTTTTCGTCATCGTCTTTTCCGCCCAGTCCTAAACACTCGGCAATTTCGGCATAGCGCCGTTTTGCTTCGGGATAGTGATATTGGGAAAAAATTCCCTGTTTGGTAGGCTTGTCGGTGGAGTTAAATTTGATAACCTGATTAATCAGCATGGCATTGGCCACACCGTGGGCTATCCCGTACTCGCTGCCGAGCTTATGTGCCAGCGAGTGGCAGATTCCCAGAAACGCCTGAGCAAAACACATACCCGCCATTGTTGCCGCATAATGCATATTTTCACGCGCAATCGGATTGTTTTTGCCATCGTTAACCGACTTGGCAAGATTGGCAAAAATCATCTTGCAGGCTTCCTGGGCAATTCCCTGCGTAAACGGCGTTGCCAAAACAGACGCATAAGCCTCCAGCGCATGCGTCAGAGAATCAATACCGGACGCAGCAGCCAAACCGCGCGGCATCGACTGGACCAAATCCGGATCGACAATGGCCATGTTCGGTGTCAACGCATAATCGGCAATCGGATATTTAATATGAGTATCAGAATCGGTAATAACCGCAAACGGAGTTACTTCCGAACCGGTACCGGAGGTCGTCGGAATGGCAACCATCATCGCTTTTGCCCCCAGGTCAGGAAACGTGCAGATACGTTTGCGGATGTCCATAAAGCGCATAGCCAGGTCGTGAAACGAAACCTCGGGATGTTCATACATCAACCATACGATTTTGGCCGCATCCATCGGAGAACCGCCGCCAAGTGCGATAATAACGTCAGGCTCCAGATTACGGACAATTTTCAATGCGCTTTCGATTGTTGCCGTATCCGGATCCGGATTTACGTTGGAAAAGATTTGGTACGCAATGCCCAATTCTTCCAAAACGCTGGTGATTTTATCGGTATAACCCAACCCGAACAACGGCTTGTCCGTAATGATAAAGGCTTTTTTCTTGCCTTTCAGCTCCCGCAATGCAAAACCGGTTGCTCCTTGTTTGAAATAAATTTTCGGCGGAACCCGAAACCACAGCATATTGTCTCGGCGCTCTGCCACACTCTTAATATTAATCAAATGTTTTACTCCCACATTTTCACTGGCCGCATTACCGCCCCACGAACCGCATCCCAGGGTCAGGGACGGATCCAGACGGAAATTGTACAAATCGCCGATACCGCCTTGAGACGCCGGCGTATTAATCAGAATACGGCCGGTATCCAGCTGATCGCTGAAATGTTTAATACGGTCTTCGTTATGCTGCGCGGTATAAAGTACGGACGTATGTCCGCGGCCGGCGAAATGAATCAGTTCGGCGGCATGAGACACGGCCTCCTCAAAACTTTTTACCTTATACATGGCCAAAACCGGCGACAGCTTTTCATAAGAAAACGGTTCTGCCGTTCCGATTTCGGAAACTTCACCGACCAAAACCTTTGTTGCCTCCGGAACCTTAACCCCGGCCAATTCGGCAATTTTATAAGCGGGCTGTCCCACAATGGCAGAATTGAGTTTGCCGTCGACGATAATCGTCTGTGCAACTTTTTCCTTCTCCTTCTTGCTGAGAATATGGGCACCCCGGTATTCCAGCTCTTTTTTAACTTCGTCATAAACGTCCTTATGAACCACAATCGACTGCTCAGAAGCGCAAATCATACCGTTGTCAAAGGTCTTACTCATCAAAACCGAACTGACAGCCGTTTTAATATCAGCCGTTTCGTCGATAATTGCCGGCGTATTGCCCGCACCAACGCCCAAAGCCGGTTTGCCGGAACTGTATGCCGCTTTAACCATCCCCGGACCGCCGGTTGCCAGAATCATCGCAATTCCTTCATGCCCCATCAGATGCTGCGTCAATTCAATCGACGGATTATCAATCCAGCCGATGATGTTATCAGGAGCCCCGGCCTGAACCGCGGCCTGTAACATCAGCTTTGCCGTTTCAATGGTACATTTTTTAGCACGCGGATGCGGTGAAAAAATAATGCCGTTTCGGGTTTTCAAAGCTATCAGGCTTTTAAAAATCGTCGTTGAAGTCGGATTCGTCGTCGGAATAACGCCAGCAATAACGCCGACCGGCTCCGCAAGCTTTGTAAATCCGTTCGTTTCGTCGCGCTCAATCACGCCGCAGGTTTTGACGTCGCGGTATTTGTTATAAATTTCTTCCGCGGCAAAGTGGTTCTTTATAACCTTGTCTTCAACAACGCCCATACCGGTCTCTTCTACGGCCATCTTGGCCAGGGGAATGCGTGCATTGTTGGCCGCCAAAGCCATCGCCGTAAATATTTTGTCAACTTGCTCCTGCGTATATGTTGCCAGAACTTCCTGCGCGGTTTTAACCCGGTCAATCACCACATTAAGGTCATCAATGGTATTAACGCCGCCGAAAGCAACGGTACCGCAATCGCAACTGTTTTTAGTTTTCATGTTGCTTCACTCTCCTCAAAAAACAAAAAAATCCCAAAACTGATTAACTATAGCAGTTAATCACCAAAGATTCGTTAATTTCTCCTCCCCGACATAAAAAAAGATTGGAAAAACATCCAATCTTTTTCTTACCCGAGAACTCAATCTCATTTCCTGTTTCTTCTAGCCAAACGCTCTTGCCTTTTGGCTTCCCGTATAGCGGCGCGTTTTTTGGCCAACGCGGAAAAACGGGATTCTTTGTTCTGCTGTTCCTCATAACGTTCCCGCGCTTCTTGTTCGCGTTCTTCGGCCCGCTCCAGCGCCTTTTTGCGAAAACCCTTGTTCTCGTCGTTTTGACGGTCATATTTCTCCTGAGCAATTCGCTCTCTCTCTGCCGCCCGCTCCATCGCTTTTTTCTTAAAACGGCTGCTCGGATTGGCTCGTTCCTCTTCAATGGCGGCCGCCTTTTGTTGACGCTCGTATTCTTTACGCGTCAAAGGCTCCTTTTCCTCGGAAGTTTCTGTTGTCGATTCTGCCTGAGGCTCCGCTCCCTCAGCCTGTTCGGCAGGCGTCTTCCCGGCATCGGTGCCGGCTTCTGTCCCAACCGCCGTTTTTTCTCCCTGTTGCTCGGCAGCCCCTGAAACCTTTTCATTTTCTGAATTTTTCCTGTTCGTCTCTGCCGACGCGTCCCCTTCCTCTGAGTTGTCGCCGGGTACCGCACCCGAAACAGCGTTTTCAGACGAATTGCCTGCAGATTGTTCGACAGAAACCGTCTTTCCCTCCACATTGTCAGAAACCGGTGCCGCAGTTTTTTCCTGTTCCTGAGAAACGGCGGCCGTCGCCGGAGAAACCTGGCCGTCACCTGCGACAGAGACCGCATTCTCCGTTTGTGCTTCGTCCCCTATGACAATCAGTTTTGCCTCCTGAGCCTGTGCGGCCGCCGCCGTCAGACATACCGGCAGCACCAAACGCCACAATGTTTTTTTCATCTTGGCCTCCTTTTCAAAATCATATGGTTCAATCATAAAAAATTTCTCTGAAAAGTAAAGCAAAACACCGAGTTATCAAACCCGGTGTTTATAAAAAGGAATAAATAATTTACTGCTTTGAGTTCATCAGTTTGGCGTGGTCGTCCATAATCTTGCCGTGTTCGGATTTTATCCCGTTCACCTGATTTTGCAAATCCCCGATTTGCTTTTTCATATCCTGATGTTCCTGCATAATTTTTTCGTGATCCTGCACAATGACTTTATGGTCATTCATAATCTGCCCGTGTTCGGCTTTAACGGCATTAACCTCGCCTTGCAGCTGCTGAACCGGAGCAGGATTTTGAGCTTCGTCCGCGGCATTGGCATTACGGGAATCACAACCGCACAAGGCAAATGCGGACAGGAGAGCGGCTCCTAATACTCTTTTCATTTTATTCTCCTTTGTTCTTAACACCAAAGTTCTCTGCCTATATATGCATTGACATCCCGCTGTCAATAAGCTAGAACCAAAGATAGTTTGCAAAATGCGGAGATAATTTAATGAACAAAAAAATCGTAGCCGGAGCCATAATCGTAGAAAACGGCCGTATCTTCATCGCCTGTCGCCCTGAAGGAAAAACCCTGGCCCATCATTGGGAGTTCCCGGGAGGAAAACAGGAACCGGGAGAAACGCTGCCCGACTGTCTCCGCAGAGAACTTAAAGAAGAACTTAACATCAACGCCGTTATCGGCGAACCGTTTATGGTTTCAACCTTTGAATACGACTTCGCCGTCATCGAACTGCATACCTTTTTCGTTACCGTGGAAGTCCCGGAAGACATCAAATCCAACGAACATGAGAAAACCGCCTGGGTTCTCCCTTGCGAATTAAAAAATTACACGTTTGCCCCAGCAGACGTTCCAGTCATTGAAAAGCTCGCCGCTCTGAAACTCTGAATTACGCCGCCAGACGCAAAGCCAGATGCGCTTTTTTAAGAATTTCCGGACTATACAACAGAGCCGTCTCTTCTTCTTTGCTCAAATCCGGCTCCAGACCGTGATTTATATAATTTTCAAGCTTAATCTGCGCACTGTCCAAAACCTTCTTGGCAAACTCCGGCGCCGGACCGTTTACCGGCAGCATCATCAAATGCAGCGCATTCATAATACTGTCGCGAACAACCAGCGTAACGCCGTAAACCTCTTCTTTCTTCTGTGCCAGCTTGGCATAATACTTGCGAGCCGAGACGATAATCGCCGGTTCGTCAACCTCTTCCGGAATAACGAAAAAATTATGGCTGCGGCACCAGCGGCCGGCACTCTCAAGCGATGTTAACATGGAAATCGGAACAGAAAGCGTCAGCCCGATAGTAATCGGCAGCATCCACCAGAACAGTTCCGGAGCATAAAAATAAACGACCACCATAGTCAAAATACCAAGCGTCATATGCCAAAAATGCCGTTCTAAAGCCAAACGAAACGATGTCGCGCAGTCATCGCGGTTTTGGGTTTTCCAGCCGGCATCCCGCCCAGCAAAAATGTCGAACACGAACTTGCTCTGAAACATCATCATAATCGGTGCCATTAATGCGGAAAACACAATCTCAGTCAAAACCGACTTCAATGCCCCCCAGCGTCCGCCGATTTTTTTCTTGTCGCGGTTTTGCAGCAAATAAATCATCAGCCCCAAAAACTTGGGAAAAATCAGCATAAACATTGAAATGACAAACAAACTGATTGTACCGATTTTATCAAAAATCGGCCAGGTCGGAAACAATGTCCTGACTTCGGGAAAATACACCGGAGGAAAAAACTCGCGTCCCAAAGCTATCATCAGTCCCACCAATAAAAAGGTCAGCCATATGGGCGAAGACAAATAAGACATAATGCCGATTGTAAAATGAACCCGGGAAACCGGATGCAACCCTTTGGAAACCAAAATCTTCATATGCTGCATATTCCCTTGACACCAACGCCGGTCGCGAATGGCAAAGTCAATCATCGTCGGCGGACATTCTTCATAACTCCCTTTCAGTTCCGGCAGCAGCCATGCCGCCCAACCGCCGCGGCGAATGAGCGCCGCCTCAACAAAGTCGTGGCTCAAAATATGTCCCCCGAACGGAGCTCTTCCCTTCAAAACGGGCAACCCGCAACATTGCATAAACGCCTTTACCCTGATGATGGCGTTATGCCCCCAGTAATTGCTGTCTCCCACCTGCCAATAGGCTAACCCTGCGGCAACGATTGGGCCGTATACTTTTCCAGCAAATTGCTGCATCCGCGCAAACAGGGAATGTTTGTTAACGCACATGGGCGGTGCCTGAATTATGCCGGTATGTTCGTTGGCTTCCATCAACTGCGCCATCTTAACCATGGTGCTGCCGTTAACCAGACTGTCGGCGTCCAATACGACCATAAAGTCATATTCGGAACCCCACTTGTTGCAAAAATCCTCGATATTACCGCTCTTGCGTGCCGTATTCTGAGCCCGACGCCGATAATACAGGTTAATTTCTTCCGGCATCAGCTTTTTTGCCTCCAGCCAGGTCTTTTCTTCCTCGACCCATACTTTCGGATTGGTCGTATCGCTTAGGACAAAAAAGTCAAATGCCTTTCCCTGTCCGGTTTTCACCAAATCGTTGCCCATTGCCAGCAAATTTGCAAATACGCCCTGCGAAGATTCATTATACACCGGCATCAGCACCGCAACTTTCGAACTCAGGCACGTTTCCTCGGGAACCCAGCGAATACCGGGAACCTTGCTCCCTTTGAGCAGTTCGATAAAACCAAACACGCTGGACCAGAAAAACAAAGCAATCCAGGCAAAAGTCAGAATGAACAATGCCACCATCAAAAACTTGGTCAGCCACCAAGAGTCGGTCGGAATAACCGTCATCCATTTCAGCGTGGCTAAAAAAGTAGAAACAGCCATCAATCCGAAAACTTTAACACGACGGTTTTTGACACGTTGAGGATTAAGATTTATCAGATTTTTTTCGCTCATCAACTTCAATCTTTCTTATGATGCAAAATTTTACCCAACAGCTGCTCCGGCGTTTCAATCACCTGCGGCAGCATTTTCGACATCTGGTAAGGCGGCACGATTTCAATAGCCTTACTGCGCATTTCTTTGATTATCTCGACCGGAACCGTTCGGGCTCCGAACATCTCGGCGCCCCACTTGTCTGCACCGCCGCATTCCATAAAACAGAACTTGAACAAGGCAATCTTTTGCTCTTTGTCAATATTTTTGCCTTTGAAAATCTTTCTGGCAAAACCATAAATCAGATTGTCAAGAGAGCTGGATACATCGTCAGGGTTAAACTCAGGCCCGAGCATTGCACTGATTTGCCCGGTATTGTCTTCCAAGCGCCTGCCCCGAAACCCCAGATTTTCAAGATATGCCCGAACAATATCGTCGAGGCTTTGAATTTTTATGGCAACCATTGGTAACTCCACACTTCGGAAACGGCCCGGCCTTCGTGGCGCAATACAACCCTCATTTCGGAAGTCTTGCCGTTGGGACGAAAGTCCATATAAAGCGTCGGCCCTTTGGTCACGGGATTATACATCAAATGAACCCCCAGCAGCTTGCCTTCCGAAATTGAAACATCCGGAACAATTTCTCCGTTTTCAATCAGTTCTTTGATATCGCTCAAATTCTTCGGAGCTGAGAAATCAATGACAAACTTGCGCTTGTCAGTTTCCAGCATTCCCGAAACGCCGCCGATACCGCTGTAAGTGGCGGTAACTTTTGCCAAATCCCGGGGAATGGGAACATCACCCGTCCAGTGCAGGCGATACCGGAAACGATATTCCTTTCCTGCCTCCACCGGCTGTTTGGGTATCCAAAAAGCAACCACGTTGTCATGAATTTCCTGCAAAGAAGGTATCTCAATCAGTTGAACGGTTCCCTCACCCCATTGATCCAGCGGCTCAACCCAAACGCTCGGACGCTGCTCATAATAAGCCTCAAAATCCAGATAATGCTCAGGGTTACGATCTCTCTGCATCAAACCGAACCCTTTGGGATTATTGTCTTCAAAAGAGCTGATGCGCAGATATTTCGAATTGTCCAACGGCCGCCACAACCATTCGTCATTGCCGTTCCATTGCAACAAACCGTCGCTGTCGTGAACCTCGGGACGATGATCGTCAAATTGATGCTTGTTGTTTTCGCCGAACAAAAACATTGAAGTCAGCGGTGCAACCCCGAGTTTATTAATAGGTTTCCGCGGAAACAAAACGGCCTCGACGTCAATCGTTGTCGACAATCCCGGCTGAATGACAAAACTGTAGGCACCGCTGATGCTGGGGCTGTCTAAAAGCGCATAAACTTTAATTTCTGCGGCGCGACGCTGAGGACGCTCAATCCAAAACTCCTTGAAAACCGGAAACTCCTCTCCTGTCTGTACCGCCGTGTCAATAGCCAGTCCCCGGGCAGACAAACCATACTTCTGCCCCTTGCCCAAAGCTCTGAAGTAACTGGCCCCCAAAAAGGAAATCAGCTCGTCATAATAGCGCGACGTATTCAACGGATAATGCAAACGAAATCCGGCATAATTTAAATCCGTAAATTTGCTGCCGTCCAGATTGTTTTTGCCGTAATTAAAGAAAGCCGGAGAATACTTAATCTCTTGAACCTTGCCGTCCACAATCTCATTCACGGCTACCGACGTATTAAAAATCGCTCCCAAATGAAAAAACTGAATCTCAAACGGCAGCCTTTTATTATACCAAGGACCGTTTTCCCGCACAAAACGAATGTCGCGGTGCTGGTCATAATTGAGGTTTTTCAGTTCTGCCGGCAAAACTTCAAGCGGAGCCTTGTAAGCCTCTTTGGAAAGTTCGCGAGCTTTTTGAATGATAATGTCCTGAGAAAAAACCTCTCCGTCGTTAATCGTTTGCTGCTGAGTTTCCTTTTGCAGATAAAACCTGATTTCCGGCCAATAATAAACCGAAACGCCGCCAGCTGTAACAATCAAAACAATCAATAACCGGGATAAAAATCTCTTCATACTGTTTTCCTTTAAGTCCGAACTAACAAGCTATAACAAAACAGTTTTAGCGATTTGTCAATCATAATCGCCATTCCCTCCACCTCGCTGAAAAAAGAAGTATGTAAATTTCCGTCCACTCCGTGCAATTAATTATTTACTTTATTTGAAATCTTTGTTAAAATAGAAATTAAAGCAAACGGCTTTGGTTTTTATCACGGCAAGGACGACGACTATGAAATATATCAATTCTTTTATTTCTACTGTAACGGCGATGCTCTTATTCGCCCCTTGTTCAGCGGCGGCTCCTGCCGTAAACCCACATTTCACACCAATGTCATTAAAACCTCTGCCGTTTGCTTCCGCTTCCGGCATCAAGATCGCCGGTATCTATTGGCTCCCCGATTATCTTGGTAAAAATATCAGCCGCGGTTCTGAAGATATGGGCGGCGGAGACATTGTCAAAGATGATTCCGATTGTATGGAACATTATAATCTTTATGCAACTTGTCCTTCGCCCAAGCTTTCTACCGGCATCGTTCATCCCGTCGCCGGTATGACCTGTCAGAAAGGATGTATTTGTCCTTCCGAATACAAATATACCTCTTCCAATTGTTCAGGGGAATATCAACCCTCCGGAACGGCTTGCGACGGTAAGTATAACGCTTGTTCCCCCAAACCCTGCACCTCCGGCGGATATTATGCTGAACAGCAGACCGAACGTATCTGCT
>ENA-UOJB01000209-UOJB01000209.1-human-gut-metagenome-genome-assembly--contig:-C48-NODE-209-length-77381-cov-9.961345_pt1 | contig 77381 bp, 102 predicted proteins | sample MGYA00242338_ERZ723885 | MGnify/ENA metagenome assembly ERZ723885
CACGCTTCCTTTCAAAATTCTCCATTGATTCCCCACCCTGAACGCCTTAATCTCGCCGCTCTGCACCAACCGCAGAGCGGTGTTTTTTCCTATATGCAGCAGCTCCTGTAAATCCTTTAATGTAAGTATATCTTTAGTATTATTAAGCATTATAACACGCTCCTTTTCGGTTTATTTAATCCCATGTTCGCCCGAAAACCCTCCAATAACAGAGATATATTATTCTGCTGAAAGGAGGTGATCCGATGAAGGAATAAACGCACAGACGCTCGCTGCGATCATCGAAGCCGGAATCGTAGCAGTTTCCGGACTTATCGGGATAGTCAGCGAGCGGCGCAAGGACGAGAAGCGCAGTCAGCTTCAACAGAAAATCGACGACGCAGAACGTGAAATGAAACGCCTCGACAGCACGGATTTCCGGCTGAAGAAGTAGTTTATTACGATTTATTCTGCACCGATTTTCTGTGTAAAAATGAATCCCCGCAGTTGTGATGTAAATTCAAGGCTGCGGGGATTTTGTTTTACCTTAAAATCGCATAACAGAGCCACTTAGGAGGTGTACAAATGTTTGAAAATCAGCGCTACTTCACAAAAGGAATAACAGAAAATGTTCCATTGCTGACGCAGATAATTGTTAATTGACAAGGAAACAAGGGGACGCGAAATAAGGTGGAAGAAACCGAAAGAACCCGTCAATGACCGGGAGAAATGGCGTAATAGAGCCGTTTGTGAGTGTAAAGGAATGCAAGTGAATAGAAAAAGTGCCGAGAGTGGTTGTCAATCACTTTCGGCGCTTTTTTGCTGTTAAATGCACGAAACAAGGGAGCGGCTGGAAAAGTTTACGGGGCGTTTAAAGAGTTTAAAAGAAATGTTTAAACGGCGGTATAATACGGTTTAAAGCTATCAATGCAGTTTAAATGCATTTTAAACTATATGTATAATTAATACATATTGTGTAAATTGTAGCAACCAACTCAACCAACAAAACAAGCCCTATCAACCAACTTGTTGGCTGACACGAAAAAATGGCGCAGAAACATTTAATCCGCGCCGTTTTTTGTGCAATTTTTTATACTATTAAAAATATAATTGCCAATTCAAGATAATGGAGTGTAATCAAATAACACAGTATCTCTGGACTGCACCCTTTTAATACAGCCAATTGATGATTCAAGCATTCCTTCGTCATCAATCTTTCCATATGTAGACAATGTAATGTCGCAGCCTGCGAAAACAATGCCTGTCCCATCGCTAAAATCAATGGTAAACCAATTATACTCACTCCCTGAAACTTCGATTTCAATGAATGAGTTAAATTCCTGAGCGGACAGGCTCTTGGCGGAGTCCTTATCAATTGTGAGTTCGGCTCTGGTTCCTATAGATTTTGTTCCAGAATCGTTGAGAACAGTGAATATTTTGATTTTATCCGGATTGAGAATGTTATCATTTCCTCCGGCATGAGAAGTAATCAGAAATACCACCACAGCAGCAATAACCAAAAGCGCTGTCGGAACAATAACCAACAGCTTATTTGAATTTTTCTTTGGTGCTGACAAATTTATGGTTTTGCAATAGGGGTATTTACGCTGATCAGCTTCTATTTCGCAACCGCATCCCTTGCAACTGATATATTTAGTCTCATCGTATCCGTTCATAAAAAACCTCTTTTTTAAACAATGGGTTCTGCAATTCCTATTACTCTTCCAAGGCAAAACACACTTTCGTGCTTGCTGAGGTCTACTGGAGAATACTTGGAATTGTAGGAAGTTAGGAATCTTCCCCTGTATTCCTTAATGCAAACATCTCCGTCAATTAAGAAAATACCGACCTCTCCTTTGCGAACACACGGGCAGGATTCCACCAAAACGATATCACCGTCATGATATTCATCCTCCATGCTATCGCCGGATATAGGAATAGCAAAGTCAGCAGCTAGTGCTTCCGGAGTGCTGCGGACGGTTATTGTTTCAGCGCTTGCTTCGTCAAGGTATAATCCTGTTCCAGCACAAGCAGCACGGTTGTAGTATGTTTTGTCACAAGTACCGTTTAGGGGCAAGCATTTATCTATAACATCGTTCTGCTCAGTTTTATTCTCTTTTTTCTGTTCAGCAACCCGTTCGGCGGCAAGCTCTGCGAGAGTTTCTGCTTTGCTGAAGACTTTTCCTTTATCGTATTCATCTAGTTGTTTGAACAAAGAAATTAGTTCAATCTCTCGTTCTTCTAAGCAAGGCTTTACTACATCATTATCTTCGGAAAAAAGATAGCTTACCGGAACCTTGAAATATTCTGATATTTTCTGTAAAATTCCGTATTTCGGAATTGCCCCCCCTTTCCAAGCGGTTATCTTAGATGAGCTTAACCCTAATTTATCTGTAATGAAAGCTGTAGGAGTTGTGTTATTCTCCTTACATAGTTTATTCAGTTGGTCGTAAAACAAAAAAGCCACACTCCTTTTGTATAAAACGCCTAAATTCTAAAATTAGGAATTTTATCTATCGACAATTCTGATTTTTAGAATTATAATGTGTATATACCCCGACAGGGGTATGCAAGGGCATACTGCCCCGAATACATTTTACCACAACGTGGCTAAAAAATCAACAGTAAGGAGGTTTTAAAATGCTGTTTAGCAATATTTTAAAGCGTAAACGCGAAGAAAAAGGTCTTACGCAGGCGGAAGTTGCCGAGCGAATCGGAACGACACAGCAGAATATAGCAAGTTTTGAGAGCGGATACAAGGTGCCGTCGCTCAAAATAGTAGTCGCTGCCGCAGATTTCTTCCACTGCTCGGTAGACGAAATGATAGGGAGGGCTGTTTCATGAATAAACCCATTCGCATTTACGGCAGGCTCAGAAAGATCGGAGACGATTACTACGAAGCTGAGTACAAGGATTACCGTCCGGACGGCACAGTTTTCGGATATGGTTACGAGGATTTTTCCGGTGAACGGCTCGAAGCTCAGACCAAGAAGTATGAGGTGCATGTTTACAACGGAAAGACAATGCACGGAGCTGTACGCGAAGGCTGGAGAATGACTGACATAGTCGGGAACGTGATGAGAGTATCCGTGAAAACAAACGGTCTGACTGCCGCAAGGATACTCCATAAGAATAAGGACGTTGCCAGAGTACAGCGCGTCCGGTGGTGAAAGGAGTGATACCATGAGCATGAACCAAATGACCGCAGCAGTTACCGCCGCTCTGGAGAAGCTTGGCTATCGCCGGATCCGCGAACTGCAGATCACCTGCCCCACCCAGAACAGGGCGAACGTTTACCTGAACGACGAGTATTTCGGAGTATTCGACTTCGAACGCAACACCTTTGTAGACTGAGGCGAGCAATATGGAAAGCAAATCAGATTTTTCTAATCTGCTCAAAGACTACCGAAAAAAGAATGGGCTTACACAAAAGGCATTTGCTTCGTTAGTCGGGCTGTCTTACGATACTATCATAGGCTATGAACACGGCAGGAGCAAGCCGTCACCTGTTGCACGGAAAAAAATTGCAGAGAAAACAGGTATTGAAATCGCGCTTATTCCTCAAGGAAAAAATGGTGCGAAAATAGACTATTCAGAACCTTTGACTGATGAAGAGCGCGAGTTCGCAGAAATCAACCATTCTGAAATATGGAAATTTCTCAGAATCAAGAGGTTATCGTTTGATGAATGGTATGATACTGTGGTTTTCGGATATCTCCGTGCAGTCAAAATTCGTTTTCTCAGACCAGACCTTAAAGAGGTGCCGTTTTCTTACATTGCATTTCGCAATATGGAATCAACGCTTTCCAACGAGAGACGGAAACAAACACGCCGTCCTAGGACTGTCAGTCTTTACAATAGCTGTTATTCCAACTCTGATAAGCCTATGATAGACGAAATGTGCAGTCCTTACGACAATATAAACACAGATTTTTAAGAGTTTTGCAATCGATTGCAAAACAGAACAGGAGTACACCATGATAAGAAACAACGACATAATCCAGGGCTACACCGTCCTGATGGTAGCTAACGGAATGATTCTTGCTCATTCCAAGACCGCCCCTGACCCCTACGTTGTATGGCATACCGCCGAGAACGGCAACGATGTGTACGACGGCAAGTACCTGCCGAACAAGGAGGACGCCGAGTGGGATTTCTGCACTAAGGCTTTCCCGTGGTTTGAGGATAACGCCCCCATAAACATCATTGAGGACAACGCAGCAGAAAAGATTGACAGTTTCAACTGGTACCTTGATGGTGCAAAGGAACGCGTGGAATCCTGCAGAAGCGTTCTGGACGAGATACAGGAGGCAATGGGCAATGCCTCTGCTCTGGTTGAGGACATGGTCGCAGAACACGAAAAGCTGGTCGGAAAGAAAGCAGCTCCGCAGGAGGAAAGCGACGATTCCAAAATCGACTATATTTCTGATTTTGATTTTGAAGAAACTACTAAAATTTCATCAGCTATCTCTGAACATCTTTCAAAGCTCAAAGACGAGTCAAAGTCAGAAAAGGAACCGCTATTAACTCAGAATTTTAGCGGACGAGGACACAGAGTTGTCCACGTTAAAATCAAAAAAGTAACCAAGTAGATGAAAACAGCCGAAACGAGCAGCCCGGCAGCGGGTTGTTCGTCCGCAGGGAATGACCGCCCTGCGCTGATGATGGCAGGTCGGAGCATAAAAAATAGAGCCTCGGCAGAAACGACTACTCTTTGCACGGAATATCGTTTCTGTTTGACCCTAAGGCTCCGTCTAAAGTATATCAGAGCCTAGTGCTTTTGTCAAGTAAAATTCTTACAGAAAGGAGAAATTGCTTTGACCTATTTAACGACAGCCCAGACTGCTCAGTTAAAAGGGTGCAGTTTACAGTATGTTCAGAAATGCGTTAAAGACGGAAAAATCAGCGCTGAAGTTAAAGCAAACGCTGCGAACAACCGCACCGAATACATAATTCCCCTGACAGCACTGCCGCAGGACTTACAGCTTAAATGGGAAAATCAGCAGCGCCGCTCGCTGGGCTTGGAGCCAATTAAAAAGGCGGTTAAAGCGCCGTTAAAACCAGCTGAAAACCGCCTTACCCTGGACGATCTTACGGATAAGCAGCGCAGCGAGCTGTATCTCTGGACAGGAATCATCAAGGACTGGCTCACTATCCGGGACAGCTACGAGCAGTACAGCAAGGGCGAGATAGACGAGATGTACGTTCAGGCGGCGCGGCTGAAATACCCTGACCTGGAGATAAGCACGGATATCCTCTACCGCAGGCTCAAAGCCTACCGTAACTCGGACATCTCCGGGCTTATCGACAAGCGAGGCGGCAGCAACAAGGGAACCACCACCGTTCCGGAGTTCATGCTGAACGCGTTCAGCCGGTTCTACCTCGATCAGCAGTGCCTTCCGATAACGAGCTGCTACAAATTCACCCGGGACTGGGTGCAGGAGCATTACCCGGAAAGTCTGCCGGATATGCCGTCAGAGCGCACGTTTCGCCGCAGAGCCGAAGATATACCGTATGCGGTGCGAATGTACTTCCGCAACGGCGACAAGGCGTTCTCAGACAAGTGCCTGCCGTATGTCGAGCGACTTTACGACGACCTCCACGCAAACGATGTCTGGATAGCAGATAACCACACTTTCGATTTCTTCACCGCAGGAAAGGACGGCAAGGTTCGCCGCCTGTACCTCACAGCGTTCCTGGACGCCAAGTCCGGCGCTATGATGGGCTGGAACCTCACATACGCGCCCTCCGGCGACAGCACGCTACTGGCGCTCCGGCATGGAATACTGAGGTGTGGAGTTCCGAAAGCAGTCTACTTCGACAACGGTTCCGAGTTCCTTGTATCGGATATCGGTGGACGCGGACACCGCCGCCGGAAAGACTGGAACAAGGATCCTCTGCCGCCGAACATCTTGCAGTTCCTCGGAATCGAAATGCACAACGCTATCGTCCGGAACGCAAAGGCGAAGCCCATCGAGCGCACGTTCTGCACTTTCAAGAATCAGTTTTCACGCTGTATTCCCACGTTCTGCGGCGGCACGATTCTGGAACGCCCGGAAAGCCTGAAATACAAGCTGAAGCACGGAATTATTCCAGAGGAAGAACAGATACGGATAGCGCTGGATTCCTACATCGACGGCTGTTTCAACGCCGCTCCATATGGTGGCAAGGAACGCCGCTACAAGGGAATGAGGCGGTTCGAGGTCTGGAACAGCAGCATACAGGACACCGTATTCCGCACAGCGGACGAAGCTAACCTCTCAATGCTGCTGAAACGCGTCAGCAAGCCGCAGGCGGTCAACCGCAACGGCGTGTACATCAACTTCGCCGGAGAAAAGCTGTGGTACCGCGGCGCAGACACCGTGCTGCACATCGGCGAAAAGGTGTATGTGCGCTACGATCCGGCGGATCTCCGCAGCGTACGCGTGTATGACATGGCTACGGACAAGTACCTCTGGACGTGGAATCTGGACGACGACCTCCTCGTTGACTACCTTACCAACCACCGCGAAGATATCGCCACCGCCGAGAAGCAGATCGCCGAGAGCAAGAAGCTCGTCCGGGAATACGGTCGCGGAATCCTCGACAGCGTGGACGCCGACAAGCGTATCGACATTTTCGCTGCTATGGTCAGAAACTCGGTCGAGGGCAGCAAGGACATGGTATTCAAAAAGCCTGCGAAATTCGTCTCGGTATTCTCTGAGGAGAAGCTGGAGAAATCCCCGGCGCTTGGAGATATAAGCGAGATCTCCGTCAACATTGATATTCTGGATAAGTTAAACGCAGCGGCGGCGAGCCGCAGAAAGGACTGACATCATGGCAGAACAGAAAATCATCAGGAAGCTTACGCCAAAGCAGCGCGAGGCTCTTGAAAAGATAGCGGCAACCGCCGCGGAGCTTGGAATTTCCGAAGCGAAGCTTTGCGAGCGCATAGGGATAACCGGCTCGGCGTTGTCGCAGATACGCAAGGGGTACTACGCCGGGAACTGGGACAATCAGTTCGAGAAGATATACGCCTACTTTGAGAACAAGGCGGCGGCTTCCGAGACCTACAGCGAGGTAGAATACGCGCCGACCTCGATTTCTACACTGGTATACAAGACGGTGCGGAACACACAGCTCAAGGGCGGGTTCGCGTTCGTGACCGGGGACGCGGGAGTCGGCAAGACGAAGGCGCTCCACAAGTACATAGAGGATCACCCTCACGACAGCGTGATGATAACGATAAATCCCTGCACCAAGAGCACAAAGGCAGTGCTGAAACTGCTGGCTCTGAACCTGGGAGTTCCGGTCACACAGTCCCGGGACGACCTGTGGATGAGCATTGCGGCGAAGCTACACGACGGAATGGTCGTTGCAGTGGACGAAGCGCAGCTTCTGACCTACGGCAGTATCGAAACGCTGCGTTCGTTCGCGGATTTCTTTGCAGAGCGCCGCCAGACCCTCGGCGTTGTTCTGGTCGGGAATCAGGGGATACGGGAGAAAATCGAGGGCAAGTCCCGGGAGCAGTACCGTCAGGTCGCGAACCGCGCATGGCAGCGGCAGCAGATAAGCACCGGGGACGTTCAGCCCGAGGACATCAAAATGCTGTTCCCGGTGCTTGAAGGCAGGGAGCAGGAGCTGACGCTCCTCTACAAGGTAGCCCAGACCGCCGAGGGAATTCGCGGAGCAGTCCGGCTGTTCGGGAACGCCTTTGACTCCGGCGACTACGACTTTAACGGGATAGTCCGCATGGCGAAGATGATGCACCTTGACCTCAAGGGCGCGGAAAAGGCGGTGCGGGTATGAAACACGGAAAGAACCCCACTCGCCGCCAGAAGCAGAGCATTGCTTCCGTTCGGCTGAATCCGGAAAACTGGCTCGTCTGCAAGGACACCCCGGACGAGCTGGTGCTGGAACACAAGATAAGCGGCAACATCAAGCGGATAAGAAAGGAGCTGCTGAAATGAAAATAGAATACATGCTTGCGTTCCTCGGCGGCGTTGAGCTGATGGCGCTCGCTAACGCGCTTTCACTGGGACTGCTCCCCTGCCGATTCCTGGCGCTGATATTCCTGCTTGTAGCCTTTGTCGGCGCGGCTCTGCTTGGGTACTTCTCATGCTACAAGCACATGGAGAAATCCGTAAATCTTCGTTCGTATCATGAGGGAGTGTGCAAGGGCATTCGGATCGGACGGGCGGAACGGCAGTCCGAGGTGCAGAGATTTCTTGAGAATTGATATTTTTGGGGGCTTAGTCCCCCGCCTTAATGCGGCTCCATACGGAACGGTTGCAAGCCCGATAACGCAGAGCAAGGAAAAATATAAGGAGGATTTTTATGGACAAGGAAGCACAGAAAAGATTAGCGGACGATTTTGTCGAGCTGCTTCGCACGACGAACAGGGACGGTATTGAGGAGCTTATCCGCTATCTTCAGGAGGAGACAGACTTCTTTACTGCTCCGGCAAGCACAAAATATCACGGGGCATTCGAGAGCGGACTGCTTATGCACAGCATAAATGTTTGCGCTGAACTCAATCTCGACCCGAACAGCAAGGTTTACCCGACCGAAACTCTGATCATCGTTGCGCTGCTGCACGACATCTGCAAGGCGAACTGCTACCGCACGGAAAAGCGGAACGTCAAGGAGAACGGCGGGTGGGTCGAGAAGCAGGTCTATGTTTTCGAGGACGAGCTGCCACTCGGTCACGGTGAAAAATCGCTGTACCTTGCAAGCAAGTTCATCAAGCTGTCGGACGAGGAAGCCGCGGCTATCCGCTGGCACATGGGAGCATTCGATAATGCGTTCCGCGGCGGCGACCGGGGACTGAATGCTGCTTACGAGAAGTATCCTCTGGCGGTTCTGCTCCATATGGCGGATATGAGGGCTACTTACCTTGTGGAACGGGGTGATGACCATGACAGATGAAGAATGGGAGAAAGTCGAGAAATCCCTGTCTAGACCGTATGGACACGCGAAATTTATGATAGACGGATACACCGTTGATATCGCGGTTCAGCCTGAAAAGAAACTAAAATATGTGCTGACGGTGTATGTAAACAAGAAATGTGCATTATACACTTGCGTCAACGACTGTGATATTCGCAGCAGGTTTTATTATCCGTCAAAGCATTCGTGCCTTTCTGCGGCTGACAAGCAAAAGCTGAAAAAAGTTTCGAAAGCCAGACGGGAAAGCATAACACAAATGGCGGCATACACCGCATATTCACCATTCTGGGGAAGTTTTTCACGAATGAAAGCACACTTTATCCGCAACAATCAGTCTATAAGACTTATTAAATGTTAGATGTATACCCGGGGGCATAGTCCCCCGCCTTAATGCGGCTTCCGGCAGCGGAAACGGTTGCAAGCCCGTGCGAACGCAGAGCAGGGATTACGCTGGGTACACCCGGCAGAAAGGAGAGTGATTGCATGAAATTCAAGCTTTACGACTATGATAACGACCGTTCCACGGACATAGAGCTGACCCCATCGCAGTGGAAAGAACTTCAGGCGTTCCTGAAAGAGCTGAAGAACCCGCCCACGCACGACTACAAGGCGGTTCTCGACTGTTTCAACCGGATATGCTCGAAGCTTCCCCCGGCGACGCGGCTGACCGACAAGCGCAAGCGCGCTATCTTCAAGGCTCAGAAGGATGGCTACGATCTGGAACAGGTGTTCCGGACAGCCGCTCAGAGCGCATTCCTCTGCGGGCGGAACTCCCGCGGCTGGCGGGCAAGCTTCGACTGGATAATGCAGCCGGGCAACCTCGTAAAGGTCGCCGAGGGGCAGTATTCGGACAGCGTTCCAGCGCCGCCGATGTCAGGCAATCCGTTTGACGACTATGGATAAGGTGAACGGCGCGGCATTCGTGAAATCGCTGGCAGCGGCGCACATGCAGAGCAATCCCCCGCTGGAGGGCGACTACATCGACGAGGACGGTCTGCTCCGCTGCGGAAAGTGCGGCGGCTTTAAGCGCAGCCGCATTGAGGTCAGCGGCGAGGAGATAATCGTGCCGGTCTGGTGCGAATGCATGACCCGCGCCAAAGAGGAAGAAAAGAAACGCAGCGAAACGATCCTGGCGAACATGAGGGCGAATGAACTTCGCCGGCTGTCGCTTATGGACAACTCACTGTCGGCGGTGCGGTTCACTATTGCTGACAAGTCAGGCGAAAACGCCCGCAGCGTGGAGATATGCCGCAGATACGCCGCAAAATTCCAGCAGATGAAGCAGGACAACCGCGGTCTGCTGCTGTTCGGCGGCGTGGGTACCGGCAAGACCTACACGGCAGCGTGCATTGCGAACGAACTATTGGCGCAGGGAGTGTCGGTCGTTATGACCTCGCTTGTCAAGCTCATCGAAAACGGTATAAGCGACCTTTGCAGCCGCCTGTCGGCGATAGACCTGCTTATCCTCGACGACCTGGGCGCGGAGCGCTCCACGGATTACGCTCTGGAGCAGGTCTACAACATCGTTGACAGCCGCTACCGCGCGGGACTGCCGGTAATTTACACCACGAATCTCACGCTGGAAGAACTGAAAAATCCCGCAGACATGCGATACGCGCGGATATACGACCGCGTGCTTGAGAAGTGTTTTCCGGTGGAGTTCCGGGGCGTTTCCCGCCGGAAACACGGCGCGCGTCAGGGGTTCGACGATATGATGGCGCTGCTCGGCGTGGATGACACTACTTAAACATCATTTAAAGGAGGATAAAACAGCATGGAAATTAAATTTAAAAAGCTTACCAAGTCCCGCGGACTGACTATCCCGCGCGACATGGCGGAGCACCTCGACCTTGACGCCGGAACTGCGGTCGACCTTACCGCCTCGGCTGACGGGAAACTCATCATCACAAAACATGTTGATACCTGCCGTTTCTGCGGCGGTGCGGAAAAGGTCAAGCAGTTCGGAGGTATATTCTGCTGTCCGCTGTGCGCCACAAAGCTTTATCAGGAGGTAACGGCAGATGAGTGATATAATTGACAAGGTTCGTGAACTCAGCCGTATCAAGGCGGATATCGCAAAGCTCAACGACCGCCGCAAAGAGCTTGAAGCGTATTTTCTGGAGCGCGGCGGTGATGATGTAGTTGACACAAAGTTCAAGTCCACTGTGTACGCCGACCCGGATTCACAGGCGGCAGTTACCTATACCGAGGCGCAGGCTCTGACGATAGTTTACCCGCATTACCTTAAAGAAACGCTGGGGGCGATGTTTCCGGATATCTTTGAGGAATCCGTCAAGACCGAAATCAAGCCGAAGAACAAGGATATTGAGCGCATGCTCATCGGAATGTTCACCGGGAATTACACCAGGTCAACGCCGGAGGAGATAATTGCGCAGCTCCCCTGCGGAGATAAGGCGAAGTCCGCACTGGCGAAGAAACTTAAAGGCGCGAAGTTCGAGACCGACCGCGACAACCTCATGAAAATCGGTGGGTTTTCGGAGCAGGACGCCGGAGATTACGCCTACTTGTACGCCGAGGCGGCGGTCTGGCAGACATTCCGGAGCGTTGCGGAGATGTCCGGCGCAGACGAAGCACGGCTGCTCCGCTGTATCAATCTCGGCGTTGCGGTGGACAGTTCCACCAAGATCGCGGTGACCTGATGGCGACCAAGGAACAGATCCGGCGGATATATGCCCTCGGCGCTGCCGCCGGACTGCTCGACCGGAGCGCCGGGAACGACGACAACCTCCACCTGTGGATAAAGCAGTTTTCCCTAAAAGATCACATCTCGGAACTGACCGAGCAGCAGGCGGATTTCATCATCAGGCGGCTGGAGGAATACCGCTCGCAGGTCGCGCCGCTGCCGGAACTCATTACAGAGGAACAGCAGAATATGTGCTTCAAGCTGATGTACCGGATAGCCGAGATTTCTCCGTCGGACATCAAGCCCCGGGAACGGCTGAGGGGTGTAATATCCAAGGTGACCGGCAGAGAAATCCGCCCGGACAGGGATATTTTCAGCCGGGTCACCCGGGCGGAGGGGTCGGAGATAATTGAAATGCTCAAGCGGATACTCCGCTCAGAGCAGAATAAACTGAAAAGGAGTGATAAGCATGGGACTTGCAATGCTGGTAAAGAAGAGCCACCTTAACGCCGACCAGCAGGAGGTGGCTGACATTATCGGGCTGGAGAACTACCAGGCACTGGTGGATACGTTCGGCGGTTCACAAATCTGGATACCGAAAGCGCGATCGCTGGTGTCGTCCCCGGAAATTTCTACATATATCCGGTCAAGGCGGCAGAACGGCGACACTCCGGAGCAGATAGCCCGGGAACTGGAGCTTCCGGTGTCGGAGGTAAGACGGCTTTCAAAGTGATTTATGGCTCATCGCAAACGCGGTGAGCCGTTTTTTTATGTCGTTTCGCTTTGTGATTTCGCTTTTTACAAAGATACATTTTTATAGTATAATATGCGTAGCAAAAATAACATTTTAAAGAGGTGATACCGTGGATTTCGACACAATCTATAATATGATACTTACCGTCGGCATGGGCGCGATAACGTTCTTCCTCAAGCGCAGTTTTGATAAGCTGGACAGCCGTGCGAGCCACTCCGATGTAGAGGAGCTTAAAAACAAGCTTGCCAGCCGCGCAAGCCGCTCCGATGTTGATGAACTCAAAGACAAGCTTGAAAGCGCCGACGAAAAGTACGCCAGCAAATCCGAGCTTAACGAGCTGAAAAAATCCATCGAGAAAATCGAGAACAACATAGATTTCCTCAAGGAGAATACCGTGCGGAACTCCGATTTTATCCGCACCATGACGCGGCTCGAAACAAAGATTGACGATCTCAAAAGGGAGTGATATAGATGGACATGGAAAGAGTACACCGCGAGAAATTCTGCGACAACAACGCCCGGGTGCTTCGGGCTATAAATACGCTGCGGACAAAATACGTCCGCATACGTGAGCTGGAATACGGTCTGGAGGTCGATGTGAGCGCTCCGGAGATAGCTGACTGCGTGAATTATCTGAACGAGGGCGGCTACATAAAGCTCCGTGACGTGGAGTTCCACAATGAAGTAGCCGACCTCGCCGACGCAGAACTGCACAGCCTTGAGGCTAAGCTTACTGCAAAGGGCATTGCGTTCCTGAACGGCAAGATTTCCGACCCGTGCATAAGGCGGTGAGTCATGAAACGTAAGCATAGCAAGATAGACAAGCTGCCGTCTGACATCAAGGAAGCAGTCGAGCAGATGATCCTCGGAGATTACACCTACCGGGACGTCTGCGATTTCGTACGGGACACCGCGAACGTCACGCTGTCTGAGGCGGCTGTCTGCCGGTACGCGCAGGGGCTGAACGCCAGCGTTCAGGAGATTCGCCTTGCAAGCGAGAATATGCGCGCTCTGACCGAGGAAATGCAGAAATTCCCGCAGCTCGACACCACCGAGGGAATCGCCCGGCTGATATCCCACAAGGTATTGCAGGCAGTCCAGCAGATGGACGAAATTGCCCTCAAGGAAGCCGACCCGCTCAAGCTCATCGAAAAGGCAACGGCGCTGATCAGGGCGGTAAGCCTGAAAAATTCCACGGATATCAAGACGGCGAACCTCAAAAATGTGGCGTTCGAAAGCTTTAAAGAGGATATTTTCGACGCTATGGCAAAGGAAAATCCGGAACTGTACCGCTCGCTGGTGCAGTTCATCAACAGCAAATCGCAGGAGGAATAATGTACGTTATATATTGTCAGTCCGGCAAGGAAATGACGGTCGTCCGGCAGCTTGCCGAAAAGAACATCACGGCGTATGCTCCACGCCGGCTGGTTCAGGAGCGCCACCGCCGCAGGTGGGTACAGCGCGAAGTGCTGCTGTTCAGCGGATATGTGTTCCTCGACGCGGAGCTGACCCCGGACATCTGGCAGGCGGTCAAGTTCTGCTATGGAACGCTGCGGATACTCAGCCGCTCGCAGCTCAGCCAGACCGAGGAGGAATATATCAGATTCCTCTGCAATGACGGTCACGCGCTGGGAATAAGCCGCGGCTACGTTTCGGGCGGCGCGCTGCACATCATGGACGGCTTCCTGAAACGCTTCCAGCATAAGATAATCCGATTTAACCGGCGCGGTAAACGCGCTGTGGCGGACGTTACGATCTACGGCAGGCACTACGAGGTTATCCTCGGCTGCGAGATAGAAAGTCAGCCTGCGGTTCCGTTGATAAGCTCCGGAACTGCGAAGAATATCTCCTGATATCTGCGGAACATGTTCCGAACGGACAGGGCGAAGCTATATCATCATGATTTCGGGCTGGTGTTTGAAGTACCCGCCTGAAATCGTCTGTAAGCGCCGCGCACATTTCAGAGGATAGTTTCCCCGCCCTTGGGCAAATCGCGAATTTAAACGCAAATTAAGCGCATTTAAACGTATGTGAAAGAGGTGACAGCATGAGCAAGAAGAAAAAGAGCATAGCAGCCCTCGGCGCTGCCATTGCCGAGCGCGAAAAAAACAGCACAGACCAGACCTCCGCAGTGCAGCAGCTTGTGGAGGCTTACTTGTCCACAAATAACGAGGCTAAGCGCGCTAAGAAGATAGCCGAGATAAAATCCCGCTGCGGCGGTCTGAACGAACTCCTGTCCCAGAACAGCGAGCTGCTGACCGCCGAGGTGGAGCAGGCGCTCCTGCGCGCGGCGACCGGCTACACTGTCACCGACCGCACCATCAGGTGCGTGAACGGAGTGAAAACCGTGGAGACTAAGGAGCGCCACATTCCGCCGTCCCAGCCGGCTATTGAGTTCTACCTGAAGAGCGGAGATTACAGCCGAAACGGCGGCGGTTCGGGCAATGCGGACGGCGCTCTGGCGGATATTCTGGAGGCTTTAAAAAATGGGTAAAGTCACATTCACGAAAAAGCAGAACGACCTCATGCGGCTGTTCAAGCAGAACAAACTTCCGCGCCTGACCGTTTTACAGGGTTCGGTGCGTTCGGGCAAGACATGGATATCGCTTATCCTCTGGGCGCTGTGGGTGGCTTCCCGCCCGCGCGACTATCTGTACATGATGACCGCGAAGTCGCTCCAGACTCTCAAGCGCAACTGCCTGCTGCCGCTTCAGGAGCTTATCGGCGAAAGGAACTTCACATTCTCGCTCTCCGCAAAGGAGGGCGTTCTTTTTGGACGGAAGATAATGCTGGAGGGCGCGAACGACGCGCGCTCCGAGAATAAGATCCGAGGAATCACGCTGGGCGGCGCTTACTGCGACGAGCTTACGCTGTTCCCAGAGGATTTCTTCGTCATGCTGCTGTCACGTTTGTCTGCGCCCGGCGCAAAGCTGTTCGCGACCACAAACCCGGACACGCCTACCCACTGGCTAAAGAAAAAGTACCTCGATAACGAGGCTCTTGCGGACGACCTGCTGAACATCTTTTTCGGCATTGACGATAATACAACGCTCCCAGCCGACTACGTTTCCGCGCTGAAAAAGGAGTACACCGGAGTGTTCTACGACCGGTTCATTCTCGGCAGGTGGGTAGTCGCGGCGGGCGCTATTTACCGGGTGTTCTCGGACAATATCCCCGCGTTCGCCGCGCCGGAGCCGCTCCCCCGGTTGGACATGATAAACGTCGGAGTGGACTGGGGCGGCAACGGTTCGGCTCACGCGATGGTCGCGACCGGAATGACCTACAACTGCGAAAAGCTCATCGCCCTGCGGAGCGAACGTGTTCCCGCAACCGGACTGACCCCGCAGCAGATATACAAGCGTATCTACGAGTTCTGCGAGGACGTTCAGCGGGATTTCGGCAGGATCGAGGACATCTACGCCGACAGCGCCGAGCAGACGCTCATTTCCGGTTTGCGGGAATACATAAAGCCGCTCGACCTGACTGTGAAGAACTCCATGAAACGCCCGATAATCGACCGAATCCGCGCAACGACCATGCTCATGGGCGGCGAACGGTTTCTCATGACTTCGGATTGCGAAACGCTGCGGGACGCGTTCCAGGGCGCGGTGTACGACGACAAGGTTGTCGGCGAGGATATCCGGCTGGATAACGGCACCTCGGATATTGATACGCTGGACGCGTTCGAATACAGTTTTGAAAGATACATTCCGCGGCTTATAAGGAGAGATTAATGAACGTTTTAAACGCGCTTAAAGGCTTATTTAAAGGGAAAGGAGGAACGGACGTGGACGACTTTAATATTACAGACTCGGCGGTAAGCTCGACCATGCGCTCCGCGACTTCCCTCTGGTGGGACGCGTTTCAGGGACAGCTTCCGTTCACGCAGACCCACAAGAATTTCAAGCCGCTGCCGGTGGCTTATACTTCTACCGCGTATCTGGCGCAGCTCGTCACCGGGGAAATCAAGTTCGAAGTCGCGGACGAGGAGCTGAACAAGCATGTCCAGAAGAATCTCCTGCCGAACCTCGACAGGATAGTTCAGCAGACCCTTGTCGGCGGCTACACGGTGATTAAACCGTATTTCGTGCAGTCCGGCGAAATGTTCTTCGATTCCGGCACCAGCCGTGACTTCCTGCCGATGGCTCTGGACGAGAATGGGCACATCACCGAGGGCGTATTTTTCGAGCGTATACGGTACCGTGGCAAAATCTACGAGCGCCGGGAACATCACACATTCCAGAACGGCGTGCATACCGTCCGGAACACGGCGTATCTCTACGGCACAAAGCACGCTGTGGAGCTTGCGACCGTGCCGAAATGGGCGGTTCTGCTTCCGGAAGGACGGATTCTCTCAGATATTCCGATGATAGCGACATTCCGCACGCCCTACGCGAACAACATCGACCTCGACAGCGAACTTCCGATAAGCATTTTCGCGAACTCTCTCGGCACGCTGCATGAGATAGACGAGGCGCATTCCGAGTATTGCGCGGAATTTAAGAAGATGTCCGCAAAGGTATTCGCCGACCGCACCGTTTTAAAGGAAAACAGCGGTATTCCCGACGATTACTTTGTAGGGATAAGCGGCGACGGTACCTCCACAATGGAACAGCAGATAATGGCTTATGCTCCTCAGATTCGCGAAACCGAGCACAGCGCCAAGATAAACAAGGAACTGCGGTTCTACGAAACGCAGATAGGTGTAAGCTCCGGAACGTTCTCGTTCGATACGCAGAAAGGACTTGTGACTGCAACGCAGGTTCTTTCCGAGGACAGAACGACCTACAACACGGTCTGCCAGATACAGCGACAGCTCCGCCCGGTGCTCCAGTCGCTCAGTCAGATCATCGTCACGCTTGCGCGATTCTATGGCGTAGAGTGCGAGGACGGCGAGTGCGCGATAGAGTTCGGCGATTCCGTATTTGAGGACACCGGAACAGAGTTCAACCGCCGCTTCCAGATGGTTCAGGCGGGACTGCTCAAACCGGAGCTCTTTGTTTCTTGGTATTACGGCGTCCCAGTTGAACGGGCGCTGGAAATGATATCGCCCATGACCGAACTGTTCGGAGGTGAGTAAATGCTCACTCCGGAACAGCTTCAGAATCTTCCGCAGGAGCTGACAGACCTCTACGACCAGCTCTCCGAATTTATTCTCCGGGACATAGCCCGGCGCATCGCAAAGGGCGCGCAGATAACCGACACGGCGGAATATCAGCTTTACCGAGCGCGGAGCCTTGGGCTTTCCACGGACGAAATAGCCGCGAAAATCGCCGAGATAAACGGCAGTTCCGCGGCGGAGATCAACCGGCTTATCCGTGAGGCTGCGGCGCAGTCCGATGAGTTCGACCGCAAAATGCTCGGAGCCGACAAGGGCGCGGCTGTTCCGCTGGAAGAAAACGCACAGCTCCAGAAGCTCATTTCCGCGCAGATAGCGGAAACCGCCGGAAAGTGCGAGAACCTCACAAACACGATGGGGTTCGCCGACCACGACTTCCTCGGGCGCGTGTATTACCTGTCCATGACGGATATGTACCGCCGGGAGATGGATTCCGCGCACATGAAGGTCGTGACCGGAGCAACGGACTACATGACCGCGATCCGGCAGGCTTGCAATAAACTTGCGGCGAGCGGCGTGCGAACCATAGATTATGAGAGCGGGCGCTCCGACCGTATCGAAGTCGCGGCGCGGAGAGCAATCCTTACTAGCGTGGCGCATGTCACGCACCGGATATCCGAGCAGAACGGCGAGGAGCTGGGCGCGGACGGCTGGGAGATGTCGGCGCACTCTGGTTCGCGACCGTCCCATGCGGTGTATCAGGGGCGGCAGTACACGCAGGAGCAGTATGAGAGGATAATCAAGCCGCTCATAAGCGAGCCGAACTGCCGCCATGATGTATTCCCGATAATCCTCGGGGTATCCGAGCCGACCTACACCGAGGAGGAATTGCAGAACATAGACCAGCCGCCGTTTACCTATGAGGGGCGGACTTACACAGCCTACGAAGCTTCCCAGCAGATGAGGAAGATGGAGCGTGCCATGCGAAAGCAGAAAGACCGCTGCATTGTCGCCGACGCTGCCGGGGACGAGGAAGCATTTGCAACAGCCAGTATTCGCCTTAATCGCCAGAAATACATCTATGAGGACTTTTGCAAGGCGGCTGATTCGTATACAGAATACGAACGTACTTATGTAACCGGCTTCAATCGCAGCATTGCCGCAAGGTCTGGTGTGGCTGCTATCAAAAAGGAATACAAGCTTATCGCAAGCACTTTGGATAAATCTGCTGTTCCAAGTATTGACGATTTCAAGAAAATGCTGTATAATAATAGTGACGAATACAAACAGCTTCGCCACCAGTTCAATGAAAAGGTCATAAACAGCGATTATGATGATATCAAGCATTTGAACGGCAGTCTTAGCGATAAGGTAACTAGACAGTGGTATGTTCTTCATGATAAAAAGATACCAGATATGATTGACCGAAATCAGTCCATTGAGGATCAGGCAAGGCAGGCACACGCCTTGAGAAATCAGTTCAGAACCAATGCCCGTGACCTGATGTTGAACCAAGACGAAAGAAAGTGGCTGGATAAATCACACCCTAATCTGACATTCGAAGAACAGGTAGACAAAAAAATGTCTGATAAGGGCATGACCCGAGACGAAGCTATTCAGGATATCCTGAAAACAGCGTCAAAGTCCAACAAAAAGGTGAACGAAAAATTCAAGCTGTAAGGAGGGCGTTTATGTATAATTACACTATATGCTATAATTTCAGCACCGAATATTTCAACCGGGCTTGTAAGGCTCTTGAAAGCCGGATTCCTAATATAAAAAAAGGACGTGCTTCACACGATGTTGATGATTCTCGAACGCAGGAGTATGTCGCAGACGATAACCACATCACCGTGTATAATGATTATCCGACTGATGTTGTGTGCATAAAATCAGAAAAAGACATTGAGAAATATCTTACTCAGAACTAATTACCGCACTCCCAGCAATGGGGGTGCAATTTTATACCCATTTTACGAAAGGAGTTCCCATGATCCAGAACAACCGATACTGCAAAGCGAAGCAGGCGGCGGTGAACGCGGACGCAACGCGGAAGCGCCAGCGCTGCAATCAGCGAGATCCGCCCCGGTACGTCAGCAGCTACACATACCACATAGTCATGCTACCCTTATTGAGGGTACATTTTTTTACCTGTTTTTAAGGAGGACTTTTCATGGATAAGTTAAAGGTACTTCTCCAGAAGCTCGGAATTGAGCTTACCGCAGACCAGACCAAGCAGATCACCGAGGTCATTGAAAAGGAATTCGTCCCCGCTGCCGATGTCGCAGCCAATAAGACAAAGCTTGATGAGCTTACCAAGCAGCTTGCCGCCCGCGACAAGGATCTCGCAAAGCTCAAGGCGGATAACAAGTCCGAGGAGCTTCAGAAGCAGCTCGACGAGTTGAACGCAAAGTACAAGCAGGACACCGACGACCTCAACGCTAATCTGTCCGCGCAGCAGGCGGATTTCGCCGCAGAGAAGCTGTTCGGCGGCTACAAGTTCGCAAGTGACCGCGTCCGCAAGTCCGTTCTGGACGAATTCAAGGGCAAGGGCTTCAAGCTGGAGAACGGCGAGTTCGTCGGCGGCAAGGAGTACCTCGAGGGGCTGAAGCAGTCTGAGCCGTCTGTGTTCGCAGCGGAACAGAAGCCCGGGCTGTTCATGGGCAGTACGCAGAGCAACGTCAGCGCCAGCGCAAACAACCTTGAGGAACAGATTTTCGCCGGAATCGGCGTAAAGAAGTAAAGGAGGACACCATAATGGCAATCAATACGATAGAAGCGGCAAAGATATTCCAGACCGCACTCGACCTGCAGATGATGCAGGGAGCAACTTCCGGCTGGATGGAGGACAACGCCGGACAGACCAAGTATTCCGGCGGTAATGAAGTCAAGATCCCGAAGATGTCGCTCAGCGGTCTTGGCAAGTACAACCGCGACAGCGGCTACGTTCAGGGCGCTATCACCTATTCATACGAGACCAGAACCCTGACCCAGGACAGAGGCAGAAAGTTCCTGCTCGACAAGATGGACGTTGACGAGACAAACTTCGTTGCAAGCGCTTCCGCTGTAATGAGCGAGTTCCAGCGCACAAAGGTAATTCCGGAAGTGGACGCTTACCGCTACAGCAGGATCTACGCTCTGGCAAAGGATAACTACGGCAGGACTTACACCCCGGCGGCAAGCACCATCCTGTCCACGCTTTCCGCTGATATAACAGCGGCGCAGGACGCCACCGGAGCTGACGACCTTGTGATCATCATGCCTATCACTGTTTCGGATATGCTGAACAACAGCGAAAAGATAACCAAGTACATTAACGCCGGAGATTTCAAGCAGGGCAGCCTTGACCTCAAGGTGAGGTACTTCAACGGCATTCCTATCATTCCGGTTCCCTCTGCGAGAATGAAAACCGCCTACACCTTCAACGACGGCACGACCGGCGGTCAGGAAGCCGGCGGTTTCACTCCTGCCGCAAAGGCGACCCAGATAAACTGGATAATCTGCCCGAAGTCCGCGCCGATAGCCGTTTCCAAGACGGATAATTTTAAGATCATCGACCCGGACGCTAACCAGTCCGCTGACGCATGGCTCATTGCATACCGCAAGTTCCACGACCTCTGGATAAAGGACAACATGCTGCCCTCTATCCGCGTGTGCGCGGTAGCTAAAACATGAGTTACGCTGACTACGCCTACTACACCGACAGCTACGGCGGCAAGGCGGTAAGTCAGGAGGATTTCCTCCGGCTTGCCGCCAAAGCCTCCGCGTATCTCGATAACCTGACGTTCGGGCGCGCCGCCGGGAACGCCGACGATGAACGGCTGAAAATGTGCTGCTGCGAGCTTTGCGACAGCCTGCTGCTTACAGATGGCAACGGTGGCATGGTGAAGCAGTCCGAAAGCGTGGGGAGCTGGAGTTACACACTGGCGAGCAGTTCCGAGGGAACATCTGAATCCGTCATGGTTCGCGCGATTTGCCGCGCGTGGCTACCTGCGGAGTGGCTTTACAGAGGGGTGGCGCGGGAATGAGGTTTACAGAAACCATCACGGTCTACAACAAGATCCCGCAGCAGGGGCGCGAATCGGAGAAGCTCCGCCGCACGGTAGTTCACGGAGCATTCTGGGACTACACGACCGGAGCCGCGTTCGGCAAATCAGGAAAGGACGACAGCGACAGCATTATGGTCATGATTCCGGATATGCCTGCTCTTGTGCCGGCAGCGGAATGGTTCCGGAGCGGCTGCCCCGAAGATAAGTTCACGCTTTCCCCCGGCGACATAATCGCCCGGGGCGAATGTGGAAATATCTCAAGCGCAGCGGAACTTGAACGGCAGCACACCGAAAAATTGATAATCACAGCGGTTCGTGACTGCCGGTTCGGTTCCGCAAGTTTGAGACATTGGGAAGCTTCCGGAAAGTAGGTGATTCGATGAAAATTACTACCGAACGAGGGGTATTGTTCACTACCGCCAGTGGCAAGTCTATTCTTCGCTGGAATGGTGGTAAGCCACCCACCGAGGAGGGTTTTAACCAACTCCAGATTTTCATTGACAACACAGTTGTCCGGCATATGGATCCATACGTCACTATGCGTACCGGAATGCTGAAGAAATCCGTTATCCTCGGTTCCCGAATGGGCAGCGGCGAGCTGGTGTTTATCGCGCCGTATGCTCATAAGCAGTACTACCGCAACGGAAAGCTCAAGGGAAAGCGCGGTTCGCGGTGGTTCCACCGTATGTGGGCGGCGCTTAAGGACACCATCGTCCGTGAAGTCAAAAATTACGCAAGGAGGCTGATGCCGTGAAATCAGTTATGGACAGCGTTTGCGAATACCTTTCCGGGTGTCCGCTGCTCGACCCGAAACTTCCGGTCTACCTTGATTATGTGGACGATAACGACTGCTACTGTGTGGCTACGGTTCCGAATGCTCCTTTCCGCAAGGATATTCTCGGCAACCGTATATACACGGTGACGTTCCAGTTCGCATATCGCACGGCTATCGGCAGCGATGTGGAACGCGGAAAGAATGTTGAATTTCTGGAGCAGTTCTGCCGCTGGATAGATGAGCAGAATGACCGGCGCAGCTTCCCCGCTCTGGCGAAGAATCAGACCGGACAGAGCCTCAAGGTAATAGAGACCGGCTGTCTTGACGAGACCGCCGAGGATAGGGTAACGGGCGTTTATTTAACGCAGCTACAGTTTATATATAAGGAGAGATGTTAACATGGCAATCACAGGAACAGGCGCTGTAGAGCGCGAATACAGCGTACTGCTGATACAGATCAACGGGATATGATATCCCATCGGCGAGGACAACGAGAGTATGGAGCGTACCCGCAACAATACGGTCACACAGACCAAGAACGTTCTCGGAAAGACCAAGACTAAGGTCACAAAGGGCAATCAGGTAACATCAGTTTCACCGTTCCTCGTTGCAAGGGATTCCGCGCTCGGCAAGGAACTGTATGAGATAGACCGCCTGAACAAGCAGCTTGACGAGGTCAAGTACCGCTTTATGGAGGTCTCTATTTTCGACAGCAAGGGCGACGAAAAGTTCGCGGCATGGACGCAGGAAGCAAAGATCGACCTCAAGAGCTGGGGCGGTTCCGCTGCCGATGGTCTGACAGCTCCGTTCGACATCGTCTGGGAGGGCGACCGCACATACGGTATATATGACCGCGCGGCGAACACATTCACCAGTGACGGCGGTATCGAGGAGCTGACGGTCGTTTCTACCGCAGGCGGCTCTGCGACCAGTACGGTGCTGCTGGTGTCCCCGCAGCTCAGCACCGGTAATCATTATGTGTACAAGGGCGGCGCGTCCGCTCAGACCGTCGCCGAGGGGCAGGACGTTACAAGCTGGTCTACGCTTTCCCCCGGTACCGCGATAACCCTGACCGGGTCGCCGGCGACAATCACGGTAGTCGAGGCTGACGCGGCAGGCAAGGCTGTTAAGGCTGGCAGCGTTACGGCAGTGTACGGGTCGTAAAGTGACATTTTCTGCTTGACTTTATCCTCCGGGTGTGATATAATGTAGAAAAATCACATCTGGAGGGTTAATGTCATGTTTACCATTTTATCAGTTGCAGCAACATCAGCAAACTCCAATCACAATAATTCGAACTCCTTGTGGGTTATCCTTATGGTTGTTGCAGTGATAGTAATCGCTGCTGTTATTCTTTGTTTCAAAAATATCAAGTCTAAACAGGGACAGATAGAAGATGAAAAATTCTATCTCCGCGAAATACGCAACTATGTGAGAATCATTGCAATAATCATCATCGCATGGGTGATAATATCAATAATCTCTTGGATACTTGCGCTTATGTAATCATAATTTAAACACTCCACTTAATTGCTGGGGTGTTTATTTTATCATTTTCAGGAGGAACTTTTATGAACACAATGAAATACACCGTGACCCCCGAATCCCCGGTTGATATCGAAATATCCGCCAACGGCGAAACACATCACATCAGCTTCTACCCGACAGACCTTGCTGTTCGTGAACGGTTCTACCAGACCTACGAAAATCTGAAGAACTACAAGCCCAGAGGATTTAAGGTCGTTGTTGATAAGAACGGCGTTTCGAACGCCGAACTGGAGAACGCAAAGGAGCTGCGCCGCTTTGCCGAGTTCCTCGGCGAGCAGGTAGATGGAATCTACGGCGAGGGAACAGCGAAGATCCTCACAGGCGGGCGCTGCGAGCCTTCGGAGCTTATCCGTTTCATCTGCGAAACTGCAAAGTACTTCACCCAGACCTCCGACCAGCTTATCAGGCACTACACCGAAGCGGTTCAGGGCGGTGTGATGAAGTGAATTACCTGCTTGAACAAATGCCGCAGGCTGTCCTGATCGACGGCGAAGCGGTACCTATAAATACAGATTTCCGGGTATGCCTGCGAATAATTCAGGCACTGGAGGACGAGCGGCTCATGGAACATGAAAAGCTGACTGTGCTTATTACGCTCCTCTATCCGGATCCGCCGAAAAATACAGCCCTTGCAATTGAGCAGGGGCTGAAATTTTTAAATCTCGGCGAATCTGTTGACGGCGGCAAGGCTCGTCAGCAGATAGTTTACAATCTTAATAAGGATTCAGCTTATATTTACACGGCGTTTAAAAGCACTTTCAACATAGATTTAAACACCGTTGAAAATCTTCATTACTGGAAGTTCCGCAGTCTTTTTGCCGACCTCGGCAGGGACTGCTTTTTTAATACACTCATAAGTCTGCGTTCACGGCAGCGTTCCGGGAAACTTTCGGACAGCGAAAAGGAATTCGTCCGGAAGAACCCGGAGATTATGTCCCTGACTGAGCATAAGCACAGCAGCGCCGTGCAGGACTTTATCTCGAAGATAGGAAGGAGAGGATAGCATGTCACAGGCTGACGTATATGTCCGTATCGTCACGCAGAACGATGTTTCTGAAGCGCAGCGCTCCACGGAGCAGCTCGGAGATACGATTCAGGAAGCGCTGGATACAACTCCTGCAGACAACATGACCAATGCCATGGGAAGTCTTGAGGACGGCATTTCCGACACAGGAGATGCGGCGCTCAAGACAGGCGACATAATCAAGGCTAATCTGGTCTCGGAAGCTGTTACGCAGGGAATACAGAAGCTAGGTTCGGCGTTAAAGGCTGCTGCCAGCAATGCAGTTTCAATGGCTATGAGCAATGAAACTGCATTTGCAAAAGCAAGTACATTACTGAGCGGGGACGATTTAACTAAATACTTTGAGGGACTTATAGAAATGTCCAATCGCACCGGAGTTGCCTTTACAGATCTTGCAGAATCAATGTATTCTGCTTTATCAGCAGGCGTTCCGCAGGACAACGTCCTTGAATTCGTTGAAAATACCGTAAATCTTTCAAAAGGCGGATTTACCCAGACTGCTACTGCAATAGATATCGTCACAACTGCATTGAACGCTTATCAGATGGAGATGTCAGAAGCTACTCATGTTCAGGATGTTCTCATCACGACGCAAAATCTCGGTAAAACCACCGTCGATGAACTTGCTTCAAATATGGGTAAGCTGATCCCGACTGCAAACAGCGTTAACGTTGCGTTCGACCAGCTCGGTGCCATGTACGCAACGGTTACGGCAAACGGCGTTGCCACTGCTGAAACCACGACTTACCTCAATGCCATGATAAATGAGCTTGGAGCTTCCGGATCGACCGCCGAAAAAGCAATGCAGGCTGCTACTGCCGGAACCGATATGGCTGGCAAAAAATTCTCCGAGATCTCGGCGATGGGATATGACGTTACAGACGTTCTCAAGCTGATGGATGAATATGCACAGTCTACCGGAAAATCTCTGTCGGATATGTTCTCTTCGTCTGAAGGAGCTAAGGCGGCTTCTATCCTGCTGTCGAATATGGAGGGTTTCAAGAGCAATATCACTTCCATGATTGATTCCGCCGGTGCTGCTTCTGCCGCTGCGGAGACCATGATGGACACTACTGCTGAGAAAATTCAGGTTGCAAAGAATCAGATAGATAATCTGACCAGCTCCATTGCTGAACAACTTCTTCCCGTAATTGGCGAAACTGCTCAGGAGATATCAGACGTTGCTGATTCCAGTAAAATAGACGAAACTGCAAAAGTTGTCGGGAATTTTATTTCTGGAACGCTGACGCTGCTGCTCAAAAACATCAACCTTATTGCCTCGGCAGTCACCGGTGTTACCGCTGCCGTCATCGCTTTCAAGACCGCGAATGTGCTGACAAAAGTGATTGCAAGCTGGCAGACCGCTGCTTTGCAGGTCACTATGCTCGGAAACGCTCAGGGAGCGGCTGCAATCAAGAGCGCTGCGCTGAAAGGCGAGCTTACAGCGCAGGAGATAGTCTACGCCGTACTTAGTGGCAAACTTGATGTTGCCACAGCAAAGCAGATTGCCCTCAATACAGCTATGAATATGAACCCCGCAGGTATTATTGCCGTTGCGGTAGGGTTGCTTGCAACTGCCCTCACAGGTTTCGCAATCAGCGCCGGAACAGCGGAATCCGCAGCCAAAGAGCTGAATGACGCTATTGACCAGATGCATGATTCTGTTGAAAGCTCTATCGCCGACAACGAAGCCGAAATGTCAGTGCTGAAGGATAAGGTCAAGAGATACGACGAACTCCGCACTGCCGTAAGTCTGACTTCCGACGAGCAGAAGGAACTCTCAACTCTGGCACAGGAGCTTCAGAGCGTTCTCGGCGATGAGGTTACGGTCGTAGACCAGCTCACAGGAAAGTACAATGATCTGACAGACGCGGTCGATACCTATGTTCAGAAAAAAACTGCTTCCGTGAAGCTGTCAGCATATGAGCAAGAGGCAGCTGAAGCATATAATATTAAGCGTAATGCGGAGAATAAGCTAAAAGAACTTAATGAAAAATACGGCGGACTAAACTCCGATGACTACTTCGCCAAAATCAAAGCGACAGCTACTGTATTTTCTGATTACGGGAACACTTTGGCGGCAGGACAACAGTTTGAGGCGGACGTTAAAGCTGCACAAAAAGCCATAGAAGAAGCCGATAAAACAATATCGGAATGGCAGAGCCTTGCGTCAGAATCCTACAAGGACGGCATTACTGCTTCCGGGACAAAAACCCCTGCCTCCACCAGCAGCAAGCAGACTGAACCCGCTAACAGCCTCCCCGATTACTGGAAACAGAAAAGCGAGGATTTCAAGTACTGGAAGGAATCCTACAAATACGATTACGATATGGGGCGCATATCCGCCGAGGAGTATTACACTACCCTTGCATCGCTCCGCGATGAGTTCCTTGAGAACGAATCGGACGAATGGCGCTCGGTCAACGTCGAAATAAAGAAGTACTACGACAGCTTATCCGAGGAGCAAAAAAAGGCATACGAAAAGCGCCTTGAGGAGCAGAAAAAAGCAGATGAGGAATCCCAGAAAGCCGCGGAACAGGCAGCCGCCGAAGCCATTGCCGCCCGGAAAGCGGCATACTCCGAAGAAAAATCCCAGCTTGAATTTAAGCTGAAAACCAACCATATCACGGAGAAAAAATACTATTCCGAACTTGCTAAGCTCCGGGACAAGTACCTCGACAAAAACTCCGCCGAATGGCGCAGCGCGTTCCTTGAGACCTACGAATACAATCAGAAGATGATCCAGGCGAACAAAGACGCTCTGGAGCAGCTCCTGAACGACGCCAGCGACACCACGCTGTCCGCTCTGGAGAAGATAGTTTCCGCGCGGGACAGCCTGACGGCTAAGCTTACAGACTTCAACAAGACGTTCGAAAAGGTCACCGAAACCATTCCGGAAACGGTGGCGGTCAAGGGTGATTTCACTATCACCACCGCCGAGCATGATGTCGAGACCTACAAAATGGGCGCTGACAGCATTGAGGATAACATCAAGGTTCTTGAGGAATATGGCGCAATGCTGGACGCTCTCAAGGCGCGCGGCGCTGATGAAAGCACGCTCAGCTCCATACTGAACATGGATATTGAGGAAGGCATGGAGTTCGGCTCTAAGCTGCTCAATATGTCGGATCAGGCATGGAACAGCTATTTCGACAGCCTTGAGCGGCTCCACAGGACAGCCGCAGAAATATCCGCGAAATACTATCAGGACGAGGTCAACAGCCTCAAGGAGAACTTTGTGGACAAGCTCCGCAGCGCGTTTGACGGCATGACCAGCGACATGTATCAGGTCGGATTCGACACCGCAAAAGCGTTCGTCGAGGGCTGGAACAAGCAGCTCGGAACCGAGGATCTAACCCTCGGCGATATCGCTGCCGCGGTGAGCGGCGGAACGCTGTCCACTGCTCCTGTCGCCGCCCAGAGCATGAGCGCAGCCGGAACCGTACTGAGCGGCGCGACAAAGCTGATGTCCCAGATCGTAAACGTCCCGGTTTATATCGGTACGCAGAAGCTTGCGGACGTCATGGTAGATGTCACGAATGGCAAGATAATTCAGACCGGCAAAAATGTGCTTATGACTTGAGAGGTGATATTATATGATGTGGTGGAACGGAGAACCGCTGCCGATACCGTCCCCGGGGATATCCTTTGAGGAACGTATCGTAGAGGGAACGAACAGCGGGCAGACCCTCGGAGGCACCTACTCCAAAAAGATAATCGCGCGGAAAGAGGACGTCCGTGTAACGTGGGAGGGGCTGACCGCCGAGGAAAGCGCCGCAATCGGCAAAATCGACGCCAGCACTTACGGAAAGCTGACGTACTACAGCCCGTCGAAAGGCAAATTTCTGACGAAAACAATGCATGTCGAAAGCCATACGCAGGACATCAACGAAGCGGATATCCAGCTTGGGAAGTTCCAGGGAGATATCAGCGTAACTGTGCAGTTCCGCGAAAAGTAAGGAGGCTTAAAGGTGTTTTTAATTACCTTTTCAAAAGCCGGTCAGGAGGATATCGTTCTGACCGAGGACGACCTGTTCGATTTTCAGTACGAAGCGAGCTGCTACTCCGGCGAGACATTTGAACTTGGCGGCGTGAATGCGAAAACGCTGTACCTGCTCATTGACAACAATACGCAGCGTTTCTCCCGGGGCACATTCGCGAACTGCCGCGTAAAGCTTGAGATAGACGGGAAATTTTTCGGCTACTACAATACGGAGCTTCCGAAGCGCAGGAACGGCGTGATAGAGCTTACCGCATACGACGATATGGTGAAGCTGGGCACCGAGTTCCCGACCGATTACACGTTTCCGCAGACGTTCTGGGCGGTGTATGCTCAGTGCGTATTTGAAGCCGGGCTTGCTTCCGAGGTATCATTTGATAACGTCGTACTGAACGGTGTGTGGGACAACGGTATTATTTCCGCGGATTACACTCAGTACATCTACGCAAATTCCTGCCGCAACCTTGTGGCAGGAATGGCGGAATGGAACGGCGGGTTTGCGTATATCAACGACGTCAACAAGCTCCAGATCGACAAGTTTTCCAAGACAGTCACACGGGAATACAGTTCCGGCGACCTTATGGAGCTTGATTACAGCGATGAAACTGTCGTATTCTCAAAGGTGAAAACTTCGCAGAAAAACAAGACTTATGAGATGGGAACCGACGCCGGGTACACGCTTGTGCTCAAAAATCAGTACATAAGCTACGGTCTGGACGATACCATGTTTGAAACGTATCTGACGAAGATTTCCGAGTATTACACCGTATTCGAGCTGACGCCGATGTCGTTCACGCTTGCAGAGCCTGACTTCGACCTGCATGTCGGCGACCGTATTCAGGTCTACGATGAGGAAGAGCAGGTTGCCATTACCGGCAATGTTTCCAAGATAGCGATATCCGGGAACTGCTCCATGACCGTCACCTGCGGCGGGTTTGAGAATGTGTCCAGTTCAAGCGGCTTTACGCCTACTTCCTATAGTCAGATTCAGCAGAGCAAGCAGGAGGCAAAAGGCGATGGCACTGCCGAAAAACTCCAGACAACAGGGTCAAAGTACTGGGCTGTCACAGACGATAGTGGAGTATCCTTCGGCGCTGATGATTCCGGCAAGATAGCCTTCCTGACTAAGCAGGGCACTGGGACAGGGTTTCGGCTGGGTGCGTATGGGAACACCGGCATAGAGTTTGAAGGCTCTGGGCACGGCGCAATAAAACTGTACGACAATTGTGGCGGCACATGTAGTTTGGTTGTAGACAATTGTGCGGAATATCCTATATTCATATGCACGTCAGACGATTCAGGACAGATCGACCACACTTCGCTTCAGGTTTACAATGGCGGCAAGCTCAAGGTATACCCTGACAGCCTGGCCATTCAGACAGAATCACGAACCACCCTGACGCTGAAAATCACCAGCGATGGGTGGAGCTTAGGCATGACGGGCAAAAAGCTTGAAGCAAAGTCAGACGGTTTGTATTTCAACGGCAAAAAGGTACTTTTGGAGGGATAAATCATGACATCAAAAACAATCGTCTTCACCGGCGAGGAAATCAGGGCAGATTACAGCGGCGGGACGAACGCCTGGCTCAGGAACGACGGCACTGCAACGGTGTACGCGTCCACTGCTCCCGCCGTAACGCCCGGAGCTGACGGAGTAGTCAGCATTCCGGCGGGACAGGCTGCGGCGATTTACGGAGCCTGCGGAGCGGTGTATCTGCTTGGCACGGGTTCAGTGATGCTCGTCGGGAGCGATTACACAGCATGCCCTTTTAAGACGTCAGCACAGGGCGGCTCGGGTGCTGACGATGTAGCAAGAGCCGCCATTGAGGCTCATGCGGCTGACGCGGATATCCACGTTACAGCCGATGAGAAGGCATACTGGAATACGCTGAGCGGCAAGAACGAGCTTGACAATCCGGATTTCCGGGTAAATCAGCGAGGACAGAACGAGTATTCCACCGGCTACACCGTGGACAGGTGGTACATCTCCACTGATAAGTGCAAAGCTGCTCCGGAAACCAATGGAATCCGCCTGACTGCTACAGCAACGCTGACTTCAAATACCCATGCGTTCTGGCAAAACATTGAATTCCCGCTGGCTCCCGGAAAGTACACGCTATCTCTCAAGGCAGCGGACGTCACCGGAGTATGGGCCGCGCGTATCCGCACTGTGACCGCAGCCGGGGACTACGTTGACAGCTACTATACTCCCAGGCTTCAGGCTGGCATAAACAGTGTGACGGTAGATCTTTCTGACAGCGAGTACATATCAGCGGTATCCATCGGGTTCAACAAGGGCAACGAAGCCGGGAACTCCCTGAAGCTCGCATGGGCGAAGCTGGAGGGCGGTTCACTGGCGACGCCGTTCGTTCCGCCCGACTACGCTGCGGAGCTTGCGAAGTGCCAGAGATTCTACCAGGTCAGAACCACAAACGACATCGACCCGCTCGACCTGCGCCCCAGCATGAGAACCATAACGGACATCAAGGCAGTAGAAGGAGGATACGCATATGTCGCAGAATTATGATGAAATCATCGAACCGCGCGAAAATGACGAGCAGCGTGCTGCCCGGGAAAGCCGGCTCAGAGCAGCCGAGATATCCCGCAGATTCGCGGAGATTGACCGGGAGCGTATACGTCCGCTTGCGGCAATAGTCGCAGGCGTCGGCACTGACGAGGACAAGAGCAGGCTCAAGGCGCTTGAGGAAGAAGCGGCACAGCTCCGTGCGGTGCTCGCAGATATGGAGGATAAAGATGAAAATAATTGATAAGCTCATTCCTATTAATAAGTATAACCGCCCAGGAAGCAAGTCAACTCCGAAGCGCATATGTGTGCATTATACCGGACAGGCTGGAACTGATGCGGACAGGTTGGCGCTGTTTTATTCGAATGTCGCAACGGGAAGATTTCCTAATAAGCCGAACAACTGGACGAGCACGCAGTACATAGTCGGACTGAACGGCAAGGTAATCCGTGTTGTTCCCGATAACGAGACAGCCTATGCCGCAAGTGGCAAAAACGCCGGAACGCTGCATATCGAGGTCTGCTATTCAAAGGCAAGCGGAGAATTTGAAACAGCGTCTATGTCGGCTCTGCGCGAACTGGTACAGTACCTTATGAAGAAGTACAATATCTCGGCTGGAAATGTCCTGCGGCACTATGACCTGACAGGTAAATACTGCCCGTGGTACTATGTTGATGAGAACCGCTGGGCTGTTCTGCATGAATATATAACGTCCGCTGCTGTCGATCAGAAGAATCTGTACCGTGTTCAGGTCGGAGCGTTCAGCAGCAGGGAGAATGCCGAGCAGTATATGAATAAGGTAAAAGCCGCAGGGTTCGGCGCTTTTATTGTGGAGGTGGATAATAATGCTTAACAAGCTGGCTAAGCTTATAAACGTTAAATCTATCGTTACGCTGGTACTTACCGGCGTATTTTCTTACCTTGCTATCACTGGTAAAATCGCGGTAGACAACTTCACGGACATGTTCCAGATCATCATGATCTTCTACTTCGGAACGCAGTCTGGAAAGGCTGAGGCTTCCGCTTCGAAGTCAGAGTGATTTGACCGCCGTTTTGTGCACATCTAACAAAAATATAAAACGGCTCTGAATAAGTGCTGCTTTCTGCATTCTTTTCAAGCCGTTTTGCTGATTTTCTTTTCTAAAATGGCATTATAAAGCCGTTTAAATATGTTTTAAATCCGCCAGGAAGTTTTTTCTCTGGCGGATTTTTTGTATTTTGCTTGTCAGTTTTTTGCGTTTTGCGTGGCAGACTACAGGTACGCCGCCGATATACTCAAAGATACGGCGCATACCGATCAGCAGGCATTCCTGATTCTGTGATGGGAACACCTATGCATAGGCTTTATCCGAATACGGGAACGACATGACAAGCTCATACGCCTTGTGTTCGTTTCCATCAGCATCACAGCGCAGAAATTCTCCAAAGTCAACCTGAGCATGAGCCATGGGGTATGCAAGCGGCAAACAGCCTGCGAGTCCCTGGCGCAATACGAAACGCTTTTTGCGGACGTATCGTTTCACGCTGCTGTATCCGCCCGTGTAACCGGCTTCCGCACGAAGCCGGTCATATCCTCTTGGCGGTATGCCGCTGTTTTCTTGGGGCTGTGGCATCACCTTCGAGCCATTCGTTGATGAGGGGGATATACTCACCGAGCACCGGATAGTTATCCGGTTCCATGTTCGGGAGCTTATCGTCATTCCAATCTTCCATGTCAGCGTATTTGCAGACTGTACGGTAGTTGACCTTTGTCCTTCGCTGGATCTCGCTCTTGCTTACGCCGTCTTCGTACAACTGCTTGATGTACATCTTTTCTGCCATACTTATCACCTTTCCGCTACCTCCTTTAGCCAAGGGGCTTTGCCTCTCAGCTAAAATTGCAGCATTTTATTCAGGTGCTGACAACGGCTCGGCGGTGGCTGTTCACCTATGCACTTTTGGAGCCCTTTTTCTGCATTTCTATTTTACCATAAACACTTTACCAATGCCACCATAAACAGTATCGCCTTCAAAATCACCTAAACGGGATTTGGTTTCAACTATTTCTGGTCTTTCATGGATTGTGTGAACCGGATGAATTGTAGTGCATTTCTTTCGGCTACCAACGCGTTTTTTACCACGCCTTCTCAAATGTGCCTTTCGAGAATAACCTGTCAGACGGCTCTCAGCAAGCGCCCGATAAATCGTGGACGCACAAACGTTTAACCCTTTCTGTTTGCACCGATTTGCTATTACTTCCGGAGACCAGTACTTCCTTAGGCATTCACATATAAATGCGTAAAGTTGTTTCATTGCTCATTTTCACTCCTTTTCAAGCAACCGCAAATGCGGTTGTAGTCGCTGTTTTGGCTATATTTTTCGCCGTTCCGGATAAGTTTGAAATCTTCCGCAGAATAGGTATAACGCATTACCTATGTTGTCAGCAAAATAGCCTGCGTTAGGGGGAATATCCCCCTAAGACTCTATAAAAAATCGATATATTAGGCAGAATGCCCGTTATGATTCTCAAAGGAAATCTGCGGTATGGTCGGCGAGTGGAACACTCGCAAATTCCGGCAGAATCGCCTTGTAGTCGAGCCTTCAACCAGAGCGCAAACCGCTCGATTTAGCCTTTTCGACATACATAATAACATCATCGACCGGGCATTTCAGAATTTCGCAGAGCTTGTCTATTGTCGCTGTGCTGACCGGCTGATTATGCCGCAGCCGGTTTATCGTACTGCTGCTGACGTGATGTTTGGTAATCAGCGTGTAGGTCGATATTTCATGCCAGTCGAGGTAATCCCAAAACGGTTCGTATGTTATCATTGCAGAACCTCCTTTCGCAAAACTGAAAGAAAAAATCCTTCAGGTTTGAAATTTCCGCTTGACATATAATCACTATTGTGGTATCATAGCTGTAAAGATGACTATTGTGAGTGGCGATGTGATTATATCATTTCACAGTAGGTTTATCAAGATGTTTGTGGATATTCGTCTGTAATTCCACAAATATAGTCTTTTTGATAACATTACGAGGAGGAGCACTATGGTACCGGAAACAAAAAACACCTGCGAACAGGTGTTTGGAAAAAGATTGAAAGAGCTTCGCAAGGAGCATGGCTGCACCATCGAGCAGTTTGCAGATATGGTGGGTATATCCAAAAGTACGTTGGGTTATTATGAGAATGACAAGCGAATGCCCGACATAGAAATTCTTGCGAGGATCGCGAATGTACTGAATGTAAGCGCCGACTACCTTATCGGCAGAACGAACACGACCGACCGGAAAGGAAAGCTGAAAACCGTGTGCGATTTCACAGGATTGTCCGACCAGGCGGCGGAGTATTTGTCGGAGCTTGTGGAGAATAGGGACTATGCAAAGCTGTCTGTAATCAATCATCTGTTTAAGGAGCTTTGCGAGGATTATGCGTTTTACAGCGGAGAAGATGAAGCGTCCAGTATACTCGGTTCGCTGTTCCGATGTTTTGAAAAGTTCACCGGTTCGGAAAATGATTGGGAGAATTATGTTGACCTCGGCGATGAAAAACGCAAAGAGGTGCTTGCTGCAGCTTATAGGCAGTTTATGTTTAATCAGGTGGTCAAGGCATTGGAACTCAGCTCGGAGGAATATAAACAGGATAATCTGCCGTGGAGGTGATTTCTAACAGCTAGCAGCAGTTTTTGTCGTAAAGATCTTGCTTTTTTATTGGAATCGCGTTATAATAAATGTAAATAATTATACATAAATGGCGGTGATTTTTATGAAAATAGCAATATGTGATGATGACAACAGCTTTTTACAGAATGTCAAATTTCTTATAAACAAGATATACTCAAACCCTGACAAGCTGAGTATTTATGAATATGAAAGCGGAGAACAATTCCTTTTGCAATTCAAACCGCAGTTCTTTGATGTTATCATACTGGATATTGAAATGTGCGGGATTACCGGACTAGAGGTTGCTGAAGAAATACGCAAAATTGACAAATCCGTGATATTAGCATTTCTTACAAGCCATCAGGAGTTTGCGACATTAGGATATGAAGTAAACGCTTTCAGATATATACTTAAAAATCAACCTGAACACATGTTTATAAACCAGCTTAAATCAATATTTGACGAGTATCATCAGTCGCATATTACATTCCCAGTTCAGGCGTCAAATGAAATAGTCAATATATTGGTAAGTGATATTCTGTATTTCGAGATATTCAAGCGTACTGTTGTTCTGCATACCATTAAAAAGGAATATCAATTCAATGGGAAACTATCGGAAATAGAAAAAGACGAACGGCTTGTTAATTTCATCAAGCCGCACAAAAGCTATTACGTCAACCTGGAGTGGGTAGACACGCTAAAACCAACTGGCATTTTTATGAAAAACGGTGACGTGATACCTCTTAGCCGAAATCAGCGTCATATAGTAACAGAACGTTTTGTTTCATTCTTGACGGCGAGGTGCTGACATGGAAAATATATTGGTTTATGATGTCATTGAAATAGTAAACTCTGTTGCTGAAATGCTGATAATTGCATTTTTCTTTCATCGTATCTTTGCGGCAAAATATAGTTCTGGCGTTGCGTATTTCACAGGCTATTCCGCTGCACTGGCTGTTCTGCTGGTTTCAACTCTGAATGTTGATTCGCCGTACATAAGGATCGGAATAACATTTATTATATTACTGTCGATCGTTTCGATTTTGTATATCGGTTCATATACGCTAAAATTCTTTTCGGCTGTGTATTTCCTGCTGATCTTCTTTATTTCTGAAACGCTGTTTGCAGGCATTCTTTCGGTAATGGGATATGGCGACCCGACCGAACTGCTCAACTCAAATATGGGAAGAATTCTAGGAATGGTCGGAACAAAAATATATGATTTCTGGCTCGTTGTATATTCCTGCCGCATTTATAAAAACAAAGTCAAAAGTCTCCCGCTCAAATATTGGGTGTTTATTATTTTAATGCCTTTTTTGAGCGCCGTGATCCTCAATCAGATTTTCCCCGCTCACAGCAGCGACAACAATGTAATGGCTGGCTATATAATCTCGGTTTGCGGTGTATTATATCTTAATTTTTCAGTATTCAATTATTTTGAAAGCTATGATAAACAGATACGGCTTGCAGCTCTTGAACAGGTTATGGAACGTGAAAATGAAAACTATCGTGCAATCGCAGACTCTTATGCTGAGATCCGGAATATAAAGCATGACCTGAAAACCAGGTGAACATTCTGAACGACCTGATAAAAGACAACAAATATTACGAAGCACGGAAATACATTAGTCAGCTTCACAAGGAGGTGGAAAGGTCTTCTTCGGTTTGTTACACGGGCAATTCCGCTGTGGATTCAATCATAAATCTGAAAGGCGATTATGCCAGAAGCCATAATATTGAATTTATAACAAAAATCAAGGTCAACAGCGTCAATTTCGACACAATTGGAATATGCCGTATTCTCGGTAACGCCCTTGATAATGCTGTTGAAGCCTGCGAGCGTACAGAAGCGGATGAAAAATATATCTGCATTGCCATGTATCAGCTTGACAATAAGCTGATAATCGAAATTGAAAACACATCGCTTCCGGTTGATGTAAACAATCTTATCACTTCAAAGAAAAATAAGTCCGCGCATGGAATTGGAATGCAAAGTATAAAACAGACCGTTGCAAGCATGAACGGTTTTTTTACCTGCAATTACGATAATGGGTATTTCTCAATAAAAATCGTGCTTAATAAATAATTCATCCTGCTCACGAATTTCTGATAAATACATCTTGGAACATTAAATCGACATCTTGTACAAAATCTGTTGTAAAACAAACTGCTATACGCTATCCTTTTAGTTGAGGTGATATTATGATCGCTCAGCTTTCAAAAAGGATAGCTTCTTTTTTTGTTCACAGCAAGGTTATTGAAAGCGAAAATGAGCAAGTGTACGAATACGGTCTGGAGCTGTTGATTTCAACTTTGCTTAACAGCGTAATAGCACTTGTTCTTGCCTTATTCAGCAGGACTTTGTGGCAGTGCATATGTTTTCTGGTTGTTTTTATTTTTCTTAGGAAATCCGCAGGGGGCTTTCATGCCAAAACACATCTGGGCTGCTGCTCCATTTTAGCAGCAGTGCTCGGTATTTTTATTGTATTGATCAAATTTGTACATATTGAAGAGTATCCCATAGTATCTTTGGCGGCGGTTGTTTTCTCAATTATAATGATATTGCGTTTTGCTCCTTTAGAACACGAAAATAAGCCTATAACCGAAAAGGGAAAAACAAGGCTCAGAAAGAACAGCATAGTTCTGGCTTTGATATCCTCCGTTAGTGTAATGGTTCTGTTCATACTTGACTTTAGACTGATAATGGTGTGCGTTTCATTTGGAATGCTGACAGCAAGCGGTTCCATGCTCGCCGCAGTTATTGAAAAGAAATCAAAAGAAATGCATCTTGGAACACAAAAATAACATCTTGTGCAAATTATATTGAAATATTTGTAGATTCCTGCAACAATATAGGTGAAGTATATGCGAAGAAAAAACGATACGGATAAGATGTTAATTATGGTGGCGATTGCCGGTGTCGTATTGCTTACTCTGACAGCTATTTCAAATAGTGCATGCGCCGTTTGTTTCTGTCAGCCACGCGAGCCGGCTGTCTTATACAGTTTTATTAAAGGGAGGAGGAAATACAATGAAAAAGATTAGCAACAACATTTTTAAGCTCAGTTCATCTGTAGCTGCTCTGGCACTGGCTATTGGCCTATCAACAGTTAATTCTGCGTGTGTTTTCTGGTTTAATCAGCCTAAGATGCCTGAATCTATGAACAAGTTCAGTAAGGATATCTGAACAAGACGGTAATTATGAAAAGTGTAGTTGTGGGTTTCGCGTCAACGAAACCCACGGCTAATATCAGTGGAGGTAAACATGAAAAATATTTTTGCAGCAAGAATCAAGCGCCTTGTTTCCGGCGTTGCTGCCGCTGCCATAACGGTATCAGCGATTCCAGTTATGCCCGCAATGGCTGCAGCAACAGAAAAATACCCTTACACGTTATTTGCGGCTTCAAATGAAGAAGGTTCAATTACGGTCAACTCCGGTAATTTTTGCGTAAATGGCAATGTTGCGACTAACGGAACAATTTCATCAAGTGGAAACATGAACATCAACGGCATTAAAACGGAAAATGCCGGTCTTGACATGATATACATTTTCGACAAGATTGATTCCAAGTACTTTTACGGCGGAAATGTTGAGGAGCATTCAGAAGATTACGTCCTTGATGAAATGAACATCAACATTAACGAGCCGATTGAAGTGTACGGTGACGCAGCACTTACAGGAAACATCAATATAAATACAGCGCTGAAAGCATTTGAAGATATAACACTTAACGGCGAGGTTAAGAATACAAACGACTCCGTAATTTTTTCAAAGTACGGAGATATCGTCATTGACAGCACAAACGTTAATCTGAACGGTTTAGTATACGCTCCGTTCGGCAGCGTTGAAGTCAAGGCAATGAACCTTAATCTTAATAATGTTGTCATTATTGCCGACAGCATAACATTTGACTGCCCAAGCGTCAATGCTAATTACAGTTCTAATGCCGCAGATTTTGTCGGAACCGTTTCTGAACCGCTTAATATTCCCAAAGATGAATGGCAGTACATGAAGGACGAAAACGAGAACGGTCTGCCGGATTTCTTTGAGGATTTTGATAACTGGGAGAAACTTGCTGACACTGATGGTGACGGTCTGCCCGATTCCATAGAGGAATATCTTGGCAGTGACCCATCCAATACCGATACAGACGGCGACGGGCTGAATGATTATTATGAGGTGTTTGGTACATATACTGACTCTACAAAGTCTGACAGCGATGGGAACGGCGTGAATGATGGAGATGAGGACTTTGACGATGATGGTCTGACTAATCTTGAAGAATTCCTAAATAATACTTATCCTTATTCAAACGATTCAGATAACGATGGACTTTTGGATGGTGATGAAGTCAAAAATTACGGAACAAATCCACTTGTTGCTGATACTGACGGCGATGGTCTTGAAGATGGTGATGAAATCATTCTTGGTACAGATCCGCTGGTACAGGACACTGACGGTGATGGTGTTATTGACAGCAAGGAGAAGTTTCAGCAGTCATTCACGCACAAGGTCAAGAATGAAGACTGTGCCGTTACAGAAGTTGTTGTAGACATGGAGTGCACAGGAAATATTAATCGCACTACAACTATTGAAAGCATTATGGGCGTTGATTATCTGTGTTCCGAGGTGGTAGGACTTGTCGGCGAGCCGTTTGAGATTGAAACAACATCTGAGTTTGATACCGCAACTCTGACATTCTTTATCGACAAGAGCAAATTAGGTGAAACAGAGTTTGACAATCTTCTTTTCCTGTGGTATAATGAGGAAGACGATGAATTTGTTGAACTGGAGACTGTTCTTGATGAGGAGAACTCTACTGCCAGCATTGTGACAACACATTTTAGCAAATATATGATCGTTGATAGCTTAGCATGGTTTAACGCATGGAGAAATGCTCCGGATTATAGAAACGGCGAAGAATATTCGGCTGTTGACACGATAATTACAATTGACCTTTCGCAAAGCATGACTTTTTCGCGTATTTCTCAGGTTGTAAAAGCGGCTCAGAATTATATCAGACCGTATTGCTATTGTCACATTTAATAATAGTGCAGTTACTCGTCAGGGATTGACAGGTGATAAGGAACTTTTATTATCAGCACTGAAAGGTTTGAAAGGTACGGGTGGGACTTACTATAACCAGGCAGTAAAACAAACTATTGATGCTTTTGATATGAACAGCTCCAACACCAAGATAGCAATTTTTATGTCTGACGGAGAGCCTTCAGATACAATAACAACACATACCTTGAATTTAATATCAAGTAGTGGTGTTATTTTTCATACGGTAGGTTATGGGTCTAAGTTTAATTCCCTTCGTACATTGAGCGATGCAGGAACTGGAACAGTGTATACCGCAACAAATGTAGACGAATTGATCGAGGCCTATGAAGATATATACCTGTTCTCCGGTATATCTACCGTTGATAATGATGGCGATGGATTATATGACGTTTTTGAAAAGAATGGTATGACCCTTCCTAATGGTAAAGTTATTTTTACTGATCCATTTAAAAACGATACTGACGGTGACGGGTTAGTTGACGGGCTTGAAGTGCTGTTAAAGAAATTTGATTATTCCAGACACTCTTATGTTTTCGAATTGAAAACTGATCCATTTGCATCTGATTATTCCAATAGTGGTATCTGCGACTATGACAGAGTGAATGGTACCAATATTTACGGAAGATCATACTATGTTTCATCATTGAATGGTGATATTATTGATATTCCTGTTGGAACAGTAGCTTATGGTTACCCGAACACAAGCTGCGGAGAAGCATTCACTGCTAAAGCAGTTGACCAGTACTTCCAATATCGTGCAAGTGCATTGATTTATGCTAATGGTGAGTATTGGATCAAGGTTAATTCTGGCGATTCCTATGGCGTTTGGGGGTATATAATTTGCAAAGAAAAAGATTTTGATTTTCTTAATCATCTTTTATTCATCTGTTACTGCAATAGAAAAAAATGAATACCCTAATGAAAAATATGCTTCTACAACTGGTGAAGCGTGTGCTTGTCATAGGTTCTGTGACTGGACAACAGGTATAGACGGAGGTTGCACATGTTTTTCCTATGACAATTCAATACAATGTGAAGCATTTGCAAAGTATGTTTTTGAGCGTGTTACCGGTAAAAAACGAGGACCTTGGACTGATTCCATAGATTTAAGCAATGTTGATAAAGCAAGAGAATTTATGAGAGATGTTCCAAGCTGCTCATATTTTAGAAGTTCTTCAATGGGTCATTCATTTATAGTTGTCTCGCATAGTGAAGAAAATGTTACCATTTATCATTGTAATTTTAGGGGGTATCTTAATGTATCAACTCCAAGTAGCTGTATTGTTCAACTAAATACTATCTCCTACGAGGATTTTTCAAGATGGTTTGGAATTATTTGTTGTTATACACCTAGTATTGGAGGGTAGAATGAACTTAAAGCGAAAATATTATTTCCTGTTGGTGCTGTTTATTAACTTGATTACCGGGTGCAACACTTTTAATAGCAGCTATCTCGATTCATCGTTTGAAAGCGATGAAAGCTTAGAACGTACAAATTCAAACTATACTAAGGATTATATGTATACCAGTGAAAATTCAGGATATGAGAATGGTACGTCTGAAAGCTCCAATATCATTGACAGTTATTTTTCAGAAACTCATGAGATCATTCGCCCTGCTTCGCTGGATATTACAAACGACGCGGCTGACGCACAGGAGTCAGTTGGTATATATACGGACAGCAACAAATTCTATTGCATGAATTGGAATTTAGCGATAGATGACTACCTTGTTAACCAATATACGCCCAAATTGCAAATGGACAGTGGATTATACAAGGTTGAAGATGCTGCGGTAATAGGTATACCTGAAAATTACTATATCGATGGTGATACATCTAATTTTGCTGTTAGTGTCTCTAACGCTGAGTCGTTGATAAACAGTTGGAAAATAGCATTTACTGGTGAGGAAGTCGGTGATTTGTCAGTTAAAAATGCAGAAATGTATTTCGAAATAATTGACAATTCCTATTCTCTATACTCTGAACGAATTGACTTTGATGGCTGTATTCGGCTTTATGGAAAATTGTATTGTGAGTTATCTTTGTGCAGTAATAATCCCAATTTAAGCTACGGCGATTTGGTATTTTATCCATATCAGCATGATATTATTGAAAAAGGTTTCTGTATTATTCCTTTTTCAACAAGTATAAGGAATAATGATGGGAACCTATTTGCTATGGATACTGTCCCACTATATCTTGGGAATGTTTGCGACTATCAGGATATACAAATCGGCTTGTTTTCTGAAAGCAACTATTTGGATAAATCACTTACACTTAAAAATATTAACTTGTTTTTTGCACAGGCGCAGTCAGGAGAGTCAAGATCAACCGCTTTAATTGTTGAAAATTCAGTTTAGAATAGGGTATCATCACGTTGAATGCCAAAAAGTACGCTGCAGAAAATTCTAGCTTTTAATGCGGTTGGGTGGCTCGTCTGCACACATAGAAATATTTTCTTTTGTGTAAAACTAGCCCTTTTTGTTGTAAACTGCATAAAAATACTTTGCAATTCATTTTTCGGTTCATCAGAACAAATCGATTTTTGTTTTAATGGTTTCAACCAAGCAGGCTTTATCTAGTAATAAAAAGCCTGCTTGGTTTTCCATACTATAGCAACAACAGGCATATGGGAAATTATGAAGAACTTGATTTTTGCTGCTTAATAGTATGCGAGGGGTTCCACCCTTGGACTTTCATCGTTTCCTCGTTTAGCATTGGTGTGATTTTCGGTATTATTCGTGTTTACACAGTTCTTTTTTCAGACCCATTCAACAATATAAAAGGCACAGTCGATTCAAGCTGTGCCTATATTTTATCAGTTGATATTAAGGAAATTATGGATTGTCACATTAAAACATTTAGCAATAGCCAATATTTCGATATCGGTTACAAACCGCTGACCTGATTCTATGCGCTGGACCGCATTTTTGTCAATGTCCAGACCAACGACCTGCAATCTGTCTGAAAGCTCTCGCTGTGAGATTTTAAGCGCTTTGAGGAGTTCTTTCATCTTGATGCCGGTTATGTTATTGCGTCCGTCCGCTGTTCTTGCTTTGAACATTTTGTCTACCTCCTGCTTAATGTCAATCTTGATATAGGTAACTCTGCCATGATATGGTTACTGCTAGCTGCGCTTGGTAACACCTATCATTATACCCCATTTATCGGGTATATGCAATACACTTTTTTCCCATTATAATATAAGATAGGTGATATTATGATAAATTACGACCCTTTCTGGGCATACCTTGCCGATCACGGCATAAGTACATATAAGCTGATAAACAGCTACGGTGTCAGCAAAGGTCTTATTGATCGAATGAAACATAACAAGGCAATAACAACTTTCACGATCAACGAGCTGTGCAACACATTAAATTGCAGTCTGAACGACATAATGACGTTCGTTCCAGATAACAAAGAGAATAACGAGTAAGGCTTTCAAGAAATTGGAAGTCTTATTTTTCTTTTGGGCCGAGTGTCTTTTTGATTATAGGATTTATTCGTCCTCAGATTTGCTTTCAATCATTCTGCGAATGTACCCTTTGACCTCAAACACCTGCGTTGCGCTCAGGCTGTCGATAAGTTCCTTTGTCTGGGTGCGGACGAGCGCATCGTCCAGCACAGCAAAGTCGCTTACGCAGAACAGATAATCCACGGAAATTCCGTAAATTTTTGACAGTTTCACAAGAATATCTATCGGGATCTCTCTGGTTCTGTTTTCATACGTTGCCAGCGTGGACTGATCTATAAAAAGCTGTTCAGCCATCTGTTTCTGGGTCATTTTCAGTTTCTTCCTCAAAGAGCGAATCCTATTACTATAAGACACCGCCATGTATTCGCCTCCTTTCCGGATTATAGTATATAACATTCACGATGGTTTTTCAGCCTACAAGGTGTCATATTCGTATGACGTTTTGTCATACAAAATTGCGGAATTATATGCTATAATAGGTACAGGGAAAAATAAGCGGCAGAAACAAAAACGCTCCCTTTCGGAGAGTTGGACTAATTTCATTATCCGGAAACAAACTGCCACTTGATTCCCGGACAGTTCTTTGACAACAGAATACCAGAGCAGATACAAAACCTATCAAACTCAAAGACGTGCGAAGAAATTTCTGCTTCCGATCTGACGGGTATCTCATTATCAGTGACCACCTTTACATATGCGCGAGAATAACAGATATTCTGCCACCTGCCGGCAGTCAAGCCAGAGCCTTGAACGCACAAGGACCTCTATAAGAAACGAGCGTGGAGCAAGATAGCATAATGATACTTCCGGCGACGGCTTGTCCCATAGGAATGGGCAGGGGTGAAAGTCCCATGTCAGGATGCGTAACTACCTGAGTCTGCTCTGAAAGCGTATCAGAAATTGAAAGCCATGGCTCTAAAATACTGAACCACGGCTTTTTATAGAATAATGAAAGGGGCTTTCTACCTTGTCATCTGATATTTTTAAAGATTACCCTGATATTGTTGAGATTTCACAGCTGATGGAAATGCTGAACATTTCAAAATATTCAGCATATAAATTGGTTACTGAAAATAAAATCAAGCACTTGGTCATTGGAAGGAAATACCGAATTCCTAAGATCTATGTGATAGAATACATCAATAGTCAAATAGAAAAAAATCAGATTTACGACTTTAGTGTATTGAAATTTCAAGGCGAAAGTGGTATAATAAAGATGTTAGATGAAAGGGTGGACGGTCTTAAAGGAGGACAGCACAGTGACCGGATCACTTTATGAAAAGCATAACTATTGGGTAATGGTTCTGTATGGACTAAGCGCAGCTTTGTACCCAGAAAAGAACATTACCGACTTAAGCCAAAAGAAAAAACGCTGGATATCCACGTCTTTGCCGTCAACGGCGAAAAACAAAAGAACCGCTGAAGAAATGCTCTACGATAACCTCAAAAAGTATGAGCTGGAAGAAAATAGAATATTAGCTGACCCAGATTCGTACAGCTCGCAGCCTAACTACGCAAGTGGAGGTCAGGTACTTTTTACAGACTACCTTACTGATTGGCTGGAACGAAAGAAGAACAAAATCCAACTCATCACATGGGAAGGATATGAGGTGTATGCCCGGAGGCACATTATCCCGTATTTCAATGAGCTTAATCTCACGCTTGCCGAATTAAAGCCGCGTCATTTTGCGGACTACTACGAATACAAGTTTTCGGGAGGACGTCTTGACAGGAAAAAAGGCGGTCTGGGAAATCGTTCATTGAGAAGCCATGCTCAGCTAATCAAGGCTGTTCTTAACGAGGCGGTAATTTATGAGTACATATTACGCAATCCTGCTGAAAAAGTACCGATACCCAGAAAGCCGAAAACTGAAAGCGATTCTACCAAGAATGTGTACATGACAGCAGAAGAAGCTAACGATATGCTTCATAAGCTGAGAGGTGAATGGATTCAGCCGATTGTATTCATAGCGCTGCTCTATGGCTTGCGGAAAAGCGAGGTCCTGGGAATAAAATGGAGTGCGGTTGACTTTGAGAAAAACACTATCGAAATCAACCATACCGTTGTCAAGCACAAGTCAATAGTATACCAGGACAGCACCAAAACAGAAAACAGCCGCAACACCTTTGAACTGCTCCCCGAGGCGAGAGAACTTTTGCTGGACATTCACGCCAGACAGGAGAGGAACAGAGAGATATGCGGCAACGGTTATTATGAAAGCGACTATGTGTTTACATGGGACGATGGACATCTGTTCCGTCCGGACGCGATTACCGTTTCGTTCCAAAGAGCATTAAAGCGTCACGGGCTGCCTGAGATGCGCTTTCATGATCTGAGGCACAGTACGGCAAGCATCTGCTTTGACAAAGGCTGGGACATTGAGAAAATCAAGGTCTGGCTGCGTCATGCGGATATAGAAACCACAAGCAACATTTACACGCATATATCCAAAAATCGCCAGCATATTCTTGCTGACGCGATGACTGGTACATTCTCACTCTGAAAAACGGTTTGCAAAAAAAAGAAAAGGTGTGTTCTAGCACAACACACCTTAACGATAAATTGTAGACCGTTGTAGACAAAAATCTCAACTGTCTGATATTTCGGTTCCGCTAATTCCCTTAACAGAGCCATTTAAAATGGTCGAGATGACAGGATTCGAACCTGCGACCTCTGCGTCCCGAAAGTAGTACAAAAATCCCATTACATACGATTATAAAGCATCTTTTAAATCTTTTGTGACACCCATCTGACACCCATGCATTTTTAATTCAAAAATAGCTTATAACAGTCGAAAAATTAAGTTTGGGAAGAATCTGCAAAAAAATAAAGACGAAAGGAAAAATGTCCGGTAACCCCAAAAGAAATCCCGGGCATTAACCCGGGATAAAGATATTAAAAGCGCCGATGATGGAGTCAGAGCAGAGTGTACCCCTTGCTGCGAAGCAGCGCCTTCTCCGAATCGACCTCGGAGGAGCGGACGAGCTTCTCGGCGCGAACGGCGACAAGGGGCTGATTCATCTTGAGCTTCTTTATCTTGGCAGCATATCCGACATAAGCCCAGTCGCAGTCGCACGGGCCGGTCACGCCGGCGACGCTCCCCTGTTTCGAGTAATCCCATTCAGGGTGACCGGCGACCGTGAACTGCCACATAACCTGACCGAGCTGCGCCTGATATCCCTCGGAGGTGTACTGAGCAAGCCAGAGGTCGAATTCCTTAAGCAGCCCGCTGTCAAGATGATCCCTTATTGTGTACTTTCCCGTATAGAGTAAAGGATAGTAGTTCGCGGCCTGGATAGTCGAAAGATATGCGCGGACGATATCGGTGTATTCCTCCCTGGAAAGTCCCGCCGCAAGCACGCCCTTATCCTCGAAGTCCATAGCGATGGGATAGTCTATCTCAAGTCCACGAAGCTGTTCCAGCACCCAGTTTGCTTCAACACGTGCCTCCGAAGCGGACTTGGCATAGCTCCAGTGATAAATTCCTACCTTTATCCCAGCCGCCTTGCAGCCCTTGTAATGCTGCTCAAACAGTGTGTCCTTCTTTCTGCCATGCCCCAGCCTGATCATGACGAATTTAAGCGGCTTCCTCATGATCTTAGCCTTTGCAAGAGCCTTGTAGTCCACCTTTTCCTGTGAATAGGAAAGGTCTATACCTGCATATTTAGCCATCGTCGTCCTCCCTGTGACCGCCATCAGCCATCCCCTCGCCGATGACATATCCTACGACCGCCGCGCCGCTGAGTATGCATCCGGAAACGGTTTCCGCTGTCTCCGAGCTTCCTCCGAATGCTACGATAAGTCCAGCGATGAATCCCGCTGTAGCAACCCACAGCTTTCTTGATGTCAGCTTTCTTCTCCAGTCAATTTTCATGTTTTTTCCTCCTCAGTTACTTGGTAATTCCATAAGTTCGTTGTAAAGGTCGGTCGCGACATCATTGCCGCCAAGAGCATGATAAGCATTGTACGCCCTGGCGAGCGCTTCCCGGGCATATATCGGGCACCTGCCGCGCTCGGTATACTTCTCATGAGAACGGATTATCTCCGCTCTCAGCAGGCACTGCACGCCTGCTGAGAGCTGCTCTGTACGCTCATCACGCTTTTGTTTACGGGCTGAAATCGTCGTGAAAATCACATTCGCGACGGTCACGCCAGCGCCGATGAGCGCTACAATAATGTTGCTATCCATCATGTCCCCTCCAGTTCGTTTATTCGTGTGCGCCAAGCCGCACGTTCCGCGAGCTTGTCCGCGTATTCCTCGCGGGTCGCCGCACCCTCCGCGATTTTCGCGGAGATATAATCGGTGTCAGCAAGATTGCGCTTGAGCCGGGATATCTCTGCCTGTGCCGCTATCCTCGCACGCTCTGGGGCTTTCTCCTCGTCAGAGCGTAGCACCGGAACGCCTCCGACAAGCTTGTAATTATACAGCCCGTCTGCGTCTGTAAGTCCACAACCCAGGTAATTCCCCTGCGCATGGTGAAAGCGGTCGCTCTCCCCGCGGTCTATTTCCGTCCAACCCTCGCCGCTAATGAACGCACTGGAGTTGATAGCTGTTATTACTCCGTTCGAATCTGCCTTGACATATACTATGTATTCGTCCATGTCGTTTCCTCCTTACAATCTAATCACAGCTCCTTGGACACAACCAGATAAGCGTCGCTGTTCATAAGGTGCAGCCTGTAAACAGTTCCGGGGGTCTGACCGCTAACCGTGAAAGCTACTTGTACCGTACTGTCCGTCTGCTCCAATGCCGTAGCGCTGCTAAAATCTACAACAGTATCTGTGCCATTGATAAGCGACAACCCACTGTAGCTTACCGTTGCCGCAACGCCGCTACGCATTGCTGCAATCGGTAATACTGCGTATACAATGGAGCCAGTAAGAGCATAACCGACGCCTATTGAGCATTTATCGGTGTTTGACGTTGCATTTTGGTGCTTGTAGATAGTAAAGTACCTCTGACACTTGAGCAGCTCCGTCGCCGGGTCGGGCGGTACGAACGGAGTAGCGGCGCTGCCAAGCTCTAGCTTGACCCATGCGAGCTTCAGGGAGTTCCCGGCTTCGGTGCCCTTGTTGAACCCGATGGATACCGCTGATATGTACTCGCTGTCAGAAAGATCTACCGTCACACTGTTTATGCCAGCCTGAAGCCTGGGAGTATAGTAGCTGTCAACGTAGTCCCCGGCTGCGGTCACAGTGCGGATACGCGCGGCCCATACTCCGGTGACGTCCGCTGCCTTGAGAGATAGCGTGTATTTTCCCGGTGGAAGCGGGAACTCAAAATCCTGCCAAAAAGCGTGGGTTGTTGACGACGCTGTTACCGTAGAGGTGAGCTTCACACCGCCGGAAATCGGCGCTGCGCTGCACTTCCCGGGAGAATACCATCTGTCGACCGTGTAGCCGGAGGTGTATTCAGCCTGCCCGCGCTGATTTATACGAAAATCCGGATTGTCAAGCTCGTTCTTGCCGCTCCTTGCCGGCGACCAGCCCGAAAAAACACCAGAAATAAGCATTCCGACATACATCATACCGCATTCTCCGATAGCTGTGACGTTCATGCCGTCAAACCAATAGTATGCAATATGTTCCGAGCCGCTCTGCATATGCGGCGGGGCGTTCACATAACTGTTGGAACTTGCATATTTCGAATAGTACCGCGTGTATTTTTTTGCGTTCGCCCAGAGCCAGGCCGGAATATCTGAACCGGCGGGGATAAGGGTCTGCGCATTCTTGTCAGCGGCGTCCACGAAATCCCCCGCGTTTTTCTGCGCTGCTGTTCCGAGCTTAGGCAGGTCTGATATATCGGACGTCGTGTGCTTGTGCCCGCTGTCTGATTTCCCTGAAAGTGACTCCTCAAGTTCTGCTTTCGTGACAAACGCCAGGGAGCTGACTTCTACTGTGACTCCATAAGTCTGCGAGATAGTCACGGCGGCAGTGAATTCCTCCATGAAGTCAGGATATTCAGCCGCCGACGGAATTTCCTCGCCTGATTCGTCCTGCGATATCGCAAAAAGGACCTCCACGCCGCCGCAGGCCGCAAATATTCCTACCTGCTTGAATGTCGCCGCCGCTGAAAGTCCCGTGTTCCTGATCTGGAGCTTTATCTCCCTTCCAGAAGACCCCGAAAGAGGCTTTTGTGAAGATATAACCACCGTCGTACCGACCAGCGGATCAGTCAGCACGGTCTGATCCACAAGTGCCGACACATCGACCGTACCGCCGCCAAGAGCCGCACGGGAAATAACTATCCCATCGCCGGAAAGCGACTGCTCCAGCAGCTCAAGCCCCGCGTTAGTGATAACGCTGTTATTCCATGTCGCCATTGCTTACCTCCGTAAATATTCGCTTTGTTTTTCCGCATATCTTAACACCGGAATGAAGTGCTATATCCGCGCCCACGCCGATGATCCTGCGTTCATTTATCACGCATTTCAGCCGCTTTGTTTTTCCGCATATCCCAAAGCCGGCATACACTGGCATTTCAGCCTTTATGCCGATGATGAATTCTGTTTCGTCAAGCACGCTGCGAAGATTCTTGTAGTATTTGATTTTTGCAAGCACCCGCCCGCGCTTTTCCGCGTCTCCGCCGCTGTCATAAATGGTCACCTTGAAGTGATACGGCTCCCCGCCGTATTCAAACCATTCCCGAACCCGCACATTCTCATAGACGCCCTCAAGCGCCGCCCTGACCGCGTACTTCGTACCCTTGTACTGATGTATCTGCAAGCATTCCCGAATAGTTGACCGCTTGCTCTCAAGACCGCCCTCGTAATCGTACCAGGGGACGTTCAGATCATAGGCCAGCGCGTCCAGAACAGGCTCGTCAAGCTTATCTATAGCCGGGTAAATCAGTGCCTTATCCGTAAGCTCCCGATTTTTCGCAAGCTGTTCCGCGATGATTTTTCCCAGCGCCGCGAACCCGTCGTCCTTTTTCAAGACGGGCGGCAGGATCCGCAGGATATCATCTCTATTCATCTTCGTAGCCTCCCGCGCTGACCGTCTTTGTTCCGAGCTTTGCCGCCTCGGTCGCGCCGACCGGGGTATACACAGGCGATGTCACCACTACCCGCTTTACGCCCGCATTCATCACAAGCTGAATGAGCTTCGACGGATCGATATCCCGCCCGATCTTCGCCGTCTGCCATTCGATATAGGCCGCGACCGCGCCCTCAACCGCCGACGCCGCAGCCGAAAGACTAAGTTCCCCGCCGCTCTCAACATAGTAAGTCAGAGCCACGCTGAACGCCTTTTCCGTAGGCGCGGAAACAGTCACATGGTCGGTCAGCGGACGTATCTTCTCATCGTTCAGCGCAGCCGAAACGATGTCAAGAACAGCCTGATCAGGGAATTTACCGCCTTTCAGCAGCACGCGGATATCCACGTTCCCGGCAGACGGCGACGTCGCCGTAACATCTTCGATGAGCGCGCTCGAAGATTTCGCATGATATATGTAAGCCCCAGCCGGGCCGGCTGTCGAATATCCCTCCACGCTTTCCCGCATACGTTCGTAAAGCCCGGAGTCAGTTTCCCGGTCGGACCCGCCGCCGGTAGTATCGAGATTCTCGACCGCCGAGAAATAAGGGAAAATATCCACGCAGCTCTTTATCTGCCCCGCAAGATATCCATTTCCAACGGTACCCGGAATATCGCACACAGCCTTTACCGCGCCGCTCACTTCCCCGGCCGGAATAACGATATCCGAAACAGTCGAAAAAGTAATAGAGCCGTCCGCAGTCGCCCGGGTTCCGGCGGGGATAATTACCCCGGTATCCTGCGCCGACGAAATCGAGAATTTCAGCATACATTCCGCCGGAACAGCCTCAAGCCGCTCAACCCCGCGGAATATTTCGGCAAGGGAATCCAGATAGTCCCCCCGCGCGAACCGCGGCACGTTCATCTTTGCCGAATCGTTTATCTTGGCGCGTTCCTGCGATATCACCGCCGCAACGTAGTTCAGAAGCACCCGCACCGGATCCGCAGGATATAACGTCCTCCCGGTCTCAGCTTCATACCCGGCTATCATCTCCGAAAGGATAGCCGACGCGTCCGAATCAACAAAGCTGATATCTGGAAAAGCCCTCTCATCACTCATTTATCTCCACCTCCACAACCGGAATAATCACGCCGCTCGCAGCGTCCTCTTCAAAGTCTATGCTTACCAGTTCCGCCCGCGGCTCGTATTCCTCGATGGCGTCCGCGATGGTCTGATACAGCAGCGTTTCCGCCGCCGGCTGCGGCTTGTGCAGGTATTCGGCATCAAGCCCCATTTCCCGCGCAAGCGGGATATCGTATTTTGCAGTAGAAAGCAGTACCCGGATATTCTGGAGAATCTCTTCATACTTGCTTTCCGGCTTGACCGAAAGCGCGCCGGGCGCGTCGCCGCGTATGACTGTTTTCACGATATCACCTCTTCGCATACTCTTTAAGAGTTAATTTTGTAGTAATACTAAGGAGCTGACCACGGTTGCTAACATGCTCAATGCTGTTCGACACCTTGGTAATAATCCACCTGTGCTTTCCAAAGTGCGTTTTCCCAATGACCAAGCGCACCGGAACGCCCTCCCTGCACATATCGTCCAGCTTGTACATTGATTTCCGGGGATTTATCCCGAGGAACGCTGAAAGCTTTATCGTCAGCGATATCTCTTCGTTTTCCGGTCCCTGGAATTCAATAAGCGGCCGCCCGTTTATCCGGTTATGTACGGAAGTCCGCGCCCCGACTGAATAAGACATGCCAGAAAAGGTTAGCTTCCGGTCATCGCTGACTTCGAAAACAACATCTCCAAGACTTCCAACAGCCATTTAAACACCCCCGATGATATAGCCGCACCCCTCGCCGCCTTCCTGAATAATGCAGACGACCACCTGACCGATATAAGGCAGCCAGCCGTAAATATTAACGTCCACCTTGTGACCGTCCGGAGAAAGCGAGCCGGAAATACTATCCGGTTCAGCCTTGTCATAGTGTTCCCCCCGGCCAAGCGTGCGCGGCGCAGAGGAATATGTTTCAGAAACAGACCACTTTTTGTTGCCCGTAGTGATATCCGCCGTGATAAGCGGGGAATTCCGGAGTACCGCCAGTTCCCCGGAAACCATATCCCCACGATCGCCGAATATCACCCGCGCCGTCCGCGCCGATACGTTCACGCTGGACACCTTTCCGACCCTGATATCAGCCATCATAACCTCCCAGGCATTTCCGCAGCGTAAGCTCCGTAGTGTAGCCGCTGCCAATGGAATGTGCCGCCGTCTTTATCATGTATTTTCCATCAAACGTGCCCCAGCCGCTGACGTTCACTGTAGCCCCCGCCGCAAGCCCGGCGTCCCCAATGATTTTCAGCGACGCCGAAAAGCGGTCCTTGTTCTTTGCCTTGAGCCGCTTCATAGCAAGCTTCCGAGCCTCCTCGCGGCTGTCAACACGCTCGCTTATCTCAAGTACTTCCCCGGTACCCGGGTTGTCGATTCGCGGCGTGTAGGTATATTCGATCGTTGTTCCGTTCGTGTCCGTCCAGCTCACATGACAGGAGCTGTAAGACTTGTCCGATGATCCGTCCGAAAAAGAGTAAGATAGCACATTCCCTTTTTTCGGCGAAAAAGTCCGTATAGCGGGCTTCTTTTCGTATTCGTCCTCGTCGAATATCACCAGCGCCCCGGCGGTCACTTTCAAAGACATTCCCGCGTCCACACACAGCCGCGAAAGAAAAGAGATGTCGCTTTCATTGCTTTGCTCTTTCCGGCTGTAGACCGGGTCGTAGTCCCCGGAAAAATAGCTTTTAAGATTCCCGGCCGCCGCGATCTGCGCCGCGATAGCCGAAAGCCGGATATTCTCCCAGCTTTTGTTCTTCTTCACCGCCCGGACGGAGGAACCCGCCGGCAGCGACGTCGCTTTGATGGTTATTTTGGTCGGCGGGCCGGAAGCCTTAATGGTGTCAATGGTGAATTCCCCGCAGTCCAGCACGCGCCGTTCCCCGTCGTCCTCCCAGTCTTTCTGGATTATCGACACTGCCAGCGAAGCCCCCTGCAAACCATTCGCGGAGCTGACAGTGGTACTTCCGACCCCGGTTGCTTTTCCCGCGCCGTTCTTTTCAAGGTCGGCGACATGTACCGCCGCCGTGATAACACCGTTGATCCCGACAACAATGCGATCCGGATTTATAGCGCCGATCTCCAGGACGGTAAACCCGTCATACGAATATACCCAGGCCTGCAGCCCGCCGCCATTATAATCTTTAGCGCCGATCTTCACTTTTACCGGATCGCCTACGGAAAGACCACCAGACTCAGAAGAACTACCGGAACCCGAACCGCCGCCGGAATTCTTCGAAGAAACCGCCGGATTCAGCCAGCTTTGCAGCCATATGCCCTCCCGGTCGTCGATGGTAATGGAAAGGTCGTCCGTTTTCCCCTCCTGTTCGTCCGAATAGGAAAGCGAAAGCAGGTATTTTCCCATGTCCTCCGAGATATCCGCACCGTTTATCTTAACGGCGACGGAAACCCGCCGCGCACGTTCTTTACTGGAAGTCGTCCAGTCTGCGCTCATATCAGACCTCTTTTCCAGGGCGGGAGCTGCTCGTCAGCCGGCGCGGTGTATTCGGGAACGACAAGCTTTTTCCCCGCGCCGAACACAACGGTATCCGCATATTCGATATTAGCCTCGATAAGCTGACCCATGAGCTTGTCCGACCCCATTGTTTTCAGGGCGATGATATCCCATGTATCGCCCTGGACAGTGATGTAACTGCCCATAGAACCACCCCTTTAAACAGCCTGTTTAAGTCTTTAACTTATGTGTTTATATACCGCCCCGCATGCAGTCCCCGAGTACACCCGGGAACCGCAGCCAGGAGGATCACCGCGCCCCAAAAGCGCATTTCCGGCGGTACTCGTTCATGCGCAAGCCCCGCCGATATCGTCCCATATCCAGACATTCGCCCGGATATGGGAAAAGTAATGACAATTGTAATTACCCGACCATTTTGCCAGCGTCGGCAAAATGCATTCCCCGCATTCTACAAGGATTCGCGACCATTTTGTTGGCTATAACAAAATGGTTATTCTGCCGTCCATAGCCCGGGATTAAGAATTCGGAATTCAATAAAAAGCGTTGCGCCGCTCATCGTCAGCCTTTTCCACGAAAATGTGGTATATCTTTTCCGCAAGATCGTCGTTATACGCGGAATAATCCGCGCTGCTGCCGCTGAACGAACTGTTGACGGTGATGTTGACAGGAGTCGACCGCGCGCGGGAATAAGCGGCAAGGGAAAGTGCCTGCGGCATGATACCCAGCAGCATAGATGTTTCGTCAGCGGTGAATACACGCCGCCCGGGCGCGCCGACGATAAGTTCCGGACCATTCTCGCCTGCGATGAACGCATTCTCCGTGAACGAAGAGCCGTTAGCATGACCGGGGATCCCCGCCGCCTTCATCTCGGCAAGCGCGGAGGTCGGAATAAATCGCGCCGTCCTAAGCGAGTTCAGGGAAGAGCCATATCCCGGGTTCTTCGCGCCGTCCCCAAAGTCGCCCGGGGTATACTGTCCGGCGGCGTCATAAAGCCCGCTGTATGTGCTCTTTGCAGCCGCGAGCCTGTATTCGTCAGCCCTCGCCGAAGATACCGAACCGTCGATAAGCTGCTGATCGCTGTACGTTAATCCCTTTCCCGTGAAAAGGTTGCCGTACTGCTCCCCGTATGTCACCATGGTGCCCTTGAAGTTGTTCCAGAAGCTTTCGAAGAAGTTGAAGCCCGCCTCTTCCATGCCCTTGGCGACTTCCTCGTCTATCTGGTCGCTGAATGAGCTCCATGTGGTGTTGAATTCGTCCAGGAAGTCGTCGCGCCGCTCCTTGTACGCCGCATAGGTTATCTGCTGCGCCTGGCTCAGAGCCGTGATATCCGCGCTGTATTCCTCGTCGGTGCTCTTGCCGGATTCGTGCATTATCCGCGCCTGTTCCCGCAGCGCATCATATTCCGTATTGAGATTCGTCTGCGCCTTGTCCATCTCGACGATGTAGTCGCTGGCATACTGGTACAGCTCGTTCAGATGGTCAATGCCGCCCTGCTGATCCGAACCGAAGTCCCAGCCGGACACTTCTTCCTTCATCGCTTCGTATTCGGACTTTGCGCTGTCCGGCGCGGCGTTCGCCATGTCGGTCTGGAACTGTATCTCCTTGCGGTATGTTTCCCAGTCCTCCGCAGTCAGTTCTTCACCGTTCCGCTGCTTGTCCAGCAGCGCGGTAATGGTTTTCTGCGAATCGCTGGTAGATGTCGTGAACCGGTTCTTGAATCCGTCAAGTACGGATTCGATCTCGCCGATACTTATTCCGAGCTGCTGCGCCGCCTCGACCGCCGATGTCCTGAACGCGTCGAAAACCATATCGTAGCGCGCCTGGAAGTCCTCTTCAAGCTTTCCTGCGAATTCGTTGAACGGTTCATACATCGCGTCAGCCTGACCGGCGGTAAGAGTGCCGTTCTCGTCAAGTATCTGGTTGTAAAGCTCCAGCGAGCCCCTGGCCTTAGACAGCTCATAGTCTATGCCGTCAAGCTCCTCCGAAGCGCTGTTGACCTCCTGGGCATACTTGTAGTGTTCCGAAGTGTTTTCCTTGAGCAACTCCGTGTATTCCTCAAGCGACTTGCCGCCATTGTCGAACAGTTTCTTGTCGGTGATCTCCTTGCGGTACTGCTGGAACTGCTTGATGTTCACTACGAACACCGCAGTAAGCGCCGCCACGGCAGCCGCAACACCACCGATGACCGAAGTAACAGCCCCCGCGCCGGAAAGGCCAGTCATGGTGGAAAGGAAGGTCTTAAGCCCCTTCCCCTTGCCTGCGACCTGCGCCGCCTGGATCGCCGCGACTACCTTTGCGCCGCCCTTGGCCGCCGCCAGCGCCCCGGTCTTTACTCCGAGATATGTCACCTGCGTGCCCTTGAGGATAAGCGCATATTTCGCGACTTCTCCAGCGATCCCGGCAACTTTCTTAATGCCCTCCTGATTCTCGGAAACCCATCTCTGCGCGCCCTTTGCCGCTTCAGTAAGCTCCCCCGCCAGTTCCTTTATCATCGGCAGGGTCATGTCGCCTATGGTGATACCAAGGTTCTCCACAGAATTCTTAGCCTGGTCGATTTTGGATTCCGTCGTGGCATAGCGCTTTTCAGCCTCGGCAGTCAGGGCGTTGTTTTCCTCCCACGCCTTTGTGGCAAGATCGGCGGCGTCGGTCAGGATATCGTCAGAAGAAGCGAGCGAAAGCACCGCGTTGGACATTCTGACTTCGGTGATGCCCATGTCGTCCAGGATAGCAACGGCGCTTTTGCCATTGCGTTCGGTGTCGTTCAGTCCCTTTGTGAAAGCGGAAAGCGCCTTGAGCGAATCCTGCTTGTACAGCTGTTTGAAAGCGTCCTGCGAAAGATTTGCGACCTTTGCGAAGCCCTCAAGCCCGTCCCCGGTTTCAACGGCAAGCTGTAAGGATTTCAGGATCTTAGACATAGCCGAACCGCCGGCCTCCGCTTCGATACCGAGTGAAGAAAGCGCCGTAGCCGCCGCCATTATCTGCGGTTCTGAAAGCCCGGTCAGCTCACCGGTTGAAGCAAGGCGTAAACTCATGCTGACGATGTCCGCTTCAGTCGTCGCGAAGTTGTTGCCAAGGTCAACGACCGTCGAGCCAAGGCGGTCAAAGTTACCCTGATCCATTCGCGTGATATTCGCGAATTTCGCAAGGTCAGACGCCGCGTCGCCAGCGGAAAGGTTGGTAGACTCGCCCATGTCGATCATGACCTTGGAGAAGTCCTGGATATGCTCTTTCTGGATACCAAGCTGACCTGCGGCCTCCGCAACGGCGGCAATTTCGTCCGCCGAAGCGATGACGTCAGTCTGCGACATATCCAGAATGCCCTGCCGCATTTCCGCGAATTCTTCCTCCGTTGCGTCAACAGTCTTGCGAACTCCGGTGAATGCGCTCTCAAAATTCATCGCAGGCTTTGAAGCGGTGGCGTACACCGTACCGACCGCCGCCCCGATCCCCCCGGCAAGGCCCGCAAATTCTTTTGCAGCGTCCCTGAACTGCGCCCGGGTGGTTTCCAGCTCCTCCGATACGTTCGAAAGGAAGTTCCGCGTCCTGGATATTTCCTCAAGCCGGCTCTGTAATCTCTCCATATCGCCGGAAAGGTTATCAGTGTCGATACCCGCGTCCTGTAAGGCGGCACGCGCGTCACCCAGACGGTCCTGCATTTCCCGAAGCCGCTGATTATGCTCCTCCAGCGCGTTTTCACAGCGCCGTATCTGTTCCGCATTGCGTTCCAGCTGCCCCCGCTGTTCTTTCGTCGGGTTCGCCGTGTTGGTCATTTCCTGTGCAAGCTCGGCATTGCGGCGTCTTAACTCCGTCAGCCGCGTTTCACTATTGCGAATGATCTCGTTCTGCCGCTCGATAGCCTTCTGCTGCTTCTGATACCCGCTGATGTCCCTCATCTGGGAGTTCAGTGTGCGGGTGGCAGTCTGGAGCGCCTTCATCTCGCTGGAGGAATTCCGCATAGCGGCAGAAAAAGAACCGCCCATGGCTCCGGTGATCTTGAAGAACATCTCGTATTCACGACGTGTGCTGCTCATTCCTTCTTTTCCTCCTTAGCGATATCAAGGACGGTCTTTAACCACTTTTCAAGCCGCCGAAGCGGCATGTTGTAAAAAAATCCGGCGGGAGTATTCGTATTTCGCGAAAGATAAATACTTTCGCGCCTCCACCAGCCCGCCGGGTCATTGCTTATTCCCCGCTCATAAAAAAAGCGCGGGCTTTTCTCCTGATGATGTTGCCATCATACAGCGGAAGATGTTCCAGAAGGCTGATATGTACCTTAGCCGCCTTTGCAGCCAGGCGCATAACATAAGCCGTGCTGTATTCCGGAATAATGGCATAGCGGTTGTCCGCGGCCATCTCGTCCTCGACATCTTCCATGTCGGCGGCGGTCAGCCCGCCAAAGTTGAATTTAAGTTCTTCATAGGTTTCTCCCTCCCAGGTGAAAGGCTTCTTGAACTTGTGGACATACACGTCCGCGCCCTGGGCGGATTCCTCCGCTCTCACCTGCTCCTCTGTCATGTCTGCTTTCTCTACGCTGCTCATAGTGATTCCTCCTGTGTTTTTGAATCCGAAATATTACGGCGCCGCTTCCATGGCATATCATTCTGATCCGTCGCGAAGTGACACCGAAATTCCGAATTAAGAATTACGAATTCCGAATTGTTCTAAGCTCCCGGCAAAGCCGGGATTCCGTCCCCACTCCGGGGGCGGAAAGGAAAATCGGATGTTCAGTGCCGGACGTTCCCGGCGCTGAACTATGCAAGTCCCAGATTCTTGCGCATCTCCGCAAGGTAGTCCACGCCGTCCACGAAGAATATGTAGTTTGCGGGATCGACCTCAAGGGTCTTTGCGCCGTCGATGAAAGTAGCGAAATAATGCACCGCATATTCCGCGTTGGTATCGCCTGTCGAGAAGTTCGCAAGCTTTCCGGTCTTGAGAGTGATGGGCGTGCACTTGAGTATGTGCTTTACCGCCACCTGTCTTACGCCGGAAACAGTGTCGCGCTCCTGCACGTTCGCACGGAGATCGAGCTGGTGTTCCACCGGGGTAAACAGATTGTACGCGATCTTTGTAGGATTGCGGAAATTGATGGTCGTCTTCATAGCCTCGATATGACCGATGATCACCGCGTCATACTTTCCCGCGAATCCTGCGCCCTGCATCTCCTCGGTGATCTGTGTGATATCCGGCAGGTCAACGTCAGCAATACCATAGTAGTCCACCGCGTTCTCATACACGCGGAATGCGATGTTTATTTCTGAAAACTGTGCCATTCATGTACCTCCTTAACCGCCAAGCGCCGCGGAAACATAGTCCGCGTCGTATTCCAGGACGAACTCCATCTCCTTCGCCGGAGAAGGCGGCGTGATGTAGATGTGGAACTTCATGCGGCCCGCCATCAGGTCGGTAAGCGGGTTCTCCGCCTCGCTGAACTCGATACGCCCGCCCAGGATATGTTCAGCCGTCTTGAGACCGTTCAGCCAGATGTTCACCGTGTCGATGATGCAGTCGATAAGCCGGCGCGTCATCTTGCTGTCAAGCTTGCCCCAGAAAGTCAGGGTAACTGTCTGCGCCACATAGCCGAACATTCTGTTTATGCAGAGGAAATAATCCTTGACGTCGGTGGAGTTCGGATAGCACGCAGTCTCATTGCCCCACAGCGCAAATCTGCCGTTGAAGTTCAGCGCGGTGACTACGCCCTTGCTGTTCAGCACATTCGCGTCAGCCAGCTCAAGCAGGACCTCGGAACCGTCGGAAAGCACGGTGCTGTCAGCCTGGATAGCCTTGTTTGACGGGGATTCGGACGGGATACCGCCGTTGTCGTTATCCACGGTCGCCGCAAGCGCCGCGATGTGGGTAGAAAGGTGATATTTCTTTCCCGCAAGCGCCACCATAGGCCAGCAAAGGACCTCGTTTGTGCCGTTGATGTTCTTGTCAGACTTCCAGCCGTAAACATCGCTGTACTTCTTGATTGTGGTGCAGTCCGCGTCGATGATGGCCTTGCCCTTGAACAGCCCGCATATCGAATCCGCCTTCGCAGCCATGACAGCCGCTACAGCGTTATCGCTGGAATAGCCGGGCGCGATGATGAATTCCGGAACCACGCCATACTTCGTGAACACTGAGTTCACAAGCTCCAGACCCTTCTTTGCGCCGGTGCTGACGTCGATACCGCCGATGATGTCGTCGGAATCCACGCCGGAGGGCTTTACCTTGTCGTAAGCGATATAGGCAGACGAGCCGGAAAGCGCGCCGCCCTTTATCGCCTCAACGATGAGCTTGCTGTCGTTGTAGAAGCACGAATAATCGGTGCCCTCAACAAGCGCATTGCCCGCAGAAGCAGCCTTGACGACTACAGTGCTCTTGATTGCCGTTTCCGGAAGCTCCGCGCGGCCGTCCACAAGAGTTACCTCGGCGCTCTCAACCGATTCCTTGTGTTCGGCGGGGTCGAGCACGTTCACGAATATTACCGGGGACACTCCGTAAAGTCCGAAATGTGTTTTCATGACCTCACAGAGCGTGAAATCCTCCCAGTTGTCGGAGTAGCCGAGCGCCGCCACGGCCTCCGCATAGTTGTTGGCGTAAACGAGCTTGTTTACAGCCCCCTCGCCCTGATATACGGGCGAGGTGCCGACCGCAAAAGTAATGCCGACGGATACCGCCGCCGGAGTAGCGAGCGCGGTCGCCTGCTCGCTGGTCTTAATTCCGTGATAGTAAGCCATTTATCCTTGTCCTCCTCATCTGCCGGAAAGGTTCTTGTAAGCGTTGCCCAGGGCTGTACCCGGGTCATGTATCTTTGCTCTCACCGCCGAAAGTTCCTCCGGTGTGACGAACATCATGCGCGCCAGGGGATAGTTATGCAGCTCGTCCGGGATTATCTCGTCGAGCTTTTTTCCGTGCGTGATGAACGCCCGGCCGGAAATAAGCTGCGTGCGGAATATCGACGGACCGATGTAAACCAGAACCGGCGGGACGGAAGATCCGGACTGCGTGACCGCCGAAACTTCCTCATGCTCACAAGCTGGGTTTCCCGAAGCGGTCATATCCGCCCCGGTGCTCACCCCCGCAGTGTCAGCCGCGCCGGAGACTCCGTCTTTCTGTTCTGTATCGGAGCTTACTCCGAAATTTCTGACCTTAGGCATGAAAGTTCCTCCGTTCTGTCAGTAAACCATCTTGTATTTTTATACGCCAAGTTATCAAAGTCGGGGAAATCCGGCTGAACCGGCGGAAGCTCAAAGCTCGCAAGCATTTCCCCGAAAAAGTACTGACCGTTAGTAGCCGGGTCGATAGCCCAGTCTATCCTGTCCATAAGCAGGAAGTGCCCGCCTATGGCTTCGCGCTTCAAAAGCCGGTGCCGAATGCGCTCGATGATGTTCAGCACATTCAGCTTGCCTTCGCCCATATCGTCGCAGTAAACGCCGACGGCGAACCGCACGCCGACCTGGCTGTGAGGATCGTCCGCGGGCTTCTGCTCGTCCTGCCCGGTCAGCACCTGAAGAATGATGTACGGAATAAGATTGAGGTCGTCCGTCTTTTTCGGCAGGTCCATAAGATACACCCTTGCCGGGCGGTATGTCGTTTCCGCACCCGCCTTTTCCGGTCTGCACGGGAGAACGATGTCTTTTACGCATTCCTCGACAAGCGCCTTAAGCGCCGTCATAAGGTCGGTCACTGTCATCTTCCGCCGTACCCCCTCAGTATTCTGTCTATCTCATGGTCAAGGCGCTTGTCAAAAGTCGCCTTTGCCGCTGCGTCCATATCCTTGATAACCTCGCCATTCTCCACCATGTGCGCCGCCGACGGACCGTAAAGGGCCTGCGAGCTGTTGCGCTCGGTGGAATAACGTTCGAAAACATTAACGCCGTATTTTCCAAGGTCGGTTATATACGCGTGTTTGAGGTCTTTCGGGATACCGGTCAGCACCTCCGCCTTGAGCCGCCGCACATGTCCTTTCTCATGCGCCCTGTAGCCCCTGACGTTGAAGCTGATAAGCGGAATGAGATACCCGCCGAACGTTACAGCCGCCGAAAGCGACTGCTTGTTCGCGCGGAAAGTGTGTATCCTTGTGTCCTGATAGAAAGCCGCCCGGTCCACTGTGTACATGCTGTGTACTGATTTCCAGGCGACCCCGCGGGCGCTCATCATGGCGCGGTTCGCAGCATTCGAAAGCGCCGCGTACACCTTGTTTCCCGGCAGCCCCCGCAGCTCTTCATTGACTCGCTGGAGCTGTTCAGCAGTTACTTCCATTACTCGTCGAACCTCCCGGCATTCACGCGCGAACAAGTGCGTGGAATTGCAGACTATTCCGCAAACCTCTCAAGTGAAAGCACGATCTCCTTCCCCTGGATAAGCTCCGAGGAAAGTATGTCGTATTCATCGTCGTCGATAAATATCCGGTTTCTGACCTCCGGAAGCACTCCCAGCGCCTCATACGGGATATACGCCGTCTTTTTCAGCGAGTATATCCCGTCGCCGTATCGCCCGGAGCCGTCCATGCTTCCGCCGGTTATTTCGAATTCCTCCGGGATATATTTGGTGATAACGGCAGGGACTTCATATTCCACGCCGTTGTATGTCACCCTGTGAGTTTCCGCAAACTCCCTGAGATTGTGGAAAACCTCCCGGATATCCTTTTCCACAGCCTCCCGGAAATCCATCATTACAGCACCTTCGCTATGTACCAGCTCTTGAGGTTGTGCGGAACCGCAAGCGGTCTGGAAGAGATGCGCACGGTGCGCACGCGGTTGTCGCTGGAAAGGAAGGATTCGGAGTATCTCTTGCCGGTAAAGGTCTGAGGTGCCTGCGTCTTTCCGTTAAAGTTGCTGATAGCGCCGTACAGCATGTCGAAGCGCGCCGCAGTGCTGAACAGGCCGACAGTGCCGTCCGGCACGAAAGGCTTTGTAACAGGGCTGTCAGGGTCGGTCCAGTCGTCCAGATACCATTCGTCATATGTGTAAATGGAAAGACCCATCATCGGGATATTACCGATGAAACTTACGCCGTTCGAAAGCTCGCGGGGCTTGATGGTCGCGATCTCGTAGTTTCTGATGTCAAGCAGCTTCTGCACGTTAGCGTTGCCAATGAACGCGTTCGCTGCGTCCACGCTCATGATACAGATGTTCGCATTGACATAGCCTTCCTTTGAGATCGCTCTCTTCCACTTCTGGAGATCTGCGATAGGGTCTGAACCCGCAGCGGACCACTTCTTTGAAAGGGTTTCGGTGTTGCTGAAACCGAAGTCGATCTCGTCGTCGATGTTCTTGCCCTTTACAGTGATCTTGCCGGTGAACAGCGCCTCGGCGCACATTACTTCCTCGCGGCGGGTGATCATCTCGTCCATCTCGACGAGATCTTCTGAAAGCTTTCTCACAGCTCTTTCAGCCGGAGTCATGCTGGAAGTGATCTGTTCGCCTGCGATACGGTCGAGCATCTCCTCCGCCTCAGTCACCTTTTCCGGCGAAACAAGCGGCGCTGTGTAGGTCTTGGTGGAATATCCCTTGTTCGGGATCACCTGACCGCCGGCCTTGGGGTTCACGAACGGCGCGACGCTCCTTGAACCCTCGACGATATCGAAGTTTACGCTCTTGGTGACGAAAGTCTTGCTGCCCTTAAAAAAAGTGCTCTTGAGGAATGTAGTCACACGCGGGGAGCGTCTGAATACTTCCTCGATCCTGGTAGGTGTATAAAGATCCATTTTTGTCCTCCTTTCCTCTTACTTGAGGAAAATGCCGATGTTTCTGAACGGAACGACAAGCGCCGATATATCGACGTTTTCCGCGACGATAAGCGCGTCAGCCAGCACCTCGCCGGTAAGCAGCACCGCGCCCATCTCGTCCGCACCGATGTCCTCCAGAGCAATGCCGTAAAGCCCGGTCACTCCGGTAGTGTAAGTGACGCCGCTGTCAGCGGAAGAAGCCGCCACGGGGCTGATCTTGCCGTCCGCGATGGTGACCGGCTCATATTTTCTTACAGCCGCCTCGGCTTCTGCCTTTCCCTTAATGTGCGGGAACTCGCTGCCCGCGTAAAAATTGACCGCGCCGATAGAATCGGTTCCGGGTGTGTATCTGCCGCCCATTACTTAGCCTCCTTGCCGAATATGCCGTCCAGCATGCTGTTGAACTTCTTGTCGTCATCGTCCGCCGGGGATTCCGGTGCCTGCTGCTGAACAGCGTCCGCGCCGCTGTCCTGCGCGTCCTGCTCCCTGTTCCTGAGGTAGTCCGCACCCTGCTTCTTCATGCCGTTCAGTACGCGCACCGCCATTTCCGGCGCGGTGATGATATCGGTGTACTTCGCCTTTTCAGCGACGTCCTCAAACCCCTCCACGGTCGCGTCCTCGATAGCCTTGATACGATCTCTTTCAGCCTTGGCCGCGTCATTCTCGATCTGCCTGCACAGATCGGGATAAGCAGCCTTAAGCCCTGCAATATCCTTGATATCTGCCATTCCCTGTTCCTCCGTTGGTTCAGTTGTTTCCTTTGCCGTTGTCGTCTTTTTCGCCGGTGCAGCTCCCGCCGCTCCATTGATCGTGTTATTTATTGTGCTTAAAGCGGGAAACCGCTCTAATACCTTTTCCGGAATACCAGGCATCTCGACGGAGTTAACGAAGAAATGTCCGTCCCTGTTCTCCACGGCGGTATTTTCCGCCGCAGTAATAAGCTCGTCGCAATAGCCGGATTCCACCGCCGACGTGCCGTCCATCCAGGTTTCCGCCGCCATCGCCGCTGAAATATCCTCCGGGCTTTTCCCGGTCTTTCCTGCATACGCCGCCACGATAGCCGACTTAATGGTCTTGAGCTCGTCCGCCATCTTATCAAGCTCCTCCGCCTTGTAGTAGCCGAAGGAGCCGACCGCCGGGTCGTGTATCATGAACATCGCCGCAGCGGGTATGGATATCTTTTCCGCGCCCATGCAGATGACCGTCGCAGCAGAAGCCGCCCAGCCGTCCACCACCGCGCTGACCTTCACGCCCTTCTTGCGCAGGTCGAGCAGGCGGTTATATATAGCAAAAGCCGCGAAAACATCACCGCCGCCGGAGTTGATACGAACAGTAAGCGCCTGGATATCGCCAAGCGCTTTCAGATCATCGCTGAACTGTTTCGGGGTGACCTCGTCGCCCCACCAGCTCGTTGAACTGATACTGCCGTATAATACAAGCTCGGCGTCGCCGCCTGTTTCCGTGCTGTTCCGGAAACTCCAGAATCTTTTATCCGCGCCGGCGGCAGTGGTGACGCCCCGCAGCGCATTGTTCGAGTTGATTTCAGCCATCGTTGTCCCCCTTATTTTCGGACTTGTCGTCATCATCGGAGGTATTCACAAGCACCGTCGTCTTTTCCCCTCCGCCAGCCTCGCCAAGCAGCTTGTTCTCCGTCCGGAGCTGACCGACGTTTGCGTAATAGCTGGAGCCGTTCAGCTCCAATGCCTCCGTGTCCCTGGTCGAGAAACCGTTCTCCACGCGGACGACCGCCGCGCTGACCTCCTTGAGCGGGTCTATCTGACCCTGTGACGGACCAGTCCATTTTGCGGAGCAGTAAGCCTTGCGGATAAGCGGGTCAGAAAAGAACCCCGGCGCCTTTATACGCCCCTTTGCCACAGCCTCGCACATGAACTCCTCGAATACCGGCTGACAAAAATCGTTGATAAGCCAGCCGCGATGCATTCTGACCGTTTTCCAGAACTCCAGCAGCGCCGCGCGGGACGCGGAATAATTGCTGTTGAACATCGACATCAGCACCTCGTAAGGTATCTCAAGCGCCGCGCCGATCTGGGCGCTGACCGCCCGGACAAATCCGTCAAAGTTCGCGTTCGGCCGTCCCGGATTGATGTCATGCGCCTTTTCGCCGTCCTGAAGGTCGACGATAGCGCCGTTGCCGAGTCGGATAGCCCCGGCGGCGGTGCGGTCGCCATCGTCAACGGGCTCTACCTCCCCGACTGGAACCTCCTCCGAAACTCCCTCTTTTTCGATGAACACCGTGAACATTCCGGAGATGACCGCCGCCATAAGTTCGGCGTCCGTGTACCGCCCGAGCTGTTTCAGCGCTTCGATGACCGGCGCGATGAACGGCACGCCGCGCACCTGCCCTATACGCTCCCGCGAACAGATGAACAGCGCGTTGCGGCGCCCTGTCTTTTCGCCGTAAGCCTTTACCCTGGTCCACTTGGTGACCTCCCGCACGTTGTCAACGGCAAGCGGGTGATTGTTCGCCACCCAGTAGGCTATGACTTCGCCGGACTTGTCCCTTTCAACGCCGGATTCGATAAGCGGGTCGGAAAGCTTATCGGACGGCGTAGACACCCGGTCCGCCTCAATGAGCCTGATAGTCAGCTCATACGGATTCCCGACACGCTTTTTAAGCGGCATGAGCGCCAGCACATCGCCGCTCATCAGCCAGTTGAAAAATGCGAGCTGCTGCAACTCCTCGAAATTATCGATACGTTCAGCGTCGCAGTCCGGCGAATTGGTGAACAGCCTGAATTCCCGCTCTATCTGCGCTTCAAGCTCCCGCGCCCGCTCCTCGTCCATCTTGAGAAATCTGAAATCCACCTGCGATGTCAGCTTTAAGCCCTGGCCGACCACCGCAGTGCGCATTTTCTTAAGCGCCGCCGTGGCCAGCGGAACGCCGGAATAAAGATCGCGGCTTCGCTGACGGAGCGTGTCAAGGTGTTCGTGAATATCCTCGTCCGCCGAACCGCCGTAAGCGTTCCACCCGCGCAGGGAATTGCGCGTGAACGAAGCGCCATAGTTTCCATAACCGGAATCCAGCACCGAAAGCGCGTTACGCGCGGCGGCACGCTTGACCGCAGCCTGCGGGTTTACAAAGGCTATAGCCTTATCTAATAAGTTCACCGCCGTTCACCTCCGTCAGTCCATCGGAATACCGCGATAAATGCGGTTGCGTCCTTTTCCGGCGCGCTCAAGCTTAGTCACCATGTCGTTCCAGTAGGTTATGTTCTCCCTGACCTGCTTGAGATCGGCGCGGGTCAGGCTCATAGTCCCCATTGTGTAGCTCTGCGAGGTGGCAAGCGCCTCCTCTGCCTCAAGCCAGGTATTCAGCTTTTCCCGAGCAATCTCAACTGTAATCCCGCCCATTTATTCACCGCCATGTATATAATCCGTAACATCGTATATTTTCCCAGTGTCATGATAGCATATCCGGATTCGCACTGACGCGCAGCCGCTCGCAGTAGTCTGCATTTATTTCCGGCCATTCCCGGAAAAGGCAAAAAAAATAAACGGTGAACGAATCGTTCACCGTAAAACCAAAAAGGCCGCTGCCAAAATGCAGCGACCGCAACTATTTCCGTTTAGGAAACAGTTGAATATTTAGGATCGGCATTTTCGCGACCCCACGAAAATGCCTGTGCAGACCAATACTACTTGCTTCGGGGTTAGCCTAAAACAAAAAAGCGGCAGTCCTGCGCAAAGGACCGCCGCTTTTTGCCATGCCATGGGAAAACTGACGCACTGGCGTACATCAGCCGGTTATAGAAAGGTTTATCTCAATCCGGATATTTCTATCCGAATATCAACCGAAGGAAACGGCGCCATGCCGCAGGGCGCCGTCTTTTTCGCCGGGTGCAACACCCGGGTCAAAAGGAGACATATGCGTCTTGACATCTCACAGTCAATATTATAACGCGAAAAGCGCCGGACGTCAACACATTCGTGCTATTCGTCCCAGAAAAGCACTTGAATTTAAAACGCAATATTTCCAGCGCTGCCGATCGGCAGCGGAAACCGGATAACCGTTGACAAAAGGCAGCGGAAACAATCCCCGGAACTTCAGGTTACTCCGAAGTTGCTTAAAAGTTATATCAAAGTTTCCGCTTTCCCATATCCGCACCATATTTCTCCCATATCGTCCCCATATTGAACCTCTCTGAACCATACTGCCATATATTCATCCCAACTCTCCCCCAAGTTTGTCCCAAAAATCATGCAAGTCATTTACAACCACCGCTGGAATTCCGAATTCATATTATTCCGCTTGATACGGTCCGGCGCTGCGTTTTTCTCCGCCTTGCGGCGCGGTTCTCCGGCGCGATGAGCACGGGGTTCGCGATCTCCAGCGCGGCGGTAGCGTAGTTTCTGATATCCCAGGGTTCGTTTCTGTGATACGACGGGTTCTTCAGCTCCCAGGTAATCACCGCGTGTCCCTTGACATACTTCATGACCATCTGTTCGGCGGTAAGCCCCCTGAAATATTCCTCCGTGTAGCCGCGTCCCCGGTCGCGGGGGAAATGGCAGTAGTTCGGACCCTCCTCGACCACTTTCAGCCGCTGCGCCAGCAAGGCCTTTCCGGTGTCGACTCCTATCTTGAAAAGCGGAGTTTTTACCCGGTTCGAGGTGGTCGGGCGGCTGATATACGGCACGTCCGCGCCGCCATAGCCCTTGATGGCGAATACGTTCTGCGAGTATCTTTTCTTGCAGAAGCGGTATACCTCGGTCGTGAAGTGACCGCCGGAGTCCATGCAGGTGCAGGCTATCCGGAGTTTCTGGCCGTCCTCCCGCTCAAATTCCTGTTCCAGGAACGCACCGAGCTGTTCCCAGACGTGCGGCTGCTTGAGGTCGCCGTAAATGACCTGATACTTGATCCCCCAGCTTTCCTTTTCAACACCCCAGCCAACCACTTCAATTTCAAAGCGGTTGTCCTGGGTGTCCACGCCGGCAGTAAGCACGAGCACCTCTTTCGGCACCATGCAGCCGTATTTCTCCCGGCGCTTGTACATCTCGTCCTCCGCAAGCTGTTCGCCCTGCTCGTGCCAGCATTCGCCCATTTCTGTGTTCGTCCAGACCTTGAGCAGCTCGACGTTCCCCTCCTTGGCCTTTTTGTTAGCCTCGAGGAATTTCTCGACGACTTCCCGCCAGTCCACGAACAGGGAAGCAAGCGAATTAAGGTGAAATCCCCGCACGTTCCGCGCCGGGAACGCCGCGACGAACTTTCCCTTGATATACTGCTGCTTCCATTCAGCCTCCTTGCAGACCGCCCCGCAGTGCACGCATACATAGTTGATATCGGTCAGGTCAGCCTTGTCAAACTGCACCTGGGACCAGAGCAGCGGCTGAAACTTTCCGCAGTGCGGACACGGCACGTTCCATTCTTCTTTGGTGCTGTTTTCGAACTCGATCTGAATTCGGGAAAGCCCGTCGATGGTCGGAGTGGATACATACACTATCTTCTTGTTCCAGAACGTAGTCAGTCGCTTTTCCGCAAGCAGCAGCGGATCTCCCTCGTTGCCGGCGGAAAACGGATACCTGTCTATCTCGTCCGCGAACAGCGCCCGGATAGGTCTGGACGCAAGTGAACTGGGCGAATTCGCGCCGACAATGGTCACATGCCCGCCGGGAAAGACCTTCTGCAATATCGTGTTGCCGCTCGTCCGACTTTTGTCATTGATAAGCGCCGATAATACCGGAGTGTCCCGTATCATGGGGGAAAGGCGGTCCTTTGAATACGCCTCGCCCATCTGTAAGGTCGGCTCCATCGTCATTATCGGCGACGGATCGTTGTGTATGTAGTATCCCGTGGGATTCAGTATAAGCGCGTCTGTCTTGCCTATCTGCGCCGCCGTCATGACTACGACCTTTGTTGTTTTCGGGTCGGAAATAGCGTCCATCATGAATTTCTGGTAAGGCGCCTTCGACGTTCTCCACCGCCCCGGCTCGGCGGAAGCCTCCGGCGATATCATGCGGAACCGGTCGGCCCACTCCGATATACTGATAGCCGGCGGCGGCTTAAGCCGCGAAAATATCTCCCTCATCAACTCCCGAGTATTTCTCGACAGTTCGAATTCTTTATTCTCATTTTCCCACATTTTTAAATTTACCCCCGCTTTTTTAAATGCAATTTCAAAAACCGCCGTGAATATTTCAGAATGTCCCCCTTGACATTTTAATTTATGTGCTTTATAATATACATGCACTACCAAGGCTAATCTATTAGTACAACCTTTATGGCTGATGGATTTGCTGTGTACTACAGTCAACCTTTTTGCATTCGCGCCGATGGGGTACCAGCCTATCGGCGCCTTTTCTTTCCACAGCAAACAAACTATCAGCAAATATCATCAAATATTAATAAATACCAGAAAAACGCGCGGAAAACAGCCGCGCGTTTTTGCTGCGTTCCAGCAGCGTTTCCGACAATTCCGCTGCAAAAACGCAGCGCAGATGTCGAAGCTCCTGATAAATTTCATATCCTTTCGCCTTTTATCGCCGTTTTTTAGCTTTACCCGCCTTTTTCGAACGATTCCGGCATTTTTTATAACGATAACCGCTGCTTTTCAACGAATTACGCGTAAAAATATCGCTTTCAGCGGATTTTTTGCTATTTTCGGACGAACCGTTCGCAGAAAGGGATATTTTCTTTGAGTAAAACGCGCTCATAGGCTTTAAATGCCGACACACCCAGCACGCAGGCTTGTGAACGTGTTCAGTAACGCCGCACTCGTGCTTGTCACAGTACCATCGCGGCTTCCTGGCGGTTGTATGATGATACAGTATCAGATATCGGATAACATCACCGCCTGGTCAGGCATTATCGGAGTTCCCGGTAATAATCACAGAATACGGAAGTCCCCCGACCCACTCGCAGAACTTACGCCATTCGTCCAGCTTATGATTCTTACGGCTGTGGTACATGTTGGCGAGTACCTCATAGTTCATCTGAACAGTCGCCCGCTGGTTGTAACTCTGCGGAAGAAGCTGTATCATCTGCCACCACAGAGCCTTGTTTGCTTTCTGGCTGACCAGATACGCCCTGCGGTATGCATTCAGCGCCTGAATGACCGTATTGAGTACTTCAAGCGCCGAAGCCTGCAAATAGACTGTCTGCTGGTCGTCGTTGTCGTATATGCCGTAGGTCTGAAAATCCCGCGTGAACAGATGCTCCCAGCTGAAATCATCAAGAGTAAACTCTTTTTCAGCAATAGTGTGCATGGTAGAGCAGCTGTTCCGCACCGTGCTGACCTTGTAAGTATCGAACTCAGTCCACCAGTATCTCGGCGCCGTAATGTCACAGGTAACGTTTATCATGCGCATGAACTTTCGATGATCCGTACCCGCCGCCGCAAGTTTCTTCATCAGCGTAAGGTCGTTATTGCCCGCAAAAAACTCCAGCTTCGAGCCGTCATCGACCGTTAACGGCAGCCAGCAGCTGTCCGACTTATCCCACGAATTCAGCGGATTACGCATTCCGCGGATAGCTGCTTCCCAGCCGAACACCTCCACGTTTTCAATCTTTATCATTGGTTTCTCCTTCCCCGTTCACCACTTTTCGCAACTCGTCGGAAAGCGCCTCCCGCCGCGCTTTCTTCCCCTGGATAAGCAGCGCGAACGATTCCGCAAGCACATTTATCTCTGTGTCAAGCTGGTGTATCTTCCGGTCGATCTCCTGAATACGTTCAAGCTTTTTATTTTCGCTGTCTTTCATTTATTCTCCTTTCACAGCCTTGCCATCTCGTCCAGCAGCGCCCGCCGGCGCTTGCTGTATTACTGCTCTAAACTTCTCAACGGTGTACGTGGACTTATAATGATTGCAAGCCCGACACGCCGGATAGAGATTTGAAATCTCATCAGCGCCGCCAAGGTGCAACGGAACCACATGATCTGCCTGCATTTCTTTGATTGTGATTTCACAGCCACAGTAAGCACAGCGTCCGCCGAATTTCTCATAGATCTGCTGGCGTTCAGTAGCAGTAAGTTTTCTGCGTTTACTCATTCCCGCTCACCTCTTTTTTTCCCCTTGCGCTTCTGCTTCCTGACGCGGCTTTTCTTAGCCGCAAACCTTTTGAAATCACTTTCAGCGCGTGCACGTTCCTCGCTGCGCTCGATTCGGCGTATGGCCTCGGCGGTTTCCGTGTATGCGCCTATGAATGTGCTAATCACTTTTGCTCACCTCCATTGCTTTCTCGGCTTCCGCGCGATTTAAGAACCATGATTTCCCGATGTAGCCAACAGGGAACTCTCCGTCCTTGATATATACCATGCCATCGCTACGCTTCAGGCATATATCTTCGCAGACGTAAGCTCCGTGCTCGCCCGGCTCCGCCGGAATCACGCAAAACAATCTGGTTCCCTTGCGAACTATGGACTTATCATAATGACTCCCGCCTCGCATTGCGTTTTGTTCACGTCTCTTTCGATTGTACATTTCCCGGCAGTACCTGCAGGTGGTTTTGCCATCGTCAGCCGGTCTTTTTCCGCAGTGCGTGCAGAGGTTCGCTTCTTTACGGCGCACATACATCCGCTTGTTTGCTTCGGCAGTTCGCCGACTGATGTCGCCGAGCTGTTCAGCGTTCATCCTGCTCTTTCTGTCAGCTGCATATTCCCTCATCTTCAGCCTGCATTCCAGGCAGGTCTGATACCCTTTTTGTATTGCCGTTTTGTGGCATACGGGGCAGATTCCGATACTCTTGTACCACCGATACTCTTCTTTACGGCTCATCAGCGCTCACCTCCGGAAGAATATCCATTAGCTTGTCAAGCGCTCCTGTTGTCCTGAGCCAAAGAGCTGCAGCAATAGCCGAGTTTACATACGTGCCAATCTCTGAAAAGAGCACCGATGATGAGTTGGACTGTGCCTGTTCTCCTCCGGTCATCTGCACTATCCCCTGCCTGACGGCGTCAAGGTTTCGTATCAGTGCTCTGACATCTGACTTGTATGCTATTTCCTTACGGAGTTTCAGGCAGCTCCACATGAGGTCGAGCTGTCCCGCGTCGAGTTCATCAAGGTCACGCTTCATCACCACTCACCTCCAGTAGTTCCGGCGTGTCGTGAATGTTGCCGATGATGTCGAAGTCGTTCTTGTACTCGTCAAGCCAACATATGGTTACACATTCCCCGCCTGATGTCCTGAGGTAAAAGCCAATGGCATAAACGTCATCAAAAGCACTGTCGGCGTCTCTGTATTTGCCTAAACAAACCTCTGCGATTTGACCGCTGACAGACAGTTCGGTGTTATCGTGCCACCTGATGATATCCCCCTCGAAAATCTTCGTGCTGTTACGGTCAGTCAGCCCGGTGAACCGACCGAGAGTATCCGGAATTACTGTATGAGAACAATTCTCAATGTTGCTTTCAGAATCGTAATATCTTATCTGGTGTTCACCGCCGTGTGTGATATACGGGAATCCCTTTACCCACTCGCCGTTATCTATCCGCTTTCCGCGGAAAAGTATCTCACGCGTCATATCACCTTACCCCCGTGCTTATACGGTCTGGTCTTGTTGAACTCATGCTTTTCAGCAATCATCGCACCAATATCAATGCCGTACTTTCCGCACATATCCAGTATGCGGATAATCACGTCAGCCAGCTCGGAGGGTATCCCCTCCGGCTTGCCACCGTCGCTGTAGTAGGTCTCGTCCGGCTGATGTCCCTTGCGGTATTCCTCCAGCGCCTCGGAAAGCTCCTGGTGGCAGAGCGCTATCAGTTCGGCGAAGCTACGCTCCTCGTCATACCAGCCGTGGTTTATTGCGTTCTCGTGGACTTCCTTTGCGAAAACTCTCATGGTTCTGGTTATTAATGTCCTCATTCCTGTGTTGACCATATCAGTCCCTCTCTTCCTTAATCGTTACATGAAGCTGCCTGCCGAGCCACTGCAAACCCTCTGTTGTCAGCTTGTAATAGACATGTTTTTCGCTCTGTGATTTGGTGATAATCCAGTGCGAAAGTTTGTTAAGCAGCCTGTTTCCGGGAAAATTAGAAGCGAAAAAGTTACGATACGGTCTGTAAAACGCCTTACCATGCCTGTGATATGGATTTTGGCGGTCGAGCCCTACCATGTGTTTGCAAAGGTCGATTACTTTTGTAAGCTCCTCTGGGGTAAAGTCCATTTCAATCCCCATATCCGTTCCCATTTCGCCGAGTGCGGTGTCGTGCTCATTGCTTCTCTTTTCAGCCCAGTTTCTGGGGTGCTTGCAGCCTAACATTCCGTCAGCGTGCTCTATTCCGTATTTGCCCTCGCTTTCCAGGCACACATCGTCCTCGGCGATAGGGCATAACGGGCAATTGTCACATCTCATTCTTGCTCACCTCCATCCCCTAGTCCACACATCTCCGGCAGATTAGCCCGCACCAGCGCCGCCGGGACTGGCGGTGTGACCGCGTTCCCACACCGGGCTGTTTGCTTGCTTTTGGGATAAGGTTTGCCGCTGTCGTCGTGGTCGATTATGTAATCTTCCGGGAAGCCCTGCGCATTGAACAGCTCACGCGGCTGGAGCATTCGCATTTTTATGTCGGTGATTATGTATTCCTCGCCGTGTATCGTCACCAGCGCAAAGCGGTCTTTTGTGGTGACGGTATCCAGTGGACTGTTTACCGGCTTTGGCGTTCCGTTGGAGAAATACTTCACGAGGAATGCCTGCACTTCTGCGTGGTGCGAACCTCCTGCCGTTATCGTTGCCAGCGGTTCGTCTGCCGGCTGACCGTCCATGTTGTTCCGCATAGTCAGAATATGCGCTGTTACGAGACTGTTGTGGTCGTGCGCGGTAACTGTGTCAAGGGGCTTGTCAGCGCCGCTCCCTGCTCCCTGATAATTCCCGCCGTAGTTCTTCATGATGTGAGCGACCGACAGCGCGTATCTCGGCGAGGTATCGACTGTCATTAGCGGCTCGCTCAGTTCCTGACCTCTCACTTCATCGTTCGCGGTTTCGCTGTGATACTGTATCAGCGAGGGTGCAACCATGTAATTGCGGTTTCCGGTCGTGACCGTAGGCAATGGCGTATCAACAGCCGCGCCGGCATTCCCGGTATTGTTGCACATGATTGTCGGAGTGACTACGCCGTATCCATTCTTGGCTGTAATGGTTCCGAGTGGTTCATCAGCCTTTTGTCCCCGGAAGCCCTCGCCGGAATGATTGACCGTCACGATGAACGGCTCGGGATTATTTATCACGAACTTTTCAATGCCGCGTGCTATGCGGCGGAGCGTGTTTTCCGCAAGCGGCTTGTCCCGCTCGAAAATGCTCTGAGCCGGAATGCTCCAATCAATACATTCGGCTGCGGTGTGGTACGGCTTCAAACCCTTGCCGTTGCCGTGTGTAGGCGGCGGGAATACAATTGGTTTTCCATCGCACCTTGCTATCAGGTAGAAGCGTGTCCGGGTGGTCGGCGCTCCGTAATCGCAGGAGCGGAGTATGCGATATTCCGCATTGTAGCCCAGCCCCTGTTCAAGCTTGGCTGCTTCTGTGCTGTCCGGGCTTATTTCCAGCGTTGCGCACATCTCCGCGAAAGCGGGGTGGTCGTGCGGAATTCCTGCTGTGAGCGCTTTTATGAAGCCGTCAAAGGTTTCTCCGGCGCGCTCCTTTATAGGCTTGTTATCAGCCCCAAGGGGACCCCATGTGCGAATCTCCGGGACGTTCTCCAGCATGATAACTCGCGGACGAACTTTCAGCGCCCAGCGTATCGTTACCCATGCAAGACCTCTGATGTTTTTGTCAACGGGCTTCCCGCCCTTTGCGCGAGAGAAGTGTGTGCAGTCCGGAGAGAACCACGCCAGCCCTACCTGGTTTCCGGAGCAGGCTTCCACCGGGTCTACCTGCCATACGTCCTCGCAGTAGTGACGCGTGTTCGGGTGATTCGCGCGGTGCATTGCGATGGCGTCATAATCGTGATTTATCGCGATGTCTACGCTCCGTCCCGTCGCCATTTCTATTCCTGTGGAGGCTCCGCCGCCTCCAGCGAAATTATCTATTATCAGTTCCACTTGACAAACCTTTCCTCTCATGTTATAATGAGAACGTGTAACGTGTATTATTTTTTGCCGCATGAGTGATTGAAGTCACTCGGCGGCTTTTTTCTTTTGTGTTTGTATCTGCATAGCTACGCCCCCGGTAAGTTTAGCCATGACCCAAGAACCTGTTATCGTAATGCTGTCGCCCGTCCTACTGCTGAGCGAAGTCGCAAGTCCACAGATAGCGCCTGTGATTTCTCTGAGAATATCTACAGTTTCACCCGCCAAATTTACATCCACGCCTACGCCCTTAACTTCTACATGTATCATATCAACTTGTCCTCCTTTCTTTTCGTCTTTGCAAAAGGGATTGGAGATTGTCGCAGTGATTTTTACTCGAGGCTTTTGTCGCGAGAAGCACCCCGCGCTCGTTCTGCGTAAGGCTTCCCGAATCTACGGACTCTGCAAGCAACGCTTCCAGGAACTCCATTGTAGTGCTTATCCAGCGTAGAGCCTCCGTGCCGTTGTTGGCGTTCAGAGTTTTGCAAAACTCTATATTCAGCTCCGCGAGCTTCTTACTTAATTCAAACGATGTTAGCATAGGCACCTCACGCGAAAATGAGTCGGTACCGCTCAACTTTTGCAGATTCGACGAACGTCACCGCACAGTAGAAATATCCCTGATCGCAGTATGTCGGCGGAATAAGACCGTATACAGGATTGTTGTTGGAACTAGTAGCTGCTCCGTGGCATATACGTGTCACGCCGCCCTCGCCGGGTTTGAACCACTCTGCCAGCCGGTCTGCCGCAAATTGAGTCTTTGTCAAGATTACTAGGTATTTTAGCATAGTTTTCCTCCCGTTTTATTCCGCATGATTACTTTCAAGAAGTTCTTCGACGGTGATTCCGAATACCTTTGCAAGGGAGATAACCTCAATGTCAGTTATGAAACGCTGACCGGATTCCACGCGCTGGACAGCGTTCTTGTCGATGTCCAGACCTACTACCTGCAATCTGTCTGCTAGCTCTCGCTGGGATATTCTCAGCGTCTTGCGGAGCTGTGCTACCTTTACTCCAGCAATATTGTTTCTACCGCCGGGTGTGCGATTACTAAACATGTGTTTTCCTCCTGTTAATTATCTGATGTGCTTTCCGGGTCGAACAGTGTCATTTGATTTGGGTCGGGCGGTGCATTTTCTTCGTCGAACCTATCTTTACAGCAAGGACCCATTCCGTTTCTTAAGCCGAACTCAGATGTGAGTAACCTCCCACACCTGATACACTTTGTAGCTTTGATTTCAAATACATCGACCTTTGTTTCTTCCGACATATTCGTCCCCCCTTTCCTATACGCTTTCTGCAAGGGTGATTCTGCTTGCTAGGGCGCGAACCCTGGTATACCCGTTCTGGTCGAGCAATACTACCGAGCGCTGCTTGTTCCTGTTGCTATCAAACCATAAGATATATTCCAGAATTTCCTTGTATACCACGCCGTCATAAACAACGGGGAGCCGCTTTTTTGCGGCTTCTATAATTTCCTGCGATTCCATGGTAGCCTCCTATCAGAATGGATAGGGGTCGCTACCAGCGCCTGCGAAATCTGCCGCCGGTTCTGCCTGCGGAGCACTCGCCGTTGTATTCGGCAAGGCAACCGCTGCATTCTTCGGTGTGATTGCTC
>ENA-UOJB01000218-UOJB01000218.1-human-gut-metagenome-genome-assembly--contig:-C48-NODE-218-length-75965-cov-14.474048_pt1 | contig 75965 bp, 74 predicted proteins | sample MGYA00242338_ERZ723885 | MGnify/ENA metagenome assembly ERZ723885
TCTCAGACGACTTTGTTATTATATCACATCTTTTCGAGTTTGTCAAGAGGTTTTTTAAAAGTTTTTTTTGAAGTTTTCTTGATTTTCTTTCGTTCCGATGTGATCTCGGAAGTTTCGCTTGCTTGGTTTCGCAAGCTTTTCTATTATATCACATCTTTTCGAGTTTGTCAAGAGGTTTTTCAAAATTTATTTTTGAACCGCTTTCCAAGCCTTCAAGATCTGATTTAACAGTTTGTCGCTTCTCTCGAAGCAGCTTATTTATTATATCACTTTGTTTTCGATTTGTCAAGAGGTTTTTCAAACTTTTTTGAAGTTTTTTCTTGATTTTCGATCACTTTATGATGTTTTCAAGCCGTTCTCGCGACAGCTTTTATATTATACTCTCTTTGTTCGAAAAAGTCAACCCCTTTTTCAAAAATATTCAAAAAAATTTTGCACAATTAGTTTTCCGAGTTTTACACAAAATATACGTTTTCGAATACATAAAATAACAAAAGACCCGCCGAGGCAGGTCTTTAGCATGATCATGCATACTCCTGGAGTTCAGATATGATCTTGACGAAACCGTCAACATCGTTGAAGTCCTTATACACGGAAGCGAATCTGATATACGCCACGACGTCTATAGCCTTGAGCTTGTGAAGAACCATCTCGCCGATCTTCTCGCTTGTGACCTCCCGCTGAAGGGAATTCTTCAGCTCTGCGGCGATCTCGTCCACCATATTTTCAATAGTCTCAAGCTTTACCGGACGCTTGACAGCGGCTCTGCAAAGCCTGTCGACGAGCTTCTGGCGGTCGAACGGCTCTATGGAATTATCCTTCTTTATAACCATAAGAGGGATATCCTCGATTATTTCGTATGTTGTGAAACGGAATCCGCACTGGATACATTCACGGCGGCGGCGCACCTTATTTTCGGTCGGGCGGGAGTCGATTACCTTGCTTTCCTCGCAGCCGCATTCAGGACACTTCATGTTGATATATCACTCGCTTTCTGCAATATAATTTCTAGATATAGTATATCACAAGCCCGCGAATTTTTCAACTCTTTCAACAGAAAAAGTTAAAATTATTTTCCGGTTTTTTCTTTAATAAATTCATATAGCCGCATGACCGGAATATCCGTTTCCTGTCCGTCAAGCCTGTCCTGAAGCATTTTGTTCGTATTTACTATCTGGCTCAGCTCACATTCGTCGTCGCCAGTGGTTATATGCAGTTTCATACATTGCGTGCTGGAGTATCGACCGCGCAGCTCCTCCGGTTCGCAGTTGATCGTCAGAATATCCGCATATCTGATCGTTTTCCAGCCGAGCAGGTGCTTCCATCTGAGTTCGTTGCCGTCAGCTTCTGCGACTGTCGGTATCTTTTCGAAAGCTATTACAATTCCGACGAACAAACCCGTACAAATCAGAAACAGTACCAGACTGACCACCGAGAAATATGTTAACATTACAGCAAACCAAATCGCAAGAATAATGACTGTCGCTGCCATACCAGCATTAAAAAATCTGTCGTTGCATTTCATCTCGACCCTTATTTTATCCATACGCACTCCATTCACAGACTACATTTTCAGATTTAATTATATCACACGAACTATTTAAAGTCAAGAAAAAGGGCGCACCGAAGCGCGCCCTAAAGCTATTCATAATCAGATAAGCCCGGAATTATTGACCGCAGCCACCAGCGCCCGTACGGAAGCCATGATGATATCGGTATGTATACCCGCGCCCCAGCTTACGGAGCCGTCCGGCTTGGATATTCCGATGTACGCAGCCGCCTTGGACTTGGAGGACTGCTCTACTGCGTTCTCAGTGTAGGTCTCAAGATGGAAGTCTATGCCGAGGCCAGTCTTGATTGCGTTGGAAACCGCGTCCAGACGTCCGTTGCCGACGCCTTCCCATGTGCGTTTCTGTCCGCCGACCTCCATAGTCACAAAGGCGGTAATGTGCTCTCCCTGGTTGTAGTGAGCCTCCACGAATTTCAGCTTGCCCTGCGGCTCCAGATAGGTCTTTTCGAAGATATCGTAGATCTCGCTGGGGTGAAGCTCCTTGTGCTGATGGTCGGAAACTCCCTTGACAACATAGCCGAAATGTTCGCGCATTTTAGGCGGCATGATAATGCCGTAGGTCTGCTCCATAAGGAAGCCGATACCGCCCTTGCCGCTCTGGCTGTTGATACGGATAACATCGCCCTCGTATTCTCTGCCGATATCGTGCGGGTCGATCGGGATATACGGAACGTTCCAGTGCTCGGGATCCTTCTCGTCGCGCCACTTCATGCCCTTTGCGATAGCGTCCTGGTGAGAGCCGCTGAACGCCGCGAACACAAGCTGACCGCTGTATGGCATGCGCTCGTAAACGTGCATTCTGGTGAGCCGCTCGTAGATGGAAGCCAGCTCCGGCAGATTGCTGAAATCGAGGTTCGGCTCAACGCCGTGGGAATACATATTGAGCGCAACGGTGACGATATCGACGTTACCGGTGCGTTCGCCGTTCCCGAACAGAGTGCCCTCAACGCGGTCAGCGCCTGCGAGCAGTCCGAGTTCGGTATCGGCGATACCGCAGCCGCGGTCGTTGTGCGGGTGGAGGGATATCTCAAGGGAATCGCGGCTGTGCAGTACCTTGCACATATATTCTACCTGCTGTGCGTAAACGTGCGGGAGGCTCTCCTCGACGGTAACGGGCAGGTTTATGATCACCTTCCAGTCAGGGGTAGGCTTCCAGATGTCTATTACTGCGTTGCAGATCTCTGCGGCGAATTCCGGCTCAGTTCCGGTGAAGCTCTCCGGGGAGTACTCAAAGCGGAAGTTGCCGGAGGTCTTTTCGCGGTACTCGTTGAGGAGCTTTGCACCGGTAACTGCGATGTCGATTATCTCCTGCCTGCTCTTGCGGAAAACCTGCTCGCGCTGAGCGACGGAGGTGGAGTTATACAGGTGAACTATGGCGTTCTTGCAGCCGTCGAGAGCCTCGAAGGTCTTTTTGATGATATGTTCGCGGCTCTGGGTGAGCACCTGCACGGTAACGTCGTCAGGGATAAGGTTCTGTTCGATAAGCGCGCGGCAGAACTCATACTCGGTCTCGGAAGCGGCGGGGAAGCCTATCTCGATCTCCTTGAATCCTACCTCGACCAGCTTCTTGAAGAATTCCAGCTTCTCGTCAAGGCTCATCGGGATAATGAGCGCCTGGTTGCCGTCGCGCAGGTCGACGCTGCACCACTTGGGAGCCTTCTCAATGTAGTCCTTTTCAGCCCAGTCCATGCATCTGAACGGCGGCATGAAATATCTTCTTGCGTACTTGCTTGCGTTTGTCATATCTCTTTCCTTTCCGGGCTAAGCCCCGCGCGCACGCGCTATTAATACAGCGAACTGTTGAACTGCATTTGACCGCAAAATAAAAAAGCTCCATCTCATTTAAGAGATGAAGCTTGAAACTCCACGGTACCACTCTCATTGACAGCCGCAAAAAGACTGTCCACTCGTACACATCAAACAATGTGCCTCTCGATAACGGGAGATACCGTAACAGCTTAATTAGTGACCGCAGACTGCCCGCCTGCCGGCCGCCCGTTCAGCCGTTCTGCTCAAGGAGGAGCTATGACCCTGCCGTTCTGCCGGCTCGCACCGACCGCCGGTTCTCTGGAAGTTCGCCAGGGCTTTGTTTCCTATCGTCGCATTTCAACATATTCTATTTGTGATTATATCACAGATTTCAGCCTTTGTCAATAGGGAACCTCTAAAAACCGGTTTGAAAAGGGAAAATGGGTAGAGTGCGCCGAATGCGATGAAAGCCGACGAAGTAAGGCTGTATGCCTTACGAGGAGGTTTGAAGAAGCAGTCGGTGTGCTATACACATTTTCACTCAAACAAGGTTTTTAGAGGTGACCAATAGTCTGACAGGATTTTTCCCGAAAAAGGGAACTTACCGCTCCGGCACATTTCTGTCCATATTGAAGACAAGCTTCCATCTGCCGCCGGTATTCCGCCATGTCGATGTTATGTGGAACTTTCCGGAAAGGTCTGAGTTTTCAGGCTTCTCCGCCGTGGTGGTGATGACATAATGCACCTGAACCGCATCAGGCGTTTCACACACCGTCACTCCTCGATTTCGAATGCGGCGCAGTCGAAATCAGCGATTATTTCCGCATATTCCGCCCCTGTGCACCGTGTCCCCCCGCAAACCATGCCTGCATTCACGTAAACGCCGCCTTGTCGCGCGCCTGAGCCGCTCTCCACATCTTTTCTTCAAGTTCCCGTATCATCAGTACCCTCCAGCAAACCGCCAGCCGAAGCCCGCAGATTTTCCTTTTCAATGACAGAACGCCGCACCCCGGCGCTTACGATAACCCCTCCGATAAGAGCCGCAAAAGCCGTAGGCGTCCACAGCAGAAAAATACCCGCCGCGTCTCCCATGTTCATTCCGCCGTATTCCGCAGTGTACTGCGCATTGAACACAGCGAATACATCTCCCCACCAGCCAAGCTTCAGCGCCAGAATGAAAAGCGCCGCAAACAGGCACAGCGAGCCGGCGCATTTCCAGATAAACCGCCGCTTATCCCGCGAAAACAGGAGCGCCGCCAGCACCGCGCCCAGCAGCGGACAGAAATATACGGTCTGCGTCCAGAGGGCAAGCCCGCAGAATGCGTACATAAGGCACAGCGCCGGGCAGAGTACTGCCTCCATCGCCGCCAGCGCGTTGAATATCCATCTGATTTTCATATCAGCCTTCCCACCCTCGAAGCTCCCGCAGAGTTTCCACTGTCTCCCGGACTGCCCGGATCGCCGTTTCCACTTCGTCGGCAGTGTTGAACTCCGACAGGGTGAGCCTCAGCGAACCTTTGAGCATATCCTCCGGTACGCCCATAGCCCTGAGCACATGCGACGGAAGTTCATTCCCGCTCGAGCACGCCGACCCCGAGGACGCGCACACGCCCCGGATATCCAGCCCGAGCACGAGGGATTCCCCCTCCACCCCGGAAAATGAAACGTTGACGTTACCGCACAGCCGCGGCGAAATCCCGCCGTTGAGCCTGCTCCCGGAAATCTCCAGCAGTCCTGCGACGAGCCTGTCCCGAAGCGCCGAAATCCTCTCAGACCGCCCGTTGATGTCCCCGCACGCATACTCCATAGCCGCACCCATTGAAACTATAGCCGCAGTATTTTCCGTCCCGGAGCGAAGCCCGTTCTCCTGACCTCCCCCGCAGATAAGCGGCTGAAGCTCCAGCCCCCTGCGGATATAGAGCAGACCCGCCCCGCGAAGCCCTCCCAGCTTGTGAGCCGAAACGGACATCATATCACAGCCAAGCTCCCTGACGTCAAGAGGGATATGCCCCGCCGCCTGAACCGCGTCCGTATGGAACAGCGCCCCGCGCTCCCGGCAAAGCGCGGCAAGCTCCCTTATCGGCTGGATCGTCCCGACCTCGTTGTTAGCCGCCATCACGGAAACCACCGTGGTTTCCGGCGTAATGAGCTTCCGAGCCTGTTCCATGTCGACGTAGCCGCCGCCGTCCACGCCTATGTATTTTACCTCAAACCCGGATTTCTCAAGAGCCCCGCACGTATTCAGCACCGCCGGGTGCTCTATCGCGGAGGCGACAACGCGGAGCTTCCCAGCGGACGCCCCGAGCGCCGCCGCCTGCCGTACCGCCGTGTTGTCGGATTCGGTGCCGCCGGAAGTGAACACTATCTCGTCAGGGTCCGCGCCGACAGCCGCCGCACATTTCTCCCGCGCTTCTATCAGCGCCAGAGCCGCCCGCCGTCCCTCGGAATGTATCGACGAGGGATTCCCGCAACATTCCCACAGGAACGGCTCTGCGGCTTTCCGGGCGCATTCCAGCACCGGGGCGCTCGCCGCGTTGTCGAAATATATCATCTCGCCGCCCCCTTTATCCTGTCGATGGTCCATTCATATTCCGGGAAATCCCGCAGGATCCTCGCGATACACCGCCAGATGAATTCCTCGCGCAGCAGCGGGCGTTCCCTCATCTGCTGTTTCGCTCCCCACAGATGCGTGTACTTGTCCTGCGGGAAAAACAGCGCGTCCTTGTCGAGAAGGGTCTGCACGCCGGTGCCGGTGTAATCCGCGCACATAGCCGCCATGCGCTGTTCCGCGAAAACCATGTAGCGCAGGCGCTCCCCGCACCGTTCCGCCGACTTCATGAACGCGACAGCCTGCGATGTGTAGAACTCCTTGAAATCATTGTCCGGAACGTAGAAAAACGCCGTATTAAGCGGCAGCACCTCCCGGCTGAACCCAGGCAGGATATGCCCCGCAGCCGAAAAGTACTCCAGCGGCGGGTAAACGTCCGGGTTGAGGTCCTCACGGTGAGCCGCGATGATGTCCCTCCCGAATTCCGGCTTGCTCCATATGATAAGATCGGTGTCTATCATCACGCAGGGTGCGTCCATCTGCCGCAGTGCAAGGAGCTTTCCAGCAGCCCAGAACATCTCCGGGTCGATACCGTCAAGGTCGTCTGGGAGCGTGTCACGCACACCGTCCCAGACCTTTTCAAGCCCGGCATTGCGGATATAATCCGCAGCGGGAGCGTCGCAGTACAGAAAGATCCTGCTTCCGTCCCTCCGCCATTCCAGCGCGGAGATGACCGCTGTGAACAGGTCGAAATCCTCTAAAGCAAAAGCCCCGTTATTTTTCGCGAAAAACGGAGCCGTAGAAATAATATGAAACGCGTTCAAACTCTTACCTCATGTCAGACTATGTGTATACCGTATCCATAGCAGTCCAGCGGGCATTTTCTCAGGCACTCGTACATTATACGGTCGTACTCGTCAGCGGTGATGAATCCGCCGGAGCCGAACCCTCCAAAGCTTCCCGCGCCGAACGAGCCGGAAAAGCTCCCCCACGGAAAGCTCCCGAAAGAGCCGAGAAGATAGCTCCCAGAACCGAACCGATACGAGCCAAACGAACCTAACGAACCTAAAGAACCAAACGAGCCCCGGAACGACCCACGCCCAGCGAAGCGCCATTCCCACTCCCATTCCCAGAGGCTGAATCTGTAGCTTCCAAGCGCGGTAAGTCCGCCGGAACCGATTCCCAAGCCAGAACCTTGAAAAACGCCGTAGCTTCCGAAATTGAAGCTTCCGGAGCCACCCCGGAAGCCGCCCGGGAAACTCCCGAAAGAGCCGCACCGTGACCCGCCGTTATCCGGAGCGTTCCCGCAAAAGACCTCCGTTACATCTCCGGCGCTTACTCCGAACACCTCCGCGAGCCTGTCGTTAAGCTGAGGATCCTGCGGATCGAGCGTCCTGAGCTTGTCGAGCCGATCGGCGTAGACCGTGCCGCCGTGCTCCCGGAGCCACTCTGAAAGGCTCCCCCCGAGGAAATATCCACGAACGGCAGCCAGGTCGAAATTATCGATGATCTCAGCCGCATTGCTGATTTTTTTCCTGTTGAGCCATAAACAGCAATCCAACCGAGACACCCCCTGTTACTATACAGTTACTTATAACTTATTATAGCATAAACCTCCGGATAATTCAACAATTTTTTAAGATTTGTTGTCGATTTTCAACTCCGGTAGCATATTACACATATCGCGCAAAAAAGCCGGCGGGATATCCCACCGGCTTTGTGATCAATGGAAATTTCTCTTTTTATTCGCGATCATGAGCCTTATCATGACCGTTACGGCGTTCTTTTTCAGCGAATCAATGAGCATTCTCTCATCGCTGCTGAAACCGCTCCAGTTGAGGTCTGCCAGCTCCGGCATTTTCATGTACCGCGCCGGGATCTCCTCTGCGGTGAGCCTTGCCAGTTCTGACATGCACTTCTCGCAGTCGCAGGCGTTGAACCTCCTGATTATCCCGGGAACATTCTCGGCAATTACCATCTCGGTAAGCTCCCGCATTACCAACGGAGAACGGCTCACCTCATCGTCGGGTTGTTCGCCGCGCTGAAGCTCGGCTTCCCTGCGCATGACCTTAGAAAGCGGCTCGATACCGCGAAGCTGCCTGGGAATAAGGCTCTTCCCTGCGGCGACAACCTGGTTTTCCGAGAACGCGCGTTCCTCCACCAGCCGCATAACGCTCGGGGTTTTCACGCTCTGGGACTGCTCCCCGCTCTCATCGTATTCCGCCGGATTTTCGGCTTTTTTCGCGGGCTTGCCCGATTTATCCGACCCTGCGGACTTCCCCGGCTTTGCCTGTTTGGAAGCCCCCGCCTTCTCGGCGCCGTCAGCTTTACCAGACTTAACAGGCTTAGCAGACTTAGCTGTCTTAGTGGATTTAGTGGACTTATCTGTCTTAGAGGGATTAGCGGATTTATCCGGTTTTCCCGCCTTTTCAGGCTTCCCCGCCGCAGAGCCCGCAGACTTCTTCCCGGGAGCCTGCCTGTTCTGACCGCCCCGGATATCCTCGTCACTGACGAGCCTTGCGCCCTCGGGATTCTCCTGATAATGCTCGGTTATTCTGTCGGTCATGACTTATCCCCGGCTTTTTCCCCGGTAAGCTCGCAGATGAACGCGAAGTATTCCTGCGCCGCCTTTGACTTCGGCGAGTATGTTATGACGCTCTCGCCATGCGCGGGAGCCTCCGCAATGCTGACGCTCGCGCTTATCCGGCTCTTGAATATCTTTGTATCGAGCTGCATGGCGATAACGTTCGCCAGATCCTCGACATCTTTCGTCAGCGTGAGCCGCGGATTGTACTTATTCAGCAGAATGCCCGCCACCTTGAGTTCCTTGTTGTAATAACGCTGTACCGCGAAAATGGTCTGCTTTAGCTGAGCAATTCCCTGTAAACTGAGTATCTCGCACAGCATGGGAATAACAAGCTCATCGGAAGCGGTGTACGCGTTTATGGTGAGTACCGACAGCGCCGGCGGCGTATCCAGTATTATGTAGTCATACTCGTCGCGGATAGTCTCCATCTGTTCCCGGAGGATATACTCGCGCCCAACGCCGGTAAGTTCAAGCTCCACGCCGGAAAGCAGGATATTCGAAGCGATAACGTCGCAGATCCCGCCTTTCTGGACAGCGTCGGAAATATCGCAGTTCCCCTTGAAAACATCATAGATGGTGTATGCGTCCTCGTCGTCTATTCCGAGCGAAAAGCTGAGGTTTCCCTGCGGGTCAAGGTCTATCGCGAGGACCTTCTTCCCCATCTGTGCAAGTCCTCCGCATATCGCACAGCAGGTGGTAGTCTTTCCGACGCCGCCCTTCTGATTTGTGAGTGCAATTATCTTTGCCATAAAACTCCCCCGGAAACTGTAGCATTATGCCGGAACCCGGCACTATTCAGACATCACAAGGGCGCACAGTAAATGTCCGCCCTCGCTGATTATTAATCAAAGGATCAGAAGCCCTCCGGATCTATGTACTCGTCCGTTGCGCTGTCCTCGGGAATGTAGATGTGGTAGTTGGTCTTACCGTTCTTCTTTACGAAGTACATCGCGGTATCCGCAAAGGAGAGCAGCTCGTTCACATCTTCAGTGTGCTCAGGGCAGAACGCCACGCCGATACTTGCCTTAACGTCGATGTGCATTGCGCCGTCAGCGGTGGTGTAGCCTTCGTACAGCTCGTTGATGATATCCATGGAGATATTCTCGATATTTGCGATATCATCTTGATTTGTGAAGCAGAGCACGAACTCATCGCCGCCGAATCTGCCTGCGAAACCGCCCCTGTCGTCGACCTTGGTGCGGATCGTGTCAGCCACGAATCTGATGACCTCGTCGCCGATGGTGTGACCGTAGCGGTCGTTGATGAACTTGAAGTCGTCGACGTCAATGAAGGAAACAGCAACGCGCTTTGTGCCGCGGCGCTCGATCTCAGACGTGAGGTTCCTGATAAATGTGTTTCTGTTATAAAGCTGTGACAGGAAGTCGTAGCTTGCACGCTCGGAAAGCTGAAGCTCGAGCTTCTTCTCGTTGTCGATATCGGTCATGACGCCGATAACTCTCAGCGGTTCGCCGAGGCGGTCTGTGATGCAAACCGCACGGAGGGATACCCAGATCACCGCGCCGCTCTTTGTCTTGAGCTGATATTCAGCACTGTAGCCGCTCTTGTTCTTGAGCAGGCCGTTCATATCGCGCTTGTACTTTTCAGAGTCGTCCTGGCTCATGAGGGAGTCGATGAACTTGCCGTTAGAAAGCGTAGCGCTGTCGGTGTCGATGTCAAACTTCGCGAGCATGTTCTTGGAAGCGTACATTCTCTCCTTGTGGAAATCCCACTCGAACAGCATGTTGTCAGACAGCTCTGCGATAGTGCGGTGACGCTCCTCGCTGAGGAACACCTCGTCGAGCAGTTCGTTGAAGGAGGTCTGGATCTCGCCAAGCTCGCTTCTTCTGTTTGTGACCTTGAAGCGGATATCGGTAGAGCCCTCTGCCTCGGAGATCTCGGTCATGGTCTTGAGCATGCCGTTCATGTTGCCGAGGAACCTGCCGATAACGAGAAGGGAAGCAATGGAGAATACAACAGCGGAAGCCGCAACAACGACCCAGCCGAGGAGGTTCGTAGTAGTGGAGAACTGGCTGAACGCCGCATTGTCAGCGGAAGCCACCCAGCGCCAGTTCATAACGTCGGTGCCTGCAAGGCCTACGAAGTATGTAGAGCCGCCCGCGGAACCCTTGATGGACTTGATGTCCTTGCTGTTCTTGAGGTCGCTGTAACCAGAGTTGGAGGTATCGAAGAACTGGGCAATATCGCTCTGGAGCGCGGAACCTGCGAATTCCTTGTTGATGGAGCCGCTCTGCTTGTAGTTGACTGCAACGCCGTTCTTGTCAACGATCATGAAGCTTGCGCCGCTCAGGTTAACGAACTGACCGGAAAGCGCCTTCATAACAGCGCTGTCAGGACCAGCGGAAACGATGGCAACAACGTACCCTGCCTCGCCGGAAGCATTGTCGGAAGGGATAGGGTCAGCAACGAAGATGGCGTCGCCGTAGCTGGTCCAGTTGAGCATTTCAGAAACGGAAGGCATATTGATAACGCCCTGATCGTTCATCGGGAGGTTCTCAAAAACTCCGCCCTCGCTTCCGTTGACAGCTTCGATGACGGTACCGCTGTCGTCGAGGATCATCATATCGAGGATATCCGGATCCGCAGCTACTGCGGCTTCAAGCTCGGCGTCAGCGCTGCCCATTCCGTGTGCGACGTCAACAGCCGCCTCGCTTTTTGCGATAGCCCCCACGATGGAGGAATAGCTTTTGAACGCCTGCTTTATTCCGGCAGATTTGGACTCACCCACCTGCTGGAGGGTGTTATCCTTGGCAGACCTTTCGTATCCCATAACGGAAAATGTGCCTATTGCTCCGACGATCACCGCCGGAACTATCGCGAATACCAGCATGACAGCGGTAAGCACGATCTTCAGCTTCAAATTGCCCATTATCTTATCCCCCTGAAAATATTTTATCTGTCACCTGACGCGGTATCGCCGCGCTGTGTGAAAATGCGTTAGTCCTGCTCGCCCTGCTTTGCGCGCATAAGGAGCTGCACATAGTTTATGTATCTGCCGATAGCGTCCTCCTGTGCGGCGGTAAGCGCCTCGAACGCGCAGCCGTAGCCGATGATCACGCCGTCGCTGTCGGTCTGCACTCTGAGTATGGTAGCCATGGTGTTGAGGTGATAACCGTCCACCAGCTCGATATCGACGCATGCGCTGTCGTCCTTGTGGAACTCGTACGCACTGGTCAGGAAAATACCGCCGACGTTAATGTCGTGGATCACTACAGCAACCGGTTCTTCAAAGCGAATGGTGTTCTCGTCGCGAACCACGAAAAGCGCCCTGCCGGGCAGCTCGACCTTTATCTTGAAGTATCGCCTGCGCTCCTCGAGCACCTTGGTGCTGTTGGATTTGAGCAGGGAAATATTCATCTGCCTGTCGTGCGACATTGAGATATCCCCGGCGTATTTTATTCGGTCGCCCGCCTTGGAGTAAGCGATAACGTCCACTCTCGTGCCGCGCTCAAGCTCCGGGAGATCCTTTCCCTTGATGATAAGGATACTTTCCTCACTGGATTCCAGGTTTTTCGGGAAAACGAAATTGCGCTCTGCCGAAGCAAGCAGGGTACCGTTCTGGGCAAGAATTTCTGTCTTAACTATTTTAGTTCCAAATAACAACCTCATCAATCCTCTTACAATAAAAATAGTAAACAGAGCAACCCCGCCCGCACGCAGAACAGCGCCCGGACTCTTAGATACCATCAAACGAACCATGAAAGCACGCTATTTGTCAGAATACTCTTGTTTACATTATACAATAAACATTCCTAATAAATCAAGGCATAATGTTGATTTTCTAATAATTGAACAAATTTTTTTGTGATTTTTGGCAAACATAACAAAACACTGCTATGCCGTTTCATACCACATTGTTTAAAAACGCCTCAGGCTTTTTTGACCTTTATCTTGAACCGCTTGCCGCAGCCTCTTGCGAGCCTGTCCCTGGCCTGCATGGGAGTTCCGCAGATGAACTGCGTCTTATCGCAGATAATGGCGTCGAGCTGCTCATCCTTGTTTTCCATCACTGGGAAGAGATAGAAGCTGTGGCTGCACTCGTAAGCCCTGTAGATATTTTTATATGGTATCTCTACAACGCGGGCGTTCTTGTCGCGTAGCGCCTCGGAAACCCTCGCGGAAGCCTCCGCACGTTCCGGGACGGCGGCGCCGTCGGACTCCGCCTGATCGGGCGCGCTGATAGTCAGCGTGAGATTATCCTCCTCGGAAAGATCCACGCTGACGACCTTGCCGAAGCTGTTCTCCAGCTTGTCGGCGCGCTTGTTGAAATACTGTATCCGCATGTTGTGCGGAAGCGTTGCGCAGACAAGGAAAAGCACCGCGAATACCGCGCCCAGAAGCCACTCCGTGCACCAGAACGCCGCCAGCATAAGCAAGAAAAGCACCGCCGCCGCATAGTAGCACGCAGTCTGAAGCGGGCGCACCTTCATCAGGTACATAAAGTCGGAAAACGAGCGGATACGCGCCATGGTGCATTCCGTCTCGCATACGGTCCTGCCGTTGTCCAGGCGCTTTTCAGTGTTCATCTCCTCGAACATCTTCGCGAGCTTCGATTCTGTTGATTCCAGTATCTCCTGCTGTCTTTTGCTTCTGAACATAACTATTCCTTTCTCGGATATAATGTATCTTTTGTATCTAGTATATCACAACTCGCCGGAAAATGCAACGGCGGTACGAAAATTCTGCACATATTTCCCTCATAATAACCGCCGCCGTCCGTCGATTTGCCATCAAATTATTACAATTTGGCTACAATTTGTTTCCCTGCAGTTACAAAACGCGCAAAACTGTTGACAATCACCGCCGTTTGGAGTATATTATTATAGTGGTAGTTTGTGTATCACACGATAATAATATCCGAAAGATAAAATTCAGATACAGGAGAACAGCTAATGATCAAGGAAACTTCACTTTGCATGGGCTGCATGAACGACAAAACCTATGACGGTCCCTGCAAGCTGTGCGGATACAGCGACAACACGCCGAATATCCCCACATACCTGGCGCCCAAGACCTTCCTTGCCGACCGCTACATCGTCGGTAAGGTGATAAGCTACAACGGAGAGGGCGCGGTATATATCGGCTACGACACGGCGGCGGGCGCGAAGGTCACAATAAAGGAATTCATGCCGGACACCCTCTGCTCCCGCAGGAAGGGCGAGACCGACATAACGGTCGATCCGTCCGCGGCGGCGCTCTACAAGACCTACCTGTCGGAATTCATCGACCTCAACCGCACGCTGATGAAGCTGCGCGGAATGTCCCACGTTCAGACCGTCCTCGACGTGTTCTGCGAGAACAACACTGCCTACGTGGTATTCGAGTACATCAACGGAATTTCCCTCAAGACATACCTTGCGAACTCCTCCGGTGTGATAACCTGGGAGCAGGCGAAGGAGCTTTTCTCACCGTTCTTCACAACGCTGAGCCTTATCCATTCCGCCGGGATAATCCACCGCGGGATATCCCCCTCCACGATTTTCGTCACCGATAAGCTGGAGCTGAAGCTCACCGGATTCGCGATATGCGCGGCGCGCACCACCGGAACCGAGATCCCCTGCGAGATGTTCGCGGGATTCGCAGCCCCAGAGCAGTACACCAACGAGATAAACGGCACCTGGACAGACGTCTACGGCATATCCGCGGTGCTTTACCGCTGCCTGACCGGCTGCATTCCCACCGAGGCAATAGCCAGAAACGGCACCAGCCTTATGGAGCCGATGATGATAAACCGGAACATTCCGGCAAACATTTCCTCCGTGATAATGGCAGGCCTTAACATCTCGCCTGAGGACCGCGTCCGCACCATAACCGAGTTTGTCGACCGCCTGTTCACCCAGCCGAAGGCAGCCGAGCCGGCTCCCGCCGAGAAGGCGAAGCTCACCCGCAGGGAGCAGAAGCAGCGCCGCGAGCGCAACAAGACCATCGCGGTAATGGTCATCGCAGGAATCGTTTTTGCAGCGTTCATCGTGCTGTTTGTGCTGACTCTCAACGGAACTCTCACCGGAGGAAACAGCACCCCGCCGGAAAGCACTTCCACCGTGGAAGCCACCGCAGAGACCCGTGAGCCGGAAACCAGCCAGGCGGAAACCACGTCCTCCCAGCCGGAGCCGGATCAGATCATCACGTCGGATACGATAAAAATGCCGGACTTCTCCGGAAGAAGCTACGATTACGAGACCGAGCGCTACGGAAGCACCTTCACGTTCGTGCCGAAGTACGAGTATTCCGACACATACGCAAACGGACTGATGTACGACCAGAGCATTGAAGCCGGCAAGGAAGTCACCGCCGGGATAACTGTAGTCGTAAAGGTCAGCAAGGGACCCAGCAGGGTAGCCCTGCCGGACTACACCGGTCAGACACCCGACAAGTATATAGCTGAGCTGAGCAAGCTCAACATCAAGTATTCAGTAACGACGGAGCGCTCCAACGAAGCCAAGGACGGATACGTGTTCAAGTGCAGCGTTGAGATAGGCGACCTCGTGGACGTTGAAAACGGTCAGGAAGTAACAGTATACTGCGCCGAGAACTACCCGCCCACAGTGGAAGCGACCATGGACGGCACAGCAGAGCCGTGGTTCACCAGCGAAGGTATCCCGGTAATCGGCGACGAAACACAGGAAGTTGAGGAAAACTAAGCATGGAGCTTGATTTAGGCGAGATCAGAAAGAATATAGACGCGATAGACGACCAGCTCCTTGAGCTGTTCAAGCAGAGAATGGGACTTACCCGCAAGGTCGCTGAGTACAAGGCGGCGCACAACATGGTGGTGTTCCAGAGCGAGCGCGAAAAGGCGATAATCCGTTCTGTGAGGGACCGCTCCCCGGAGGAGCTGAAAAGCTCCGCAGAGTTCCTGTTCACCAACATCATGGATATATCGAAGTGCGGCCAGAACAACGCGATAACCCCCGCTGTGAGCATTCCCCACGGCACGCAGATAAAGCATACCCCCGACGTCGCAGTGCAGGGAATTGAAGGCGCATACGGCCACGCGGCGGCGCAGAAGCTGTTCCCGGACGGCCGCATGAACTTCCGCGCAAGCTTTGCGGAGGTGTTCGAGGCAGTTGAAAACGGAAGCGCCGATTACGGCGTTATCCCGGTGGAAAACAGCACCGCCGGGGAGGTCAGCGTTAACATGGAGCTGCTGGAAAAGCACCACGTTTTTGTGAACCGCACCGTTACCGTACCCTGCACCCATGTCCTCGCGGCAAAGCACGGCGTGAAGGAGCAGGATATCCGCATACTGTTCGGCCACGAGCAGGCTATACGCCAGTGCAGCGAGTACGCCTCCTCCCGCCCGGAGCTTACCATTATCCCCTACGCAAACAACGCGATGGCGGCGCAGATGGTCGCGGAGAACCGCAGCAGCGAGCTTGGCTGTATCTGCTCCCGGGAGTGCGCCGAAATGCACGGCCTGGACATCGTGAACCCCGCGATAGCCGCCGACCCCAACAACGCGACAAGATTCTTCTGCATCTCAAAGGAAACCGAGGTCTACGACGGCGCGGACACTATCGCAGTGTCTGTTTCCCTGCCGCATATTTCGGGCTCCCTTTACAGAATGCTGACAAAATTCGCGGTCAACGAACTTGACCTCACCAAGATACAGAGCAAGCCGCTCCCGCTGGAATTCCGCACCGAGGAGGACGAGTTCATGTTCTACCTCGAGTTCTCCGGAAACATCGGTCAGCCGGTGGTGCTCCGCCTGCTGAACAACTTCCAGACCGAGTACAGCTACTTCCGTTTCCACGGAAACTTCCTCGCGGTGAACTGACATGGCGATGTTTTCCGCTGTGATACTCGCCGGAGGGAGCGCCTCCCGCATGAACGGGATAAACAAGCAGCTCGCGCTCCTGGACGGTATCCCCGTAGTTATCCGGAGCGCCCTGGCGTTCGAAAATTCGGCGCAGGCCGGGGAAATAATTCTTGCCGTACCCGCCGGCGAGGAGGAGCGCTACGCCGCGCTGTGCAGCCAGTACGGCATAACCAAGCTGAAAGCCGCGGTACACGGCGGCGCGACGCGTTTCCTTTCGGTAAAAAACGCGCTCGAGTACGTATCCGCCGGATACGCGTACATCGCGATACACGACGGAGCGCGCCCGCTGATATCCACTGCGGATATCGACCGCGTGCTGACTGACGCCGTACAGTACGGCTCAGCGATAGCCGCCGCTCCGGTGACTGACACGATAAAGCAGGTCAGCGGCGGAGCGATAACGTCCACGCCGGACCGCAGCACGCTCTACGCCGCCCAGACCCCGCAGGCGTTCCGCAGGGAGCTTTACGCCTCCTGCATGGAAAAGCTGGGGAGCCGCGCCGAGGAGCTCACCGACGACAGCGCCCTGCTTGAGCTGTGCGGCGAACCGGTGCACATAACTCCTGTGACCGCCTGCAACATGAAAGTGACCCGCCCGGAGGACCTGGCGATAGCCGAAGCTGTTTTACGGAGGTAATTATGTTCAATATTCTGGTCGTCGACGACCAGGCGCATATACGCCGCCTGTACGAATATACACTTGAAAAGAACGGCTACCAGCCCTACACCGCCGGAGACGGCGCGCAGGCGCTGAAGCTGATGGAGACCACCCACATCGACCTCGTGATACTCGACCTGATGATGCCCACGATGGACGGCTACACGTTCCTGAAAACGATGCGCGACAGCGGAAGCAGCATTCCGGTGCTGATAATAACCGCCCGGGACAGCGCCGAGGACGTCCGCAAGGCGTTCACGATGGGCACAGACGACTTCATGGTAAAGCCGGTGGACGACGTGGAGATGATACTGCGTATCCGGGCGCTGCTGCGACGCGCGAGGATATCCGAGGAGCAGAAGATAACCGTAGGCTCCACAACGCTGATATACGATTCCTTCACGCTGATACAGAACGGCACGGAAGTCCAGATGCCGAAGAAGGAGTTCCAGATACTGTTCAAGCTGCTGTCATTCCCGAACAAGACCTTCACCCGCGCGAACCTTATGGAGGAGTTCTGGGACATGGACAGCGAATCCGAGGCACGCACGGTGGACGTCCACATCAACCGCCTGCGCGACCGCCTCAAGGACAACAAGGATATCCAGATAGTGACCGTCCGGGGGCTTGGCTATAAGGCGGTAAAGACCGCGGACAAGCCGCAGGGGGCGTCATGAAAAACAAAAAGCGGAAAAGCTCTATATTCACCCGCCTGGGCGCGAAGCTCAGCCTGCTGATACTCATTATAACCGTCAGCGCAGACGTGCTCTCGTTTTCCGCCCGCATTTCGATAGACATGATAGTCTCCAACGGAAGCAGCGACACGGAAAACATCATAGCCTCCGTCGTCAGCAGTATCATTATCGGTACGCTGATGTCGTTCATAGTGAGCGGGCTGTTCCTGAAACCGCTGGTGGAGCTTATCAAGGCGACAAAGCAGGTGTCCCAGGGCGACTACTCCGTTCAGGTGGACATGGGCTGGGCTGAAAAGCACACCGTCCGGGAGCTTTCCGACCTCATCAAGGTGTTCAACGAAATGACCCGGGAGCTAAACAACAACGCGATGTTCAATCAGGATTTCATCGCGAGCTTCTCGCACGAATTCAAGACCCCGCTGGTATCGATACGCGGATTTGCGCAGCAGCTCTATAATGGAAACCTCACTCCGGAACAGCAGAAGGAATTCTCAAAGATAATCCTGGAGGAGACCGAGTACCTTTCGGAGCTTTCCACCAACACGCTGCTCCTGACCCGGCTTGAGACCACGGACATCATCTCCAAGGAGGAGTTTTCGCTTGACGAGCAGCTCCGCACCTGCATGCTGCGCCTGGAGCCACACTGGTCTGAAAAAAACATCGACCTCTCGATGGAGCTTGACGAAGTGAAATTCTTCTGGAACGAGCAGATGCTGGAGCATGTCTGGAACAACCTGTTCGACAACGCGGTGAAGTTCACCCCGGAGGGCGGCAGCATATTCGTGAGCTGCCACCGCAGCGCCGGAGTCATCACGATACGCGTCCGGGATACGGGAACGGGAATACCGCAGAACGCGCTCCCTCACATATTCGAGAAATTCTACCAGGCGGACAGCTCCCACGCCACAAAGGGCAACGGGCTGGGGCTTCCGCTGGCAAAGAAGATAGTCGAGGTGTGCGGCGGCAGGATAGGCGTACAGAGCGACCTCGGGAAAGGCACGGAATTCACCGTGATACTCCCCGACGGCGGAAATCTTTTAGGCAAAAACAGCAGCCGGAGCGAACTCAACCTCGGCGGCGAAGAATAAACAGGAGGGCAAAAATGGAATTCATCAGTGAAAGAACAGCCTGCACCATGATATCCGAAACAGTCGTCAAAGCAGGAGTGTCGCTGTTCAATGCGGTCAAGTACATCTACATGATAGCCGACAAGGACTTCTACAACATCAACATCAAGGATATCTTCAAGATAGCGCTGAACAACATCTCCGACACCACCTGCCTTTACAACACCGGGATAAAGCTCGACAAGGAGCGCTGCGCCGAAATGAACACCCCGGAGTACGAGCGCGTGCTCTCCCTTATGGTGTATTCCTTTGCGGTAAGGCTGCCGGTGCTGAAGAACGTCAAGACCTCCGGCGGATACCTCAACGACAAGCAGATAAAGACCATCTACGATATGGTGATATCCAAGGGCGCCGGAAACTACGACAACGTTATCGCCGACGACTTCGAGGAGATACGCCGCATGGTGAAATCCGGAAAGCCTGTCCCCGCCTACGACGCGGAGTGGTACAAGGGGTATATCTACACCTACGTGCCCACGCTTGCCGCCATCACGAACAAGAATGTGTTCCTGCTGGGAAGCGCCGATATACTCTTCACGCTGTTCTATTCCTGCCTTGAGGAGGAGCTTGTCCGCCTGCTGAATTCCCTCGCCGCCCAGGCGTAATTCACGGCTCGCGCGCATATACTTACCTGAAAGGAAGGTACAGCATATGCAAAATGAACAAGCTGAACAGAACCTATACGAAACCGCCGGAGCAGAGCAGACTGAACGCTCCGAACGTTCCGAAACCCGCAGCAGCGTAAACCGCTTCGCTTACATGTCCGCGGAAGCCCCGGCGCTTCGCGGAGAGCTCCGCGGCAGCGCCGACCACCCGACAGCCGAGGGCAGCATATTCGCCTACTGGCTGGACGGAGCGCTGTACCTGCAAGCAGAGCTTTTGGGACTTCCTCCGGACAGAGTGTTCGGATTCCATATCCACGATGGAATAATATGCGGCTCCCCAGACAGCGGCGGAGCTTCCGGAGCCTTCGCCGAAGCCGGGCCGCACCTGAGCCTATGCCCTGAAGGCACCTGGTGCGGCAGACACCCATATCACGCCGGAAACCTTCCGCCGATATTCTCGGATTCCGACGGATATGCGGCGATGGAAGTCTACATCGGCAAGGCGCTGATATCCGATTATTCCGGGAAGCCGATAATCCTGCACGACATGTCTGACGATTTCAGCACACAGCCCTCCGGCGGCTCCGGAAAGCGGATAGCATGCGGGATATTCACAGAAGTACTTTAACAGACCGGGAATTCCTCCGGCTGTAGTCTGTTAGTAAAGATTTTACGAAAACAAAGGAGAAAAACATGGCACACGAAATAAGAAACCCCGACCTCTGGGAAAGCGGCGCACGCAAGATAGCGTGGGTAAAGCGCAACATGCCGCTGCTTAACGGAATCGAAAAGGAATTCGAGCAGGAAAAGCCCTTTGCAGGGCTGCGCGTAGCGCTCTCGGTACATCTTGAGGCTAAGACCGCGTACCTCTGCAAGGTGCTTGCAGCCGGCGGAGCCGAAATGTACGTCACCGGAAGCAACCCGCTGTCCACTCAGGACGACGTTGCTGCGGCGCTGGTTCACGACGGACTGAACGTATTCGCATGGTACGACGCTTCAAACGAGGAGTACCACCGCCACATTTCGCAGGTCATCAAGGCTCGCCCCAACGTAATAATCGACGACGGCGGCGACCTGGTAAACCTCATTCACAACGAGTACCCCGAGCTTATCCCGGAGGTGCTGGGCGGCTGCGAGGAGACCACCACCGGAATTATCCGCCTGAAGGCCATGGATAAGGATCACGCGCTGAAATTCCCGATGGTGCTGGTAAACGACGCCGACTGCAAGCACCTGTTCGATAACCGCTACGGCACCGGACAGTCCGTATGGGACGGCATCAACCGCACGACCAACCTTATCGTAGCCGGAAAGAACGTTGTGGTCGCAGGCTACGGCTGGTGCGGAAAGGGCGTTGCAATGCGCGCGAAGGGTCTCGGCGCTGACGTTATCGTCACCGAGATAGACCCGATAAAGGCTATGGAAGCCGTAATGGACGGCTTCAAGGTAATGCCCATGCGCGAGGCGGCGAAGGCCGGCGATTTCTTCGTGACCGTGACCGGCTGCGCCGACGTTATCGGCGAGGAAGCGTTCCTCAACATGAAGGACGGGGCTATCTGCTGCAACGCAGGTCACTTCGACGTGGAAGTAAACATGGCGAAGCTCCGCGAGATGGCTACGGAATCCTACCTTGCGCGCAACAACATCATGGGCTACAAGCTGGCTAACGGCAACACCGTATTCGTTATCGCCGAGGGCAGACTTGTAAATCTCGCCGCCGGCGACGGACACCCCGCCGAGATAATGGACATGAGCTTCGCTATCCAGGCGCTCTCCGCGAAGTACATCGCGCAGAACAGCGCCGCAGTCAAGTCCAGCGGCCACATGACGGTAAACGTACCCAAGGAGATAGACCGCGAGGTAGCGCTCCGCAAGATAAGCTACTGGGGACTTGAGATAGACAGGCTCACGCCCGAGCAGGAAAAGTACCTCGGAAGCTGGGAGGTCTGATATGACCTTCGAAGAACAGTTTGAACAGCTCCAGAAAATGTTCGATTCCTCGGATTGCGACATAGAGGTGCTCCCCCCGGACGAGGAGAAGGCTAAGAAACTCCGCGCCCAGGGCGGCGAGTTCACTCCGCTTGCGGCGATACTCGCAGGAACCGGCGGAGTTTCCGTAAACGGAATACTGCGTTTTCTCGGCAGCGGCATGATGGATTTCTTCGAGCGCAACGAGCGTCTTTCCGAGATGGGCATGACGATAGTCGCCGAAGACGTTTTCGGAGGTATCTACGGTCTGGACAAGCAGGGAACGCTGCTTTACCTCGCACCGGACGAGCTGATGGTCGAGGAGTTCGGCGATAATTTTGACGAGCTTCTTGAATTTGCCTGCAGCAGAAAGGAAATGGAACAGTTCTACCGCCCCTACATCAAGGAATGCCCCGGCGTGCTCTACGACGAGCTTCCCGCGGACAAGGGCGTGAGCGTGTATCCTCCCCTGTGGTCGGAAGCGGGAAATGACCCCCGCTCCACGGCGGCGGTGTCCATGAAAGAGCTCCAGGACGTTGAGATAGAGGTCATGAAAAAACTGAACAGCCAGGATAATGCTGAGCCAAACGACGGAGGTGCAGAATGAACGTAAATTACGAAAAGCTGATGAAGTGCTTCGAATGCGTACAGCAGAAGATAACCTTCAAGCCGGAGATCGCGCTGATACTGGGCAGCGGCCTCGGCGACTACGCAGACACGATGGAAGTTGTTGAAACGCTGGATTACCACGATATCGAGGGCTTCCCGGTGTCGACCGTTCCGGGCCACAAGGGACGCTTCGTGTTCGGCTATGCGGGCGGCGTTCCTATCGTTGCAATGCAGGGCAGAGTGCATTTCTATGAGGGCTACAAGCCGCAGGACGTAGTGCTCCCAATCAGGCTGATGAAGCTGATGGGCGCAAAGGTGCTTTTCCTGACGAACGCGGCGGGCGGAATAAACCGCAGCTTCAACGCAGGCGATTTCATGCTGATAACCGACCAGATATCAATGTCAGTCCCCTCGCCGCTCATCGGGGAGAATATCGACGAACTGGGCGTGCGCTTCCCGGATATGTCCGAGGTATACAGCCGCCGCCTGCGGAAGATTATAGAGAATTCCGCCGTGACCGCCGGAGTACCGCTCCGCAGGGGCGTGTATATTCAGACCACCGGTCCGCAGTACGAGACCCCCGCAGAGATACGCGCATATGAGCGCCTTGGCGCTGACGCGGTGGGAATGTCCACCGCCATCGAAGCGATAGCGGCGCGCCACGCGGGAATGGAGATATGCGGAATCTCCTGCATAAGCAACCTCGCGGCGGGGATTTCGGTGAATCCGCTCACCCACGCGGAGGTACAGGAGACCGCCGACAGAGTTGCCCCGCTTTTCAAGAAGCTGGTAACTCAGGCGATTAAGGATATCCACAACGCATAAAATATTGCGCCCTTTTTCACGACGGGCGCAAATATTATACTTTCCGGGACTGCTTTTTGCAGTCCTGTTTTTTTACCGGATACCGGGTATACTGATATCAGGAATATCGTTTGCTCTGGGAGCGCCGCAGTTCTGGCAGAAATTAGCGTCAGGAGCGTTGACCTTTCCGCATGAGCATTTCCAGGGAGTATCCGGTCTGACAGCTCCCCCGTTTGACATATTCGCAAGTATCTTGCCTAACGTCTGCGATATGTCGGAAAGGGTACGGTCTGTTTCGCGGGTGTTTCTTGAAGCTATATGTATAATGTTTTCAGACATCTCGATGTACATCGCCCACATTATGTGGCTTATTACCGCGGAAACAATTCCTGACAGTGCAAACAACCAATACATATTATATCCGTCCATCAAAGATGCCACGAATACTATCAATAAACCCACAACACATACGCAAAAGCTTACTATAACTGCCACTCTGTTTACTTTTGTCCATTTGTCATTCATTTTTGAATCCTCCATGTTAATTGATTTTTGAAACCTTTCAAGCGTTAATAACTTTTGAAGACTTTCAAATGTTATTAACCTAATATGACACCTTTACCATGTATATTATAACCTTTTATAGTTGCTTTGTCAAGACTTTTCAGCCATATATGATAAAATATATCTGAAAGGAGAGATGGCTATGGCAATTTACACACGACTGAAAGACCTCCGTGAGGACGCTGACAAGACACAGAGCGATGTCGCACGCTACCTTGGAACCACTGCTCAATACTATGGCAAATATGAAAAAGGCGAACGCGAACTCCCTTTCGACCGCGCAATTCGGCTTGCTGAATACTATAATGTCACACTTGACTATCTCGCCGGAAGAAGCAACAACAAACTCGGACAGCCGCTCACCGACGATGAAGCTTCCCTCTTGAAGAAATGGCACTCACTTTCCGAACGCAACAAAGGCAAGATCGAATACCACATTGAAGAACTCAACGACAAAAATCACCACAAATAATACAAAATCTCCCCACCATCGCCGGTGGGGAGAAATTTTTAACGGTGAGAAAAGTGCAGATACAAGGAAAAGCCCCAGCGGACTCCGCTGGGGCTTAAACACGCAAATGCGCATTAATTTAAATGATTAGTCCTGCTTGAACTCGTCGCCGTACATGTTCTGGAGTTCAACGAGGTGCTTATACTTAGCAGCCGCGTTCTTAACTGCCTTGTCGAACAGAACGGTAGCTCTTTCGGGGTTAGCACGCATGAGGGAGTTGTAGCGAACCTCTCTCATCATGAATGCCTTGTAGTCGCCTGTCGGAGCCTTGCTGTCGAGGGAGAACGGGTTCTTGCCCTCGTCTGCCAGAGCCGGATTGAAGCGGAACAGATGCCAGTAACCAGCCTCTACTGCTTCCTTCTCTACCTGCTGAGCGATGGTCAGACCGCCCTTGATACCGTGGTTGATGCACGGTGCGTAAGCGATGATGAGGGACGGACCGTCATAAGCCTCAGCCTCAGCGATAGCCTTTAAGCACTGGTTCTTGTCAGCGCCCATGGAGATCTGTGCAACGTAAACGTAGCCGTAGCTCATTGCGATGCCTGCCAGATCCTTCTTCTTGACGTCCTTACCGCCGGCTGCGAACTGAGCGACTGCACCCACGTTGGTAGCCTTGGAAGCCTGTCCGCCGGTGTTGGAGTAAACCTCGGTATCGAATACCATAACGTTTACGTCCTTGCCGGAAGCCAGAACGTGATCCAGACCGCCGAAGCCGATGTCGTATGCCCAGCCGTCGCCGCCGAAGATCCAGACGGACTTCTTGGCGATGTACTGCTTGCTCTTCAGGATCTCTGCAGACTTCTCGCAGCCGGCAGCAGCAGCCTTCTCCAGCTCAGCGATCAGGGCCTTTGCGGGCTCGTCGTTGGCCTTGGTGTTGTTCTTGGTTGCGATGAACTTCTCGTAAGCAGCCTTCAGCTCAGCAGAAGCCTTGTCGGAACCAGCAACCTCTGCGATCTCCTTGATCAGGTTCTCGCGGATGGTCTTCTGGCCGATGTACAGGCCCAGACCATGCTCTGCGTTATCCTCGAACAGGGAGTTGCACCATGCAGGACCATGGCCGCTGTCCTTGTTGACGGTGTACGGAGAGATGGAAGCGGTGCCGCCCCAGATAGAGGAGCAGCCGGTAGCGTTGGAGATGTACATCTTCTCGCCGAACAGCTGAGTGATCAGGCGAGCGTAAGAGGTCTCGGCACAGCCTGCGCAGGAGCCAGAGAACTCCAGCAGGGGCTGGTTGAACTGAGAGCCCATAACGGTGTCATCGGCCATCTTGGTAGCCTTCTTGGAGATGTTGGCCACGCAGTAGTCAAAGACTGCCTGCTGATCGGCCTGGCTGTCCTGAGGAACCATGGTGATAGCCTTGGTGGGGCAGACGGTGACGCACTCGCCGCAGCCCATGCAGTCCAGCGGAGAAACAGCCATAACAAACTTGTACTCGGGGGTCAGCTTGTTATCGCGGCTCTTGGTCTGGGCAGGAGCAGCTGCCAGCTCGTCAGCGGTCAGCAGGAAGGGACGGATGGTTGCATGAGAGCACACGAATGCACACTGGTTGCAGCCAACGCACTTTGCAGCATCCCACTCGGGGACGTTGACAGCGGTGCCGCGCTTCTCGTATGCAGAAGCGCCCTGCTCCCACTCGCCGTTTGCATTTGCCACGAAGGAGGAGACAGGCAGGCTGTCGCCGTCCATACGGGCAATGGGCTCCATGACCTCGCGGATCTGCTTGACCAGTTCCGGACGGCCGGTGAGAGCCTTGGGTGCGGGATCAGCTTCGGGGTTGGACCAGGATGCGGGCACGTCAACCTTGTGGATGGCGTCAACGCCTGCGTCAATGGCCTTCCAGTTCATCTCAACGACGTCCTGGCCCTTCTTGCCGTAGCTCTTCTGAGCTGCCTGCTTCATGAAGTTGACGGCATCCTCGATGGGCATGACGTCAGCCAGCTTGAAGAATGCAGACTGCAGGATGGTGTTGGTGCGCTTGCCCATGCCGATCTCGATAGCCTTATCGATAGCATTGATGGTATACAGCTGGATGTTGTTGTCAGCGATATACTTCTTTGCCTCGGCGTTCAGGTGCTGGCCCAGCTCCTCATCGGACCACTGGCAGTTGATCATGAACACGCCGCCGGGCTTGACATCCTGGACCATCTTCATGCCCATGTGGATGTAAGCGGGGTTGTGGCAGGCCACGAAGTCAGCCTGGTTGATGTAGTAGGGGCTGCGGATGGGCTTGTCGCCGAAACGCAGGTGGCTGATGGTCACGCCGCCGGTCTTCTTGGAGTCATACTGGAAGTATGCCTGAACATACTTATCAGTGTGGTCGCCGATGATCTTGACGGAGTTCTTGTTAGCACCGACAGTACCGTCGCCGCCCAGACCCCAGAACTTGCACTCCTTGGTGCCAGCAGCTGCGGTGATGGGAGCGGGCTTGACCTCGGGCAGGGACAGGAAGGTGACGTCATCGGTGATACCCAGAGTGAAACGCTCCTTCGGCTGATCCTTCTCCAGCTCCTTGTACAGAGCGAAGATGGAGGACGGGGGAGTGTCCTTGCTGCCCAGACCGTAGCGGCCGCCGGTCAGAACGATATCGTTCAGGCCAGCCTCACGCAGGGTAGCGGCAACATCCAGGTACAGGGGCTCGCCCAGAGAGCCGGGCTCCTTGGTGCGGTCCAGCACAGCCACCTTCTTGGCGGTCTTGGGCAGGACCTTCAGCAGAGCGGAGGACACCCAGGGACGGTACAGGCGGACCTTGATGATACCGACCTTCTCGCCCTTAGCGTTCAGGTAATCGATGACCTCGTCAGCAACGTCGCAGACAGAGCCCATAGCGATCATGACGCGATCGGCATCGGGTGCGCCGTAGTAGTTGAACAGGTCGTAGTTGGTGCCCAGCTTCTCGTTGATCTTGGCCATGTACTTCTCAACAACGGCAGGCAGAGCCTCGTAAGCGGGGTTGCAGGCCTCACGATGCTGGAAGAAGACGTCGCCGTTCTCGTGGGAACCGCGCATCTTGGGGTGCTCGGGGTTCAGGGCCTTGGCACGGAACTCCTCGACAGCCTCCATGTTGCACATTTCCTTCAGGTCCTCGTAGTCCCACTTCTCGATCTTCTGGATCTCGTGGGAGGTACGGAAGCCGTCGAAGAAGTGCAGGAACGGAACTCTGCCCTTGATAGCGGAAAGGTGAGCAACTGCGCCGAGGTCCATAACCTCCTGAGGGTTAGTGGAGCAGAGCATTGCATAACCGGTCTGGCGACATGCGTAGATATCGCTATGGTCGCCGAAGATAGAAAGCGCATGGGAAGCTACGGCACGTGCGGAAACGTGGATAACCGACGGAAGCAGCTCGCCTGCGATCTTGTACATATTCGGAATCATCAGGAGAAGACCCTGCGAAGCGGTGTAGGTGGTGGTCAGCGCACCTGCGGAAAGGGAGCCGTGAACTGCACCGGCAGCGCCCGCCTCGGACTGCATCTCAACTACCTTAACCTGCTCGCCGAAGATGTTCTTAACTCCTGCGGTGGACCAGGAGTCGGTCACCTCTGCCATAACTGACGACGGGGTGATGGGGTAGATAGCAGCTAAATCAGTAAACGCATAGGACACGTGAGCCGCTGCGTTGTTGCCATCCATTGTTTGCATTTCTCTTTTTGCCATTGGATTTTCCTCCTTTAATTATACAGGCTGACGAACGTCCCGCCTGCGACTAATACCCTGTCCGCGCCAGGCAGTCAGGGTATCCATTAAGCTTATTTTTATTTTATCACAAATTCTTCAATTTGTAAATAGGAAAAGGTTTTGTTTTAGTTTTTTTATGCAATTTTCACATAATCATCATGCTGGAATTAACCATTAAAGCTTAGGCGGCGCTAACCAAACACAGAAAAAAACCGCCTTTCGGCGGTAGTTTATAGTTGTTTGTTTCCCATGGAAGCTGCGCGTATCTCCATTATGCCCGTTTCGGGGTAGAAGAACACAGTGCGGCCGTAGTTCAGACCCGTATCCTCGGCGACTATCGGGATACCCTCCCTGCGGAGAGCCGCCTTTACCGCCTGAATATTCCGCTCGCCGATGTTGAAGCGCTCGCTTGCCGTCGCGAACATTACGGCGCCTCCGGCGATCTTCGCCTTAATGCGGTTTCTGCTTGCTCCGAGCTTCACCATCTCCCTGATGAGCATCGGGATAGCGGTATCCGCGAATCTCATCGGAGTAGCGGCTCCGTTGGTAGCCTGGGTGCTGTCCGGAAGCATGATATGCGAAAGACCTCCGACGCCCGCAACGCTGTCCAGCAGGCAGATCCCGACGCAGGAGCCTAGCGCATAGGTGACAAGGACATCCGGCGGCCTGCACACCTTCAGGTCGGAAATACCTATCGTCAGATTAGCCATCACATAACACCAAGTTTCTTCATGAGAGTTTCGAGAGACTCCATCTCGGGGATAAGGATAATATTAGACTTGATCGCAACGCCGTCGATCTTGAAGCCGTCGTCGATGAACAGCACCTTGTCGCCGACCTGTGCAAATTCGGTTATCGGGACGCTCATTATAGCGCCGAGCATATCCACGGTCATGGAAGGAATGCTCATATCAATGGTAAGCCCGGTCAGCGTACTGAGCGCGCGGAGGTAGCTGCCCGCCATGATGTTGCCCATCTCGGTGATAACTGAAAGCTCCATATCGCCGAGCTTTGTGACCTGGACGTTTTCCGCATTCATGAATGTGGACAGCACCACCTGAGCGAAGCTGTCCTCCAGCAGGAACATCATCATACCCTTAATGTCGCCCTCAAGGCGCACAAGGATACCTGTAATTACCTTCTCGGGACCTCCCATCGCGTCGATTATCTGCTGATATTCAAGCACGCAGACATTCGGCACCTTCATCTCGATGGTTTTGCCGAGCATTTCTGAGAGCGAGGAAGCCGCGCTTCCGGAACCGATATTTCCTATCTCGCGGAGGCAGTCGATAGCCACCGGTGACAGGTCGTCATAATTTTTGAGCATATTTTTCTCCTGATCAAAAAATATGCGGGAACAGCTCGCACCGTGTCCCGCAGGCTATTATCTGAGATTATTCGCAAGTCTGGTGAATTCGTCCGAGGTAGTCACCACGCGGGAGCTTATCTGATAAGCGCGCTGCGTTTCGATGAGCTTCACCATCTGGTCTGCAAGGCTGACGTTTGAAGTAACAAGGGCGCCCTGGAGCTTGTCAAAGGTACGCTCAGCCGTAGCCGGACCGCTTCTTTCGGTAGCCGCGTAACGGTTGTCCGCCGCAGCGTCGATACCGTAAACGTTGTCGAACCTGAACACTCCCACCATGTCGCGGAGCGTATCGTAATCCGGAGCCGTGCCGTCCTCGCTGAACGGAACTACTATCCGGTTGTTGTCGTAGTCAAGCACATATTCGCCGCTGCCGGAAACAAGATACCACTCGCCGGTGTCCGCCTGGGTCATTGCAAATGCGCCGTCGCGGGTGTAGTTGATGTCGCCGTAGCGATCCTCCACCGCGAAGAAGCCCTCGTTGGGAAGCGCGAAATCCAGCGGTCTCTCGGTATAGTAGAACGAGCTTTCATCGAACATAACCCCGGTGCGCTGTATATAAGCGCCGTGACCTGTCTGCCAGTCAGCCTCGGTGGCGCGCTGCGTGGAATACAGGCAGTCCGCGAAGGACGGGCGCACGGTCTGGTAGCCGTAGGTGTTGATGTTCGCGATGTTGTTGCCGTAGACGTTCAGAGCCTGCGCCTGAGCGATCATGGCGGTTTTTCCGGTATGGAACGCTATATTCATGACTTACTCCTTAAATCTTGCAGAGTGACGTTGCCTTCTGATTCATCGAGTCATACAGCTTTGCGAGCGTGCTGGAAGCCTCGTAGATACGGTTGGCGTTCATCATCATGGTCATTTCGTAGTTGACGTCTATGTTGGAGCGCTCATAAGCGCCCTGGATTATCTCGTAGCGCGTGCCCTCAGGAACTTCCCCGGCCTGCACGGAGGTGAACATATTCGCGCCGAACTTGTCGACGTTTCCCTCGGGGTCGATGTATGAGAGCCTCAGCCTGTCCACAAGCTGACCGTCCTGATAAATCGCGCCGTCGTTGTCGATGACGAAATCCTTGTTTCCGAGGTATATCTCGCCGTTCTCGCCGAGTATCCTGCCGGAGTTGGAAAGGCACAGATAACCCTCCGCGTCAAGCTCCCACTGACCGTTGCGGGTGAGCATGTTCTCGCCGTTGTAACCCGCGATGTTGAAGTAAACGTCGCCGTTTATCGCAACATCGAACGGAGTCCCGGTGTACTCGAAAGTACCCTGCCCGAGGTCGGTGTACGAAGTGTCGACATAGGTCTGCGCGAATGTTCCGGAAAGCTCCTCGCGGTGCTTTACGAGTATCATCTGCTCCTGGAAGCGGTTGGTGATTATAGTGTCGCGCTTGTAGCCCGGCGTGTACATATTCGTGAGATTGTTGCCTATGCAGTCCAGCTTGCGCTGGTTCATTATCATGCCGTTGCAGGCGTAGTAGAAACCTCTGTTCAAGAACGTACCTCCTGACCGGCTCCCTGCTTCCCCGGGACTGCGCCGCCGTTTATGTACGGCTCCAGCGCTGCCTTTAGCGAAAGCATAGCCTTAGTGTTTATCTGGCACACTCGGGATTCCGACACGCCTATTACCTTAGCGATATCGGAATACTTCATGCTCTTGTAGTAATACAGTGTTATAACCTGCCGCTCCTTCTCCTTGAGACCCTCGATTGCTCCGGCGATGACCGTGCGGAGTTCCTCACGCATGAGCCGGGAATCGGTGGATTCAGAAGCGGTAACGCTGCCGTCGTCGAAATTATCCTCGTACAGCAACTCCTCAAATGAGAGCGTAACGGTATTTGAAGCGTCCGCCATGCCGCGCAGCAGCTTTTCCTCGCTTATCTGGAGGTACTCTGCAAGCTCGGCGGTCGTCGGAGCCCTATCATATTGATTATACAATATTGTGTTCGCGTTGTCAAGGTCGCGGGCAAATTTTCTTACAGGTCTTGGAACCCAATCCTGTTTCCGGACATAATCTATAATCGCGCCGCGTATCTTCAGCGAAGCGTAGGTCTCGAACTTTGCACCCCTTGAAGGGTCGTAGGTCTCGATCGCGTCCATCAGTGCGATAACGCCCTCGTTCACCACGTCGCCGACCTCGCCGTACTTTATGTAGGTGTTCCGTAGGGAAAGCGCACAGGAACGCACCAGTCCGAGATTCTTCAGAACTATCTCATTGCGGACTGCTTCGCTGCGGCTCATGCTGTATTCCTCTAAAAGAGCCGCTGTTACGCTGCCTTCCATGCTTTTCCCTCCTTTTGTTGATTTAAACAGCAGGAGCTGCTGCGGTGTTCAGTGAGATGTTTCCTATCGCCTGTATCTGGGCGGTGGAGTCTATCTCGCTGTAGGAAAGTACCGTGATGTTCGGAATGAACTGTTCGGTGAGCTTCTTGTAGTAAATACGAACCACCGGAGACGTCAGGATGATGACCGTCGGTATAACGTCCTTTATCTTGTCTATCTCCCGGTTGGAGGCGGTGACTATGCGCTGTATCATATCCGGCGGCATAGCGAGGTAGCTTCCCTGGTCCGACTTCTTTACGGAACTTACGATAAGATCCTCTATCTGGGTATCGAGGGTTATCACGCGCAGGGAGTTTGCCTCCGCGAAGCGGTGGGTTATCGTGCGCTTGAGCGACTGCCTTACGTACTCCGTGATGATGTCGGTGTCCTTCAGCACGTTGGAGTGATCGCCGATAGTTTCCAGGATAGTTTCCAGATCGCGTATCGGGATACCTTCCTTGAGCAGATTCGCCAGTATTTTCTGCAAATATCCGACAGATATAACTTTCGGTATAATATCGTCCACCACGATGGGGTTGGTCTTTTTAACGTTGTCCAGCATGGTGCTTACGTCCTGACGGGAGAGCAGCTCATGCGCATAGCGCTTCATTATCTCCGACCAGTGGGTTATCATGACGGAAACCGGGTCTATCAGCGTGTAGCCTGCAACGTCCGCCATTATCTTCTTGTCCTCGGATATCCACTTTGCCGGAAGCCCGAACGCAGGCTCCACCGTGTCGATACCCTCTATCTGCTGGGTGACGTCGCCGCTGTCGAGCGCAAGGTAGTGGTCGACGAGTATCTCGCCGCGGGCTACCTCCTCGCCCTTTATCTTGATTATGTACATGTTCGGGTTAATCTCGGGGTTATCCGTCATACGAACGGACGGGATTACCATACCCATGTCAAGCGCGAACTGTTTTCGGAAGATAACGACTCGCTCGATGAAGTTGCCGCCGGATTTCTCATCGACAAGCCTCAGCAGGCTGTAGCCGAATTCCATCTCGATAGGCTCGACATTAAGCAGCTTGAACACGTTGTCGATATCGCGGTAGTAGTCGTTGTCCGCCGGGAGCTTTTCCATCTCCTTTTCCTCGGCTTTCTTGCGCTGTGCAAGCTCCAGCTCCGCCATTTTCTTCTTGTTGCGGTTGAGCAGGAATGCCGCGAGTATCAGCAGCACGCCGAGAATCAGGCAGACCACCGTCGGGAATCCCGGAATCACCATCATGACTACCATGACGATACCGGCGATCATCAGAACGAATGGCTGCGCGGTGAACTGGCTCTTGAGGTCGTTGATGAGGCTGTCCTCGCTTGCCGCGCGGGTAACGATCATACCAGTAGCAACGGAGATGAGCAGCGCGGGGATCTGCGAGCAGAGGCCGTCGCCGACGGTAGCCAGCGAGTAGGTGTTGAGAATAGTGTTGAAATCACCGCCGCCGCGCACCATACCGATGATAACGCCGCCGATGAGGTTAACGAGGGTGGTGACGATGGACATGATGGCGTCGCCCTTTACGAACTTCGTAGCACCGTCCATGGAGCCGTAGAAGTCAGCCTCGCGCTGGATATTGCTTCTGCGCTTCTTCGCCTGTTCCTCGTTGATTATTCCGGCGTTGAGGTCGGCGTCTATCGCCATCTGCTTACCGGGCATAGCGTCCAGCGTGAAGCGGGCTGCTACCTCGGATACTCGCTCGGAACCCTTGGTAATTACGATGAAGTTGACTAATACGATGATTATGAATATCAGGAAGCCGACGATGGCGTCGCCGCCCATAACGAAGTTACCGAACGCGGAAATTACCTCTCCGGCGTAGCCGCTGGAAAGAATGCCACGGGTCGTGGAAACGTTCAGCGACAGCCGCAGAACCGTCGTTAACAGCAGGACCGTCGGGAATACGGAGAACTCCAGCGCCTCCTTGATGAACATTGTCATTACCAGAATGATAAGGCTCAGGGAGATGTTTAGCAGTATCATGAAGTCCAGCAGCCAGCTAGGCAGCGGAATAATGATCGCAATTACGATGAATATTACAAACAGAACAAACGAGTTGCTCAGCAGCTTGCGTACTATATCACCCATCTCCTCTCTGTAGAAATTTTATATTAATATACGAATAGTATCGGGTTTTCACGAATTATGCGAATTACGCATGAAGCGTCTTGTGCTTCTCCCGGTAAACGACTGTCAGCACCTCCGCGACAGCGTTGTAAAGCTCCGCGGGAATCTCCCGCCCGACGTCGACCATGCTGTAAAGCGACCTGGCAAGCGGCGGGTTTTCTATCGTCATGACGTCGTTTTCCTCTGCGATCTGGACTATCCTCAGCGCGATGAGATCCTTGCCCTTTGCGAGGACCTGTGGCGCGTTGTTCTTGTCCTGGTCGTATTTCAGCGCAACAGCGAAGTGCGTAGGGTTTCTGACAACGACGTCCGCCTTGGGGACGTCATGCATCATTCGCTGCGTAGCCATCTGCTGCTGGCGCTGCTTGATCTTGCTCTTTATCTGGGGGTCGCCTTCCATCTGCTTGAATTCCTCTTTGACCTCCTGCTTGGACATCTTGAGCTTTTTCTCAAACTGCCACCACTGGAAGAGAAAATCCGCAGCCGCCACGAACACCAGCATTATGCATATCAGCAATACCAAGTCGAAGATCGTCACCAGAGCGTAGGTCACGCCCGCAGCGACGCCTGTATCTATCAGCATGACGAACTTCGGAAGCCTGTCCCGTATCTCGTTGTAAATCACCACGCTGATGATAATTACCTCGATAAGCCCCTTTAAAATGCCGACTATCGACTGAAGCGAAAACAGCTTCTTAATGCCGGAAAGCGGATTCAGCCGGGAAAACTTCGGCTTGAGTGCCTTCATGGTAAACAGACCCCTTGTCTGCGCGATGGTCGGGATAATTCCGAGGAAAATCGCTATCAGGCAGACAGGCCCGACGGTAATTCCAACTACTGTTATAACGTCGACCCATATCGTCATCATATTGTCAGTGGTGACATAGGTCGAGCCAAGCTCCTCAAAAACGGAACCGGTATAGGAAAATATATTTTCGGAAATGAAGCCGAGAAGCAGCCTCATCGCCGCGAATATGCCAAGAACGGAAGCCGCAATGCTTATCTCCTTGCTCTGGAGGACGTTGCCTTCCTTTCGCTGATCCTTACGCTTTTTCGGGGTGGCTTTTTCGGTTTTTTCTTCTCCTGCCATCTTCCCACCCTTTCAAAGTCAGACCGCCATCTCGCCGAGCAGAGTATTCAGGTTGCTGAACAGCAGATTCATTATCTTCTCCATGAATTCAGACACCATGCTGCTGCACCCCGCCAGTACGACGAATCCCACCAGCATTTTTATCTGCACGTTGAGCACGAATACATGTATTGAAGGGACCGCCTTCATCAGCACGCCGATGCAGAACTCCGTGACCAGCCCGGCTGCGATCACCGGCATAGCCAGCTTTAGACCCAGCGTGAGGACAGTCTCGAAATATTTCACGATCAGCAGTCCAACATTGAAATTGAAGCTGCTGAATCCCATCGGAATGCTCTCGTATGAAATGAAAAACAGCTTTATGTATGAGAGATGCCCTCCCACCATAAAGAAGTAGATCATGAACCACCAGCTATAGTACTGCGTTACAAGGCTAGTCGTACCGAACGTAGGGTCGTAGCTCCTCGCCATTGAAAGGCCTATCTGGTAGTCGGACAGCTCTCCGGCAAGGCTGAAAAGCTGTAACATGAGGTTAACGAAGAACCCCAGCGTGAAGCCGACGAGCAACTCCTTGCCGATATCCAGCGCAAACGGAAGCACTCCCTGCGGTATCGTGTAGCTGAAATCCCCCGCCACAGCCATGACCAGAGCCAGCATAAGCGAAGCCCCCGCCTTGACCATATTCGGAACGCCGTTTCGTGAGAAAATCGGGTTGAACGTAAATATCCCGCTTACCCTCGCCGTTACCATCAGTATAATGACGAAGTTGGTTTGGATAGCTTCCCAGATCTCAGACATAGCCCCGCCTTACGTTATTGGGACCGCGGATACCTTCTCGAAGATGAAATTGACGAAATCAATGCACTCCGAGGTCATCCACGGCGCAAGGATAAACAGCGCCAGACCCACCGCGACAGCCTTAGGAGCGAAGGAGAGCGTCTGCTCGTGAACCTGCGTCGCCGCCTGTAATATCGCGATCACCAGTCCAACTATCATGGCAACGAGGAGTATCGGCACAGCCAGCTTGAACGCCAGCATTATAGCCGCCTGGAAAATCTCCATCATTTCGTCCTGCGTCATTTATCTCACCGCCTTTACTACCTGACCTGTCTACAAATTATAGCTTGCAACTACCGAGCCTATCAGCAGATTCCACCCATCCGCCAGCACGAACACCAGTATCTTGAACGGCATGGATATCATCGCGGGCGGCAGCATCATCATACCCATGGACATCAGCGTACTGCCGACTACCAGGTCAATGACAAGGAACGGCAGGAATATCAGAAATCCCATCTGGAATGCGCGCTTCAGCTCGCTTATCATGAACGACGGCACGATGACCGTCAGACTGAGGTCGTTCTGGAGGTACTCGTCAGTATAGCCGCCCTCCGGCTCCTCTGTTTTCGAGAGGTCGAGGAAGAACTGCAGGTCGTCCTGGGAAGTCTGCTTGAGCATGAACTTCTTGAGCGGCACGGAAGCCGCGTCCAGGGCTTCCTCCGTGGTCAGTTCCTCGCTGACGTATGGCTGATAAGCCACCTCGTTTATCTCCGAGAATACCGGCGCCATTATGAAGAACGTCAGGAACAGCGCCATTCCGGTGATGACCATGTTCGGCGGAGTGCTCTGCGTCTGCATGGCAGTCCTGAGGAAGCCGAGAACAATGACGATACGCGTAAAGCAGGTCATCATGATCAGCATCGACGGAGCCAGCGCGATAAGCGTCAGCAGAATGATTATCTCCAGCGGCTGGGAAGCGTCAACGCCTATCAGCTCCTGTATCACCGACGAACCCGCGTCTTTATTGACGTAAGTAGGGTCGGTGTCGAGATAATCTCCCGGATTGTGCTGAGCCTCTCCGGTCGCGCTCTGCTGAGCCTCAGCCGTGGAGACCGCCTGCGCCGCGCCGGAATCAGCCGTCCCCTGCTCCGCAAACGCGGAAAGGGTGCACAGCATGACAGTCAGCAGCACCGTGACCAGCAGCGACACCGCAAACTTTATCAGAAGCCGCTTATTCTCTTTTGTAAGCTCAAGCTGCCTGAACACCTGCCGTCCCTCCGATCACTTCTTGTTCAACATGTCCTTGAAAACGATCTTGAAACTCTCCTTAAAGGTGGGATTCCCGCCGTTTTCGTCTTTTTTCATGAGTTCCTCCTCGGTTTCCTCCAGTTCGTGGACTTTCTCCACCCTGCCGTTGGTAACTCCGAGAACCATGCATTTCCCGCATACGCTGACAAGCAGCAGCATTTTGTCAGGTCCCAGATTTATACGCTCCAGGATCTTCATATTTTTGCTGTCGCTCAGTGTCACGCGCCTGTTTAGCTTCTTCATCGCCCAGAAAAGCAGGAAAACCAGCGCCAGAACGCCCAGCAGCGCCATTATCATCTGAAAATATTCCACTGCCGAACCTCCCGGAATCAAAAACCGCACTATTCAGACCCGTTCGTCTGAACAGTGCGGCGAAAAAATGTTGCGTGACAGTTCCCCGGAAAAACCGGGAACTTACGCTGCGCCGCACTTCTTCCCGCATTCCGCGGGACGCCCCTCAGGGCAGACGCGCAGCGATCAGCCGAGTACCTTCTTGACGGTCTGGAGTATTCTGTCAGGCTTGAAGGGCTTAACGATGAAGTCGAGTGCGCCGAGCTTTATAGCCTCGACAACCATAGCTTCCTGACCCATTGCAGAGCACATAACGACCTTAGCCATCGGGTCCATTCCCTTAATGTCCTTGAGAGCCTCGATACCGGTCTTGTTGGGCATGGTGATATCCATGATAACCAGGTCAGGCTTCTCAGCAGCGTAAACATCGCATGCGATTGCGCCGTCTGCCGCCTCAAGGATGTTTGTGTATCCATTCTTAGTGAGAGCGTCCTTGATCAGCATTCTCATGAAAGCAGCGTCGTCAACCAGTAAAATCTTCTTGTCCATTACTAATAAATCTCCTTGATATATGTTATATTATGTATTTTATTCCTTGCCGAGGCTGTCCATGAACTTGGACTTGACGATCTCAGTAATTCTCACTGCGAAGTTGTCGTCGATAACAACGACGTCGCCCCTTGCGATCAAGTTGCCGTTTACGACCACATCGACCGGCGCGCCAGCCTGGCGTTCCAACTCGATTATCGTACCCTGAGTGAACTCCAGGATATCCTTTACCTTGCGCTTCGCGGTGCCGATCTCAACTGAGATCTCAAGCGGAACGCCCATCAGCAGCTTGAGGTTATCCTGCTGATCCGTAGGCAGACCGAAATCCATTGCGTCAAACTGGTGTAGCTGCGCATTCTGGATATTGACCGGCGGAACAGGCGGCGGATAAGCTCCGTAAGCCGCATACTGATTCTGATATCCGTATCCGGGGTAAGCAGGCTGACCCTGCGGCGGGTAAGGGTAAGCGCCTGGAGCGGGCTGCTGCGTCTGAGCCATACCCTGGGCGGGATCAGGCTGAGGCGCGGGAGCCGCCGGCTGGGGTGCCGGAGCGGGCGCAGACTGCGGAGCTGCTGGAGCAGGCTGAGCCGCCGGAGCGGGCGCAGGCTGCTTGTCGGGCTGCGCCTCTGCCTCGTCGCCGTGGAACTTCTCTATCATCTTGTCGGACAGAGACTTAGCAAGATCAACGGACATAACCGACATGAACTCACTGTTCATAACGCCGTCAACTGACAGGTTGAACGTAACTGCAACTATGGTCTCATCGGGATCAAGCTCTGCAAGCTGGCAGAAGTTGGTCTGCTCGATAAGGTACGGGGTCGGCGTGGAGATGTCGACCGAAATTCCGAGCAGATCGGAAAGCGCTGTTGCAGATGCCCCCATCATCTGGTTCATGACCTCGGAAACTGCGCTTATGTTCATCTCATCGAACTCAAAATCAGGAGAAACTACCAGCGGGTTGCCCATGAGCTGATTAAGAATAAGCTGAACATCGTCCTGCTTGAGGACCATCATGTTCTGACCGGAAATACCGGAAACATAGACGATCTTAACGCAGATAGCAGGCTCCAGACGGTCGTAATTCAGGTCGGCTGCCTTGACCACGCTCACCTGCGGTGTGGTGATCCAGACTTTTGCGTTGAGAAGCTCAGAAACAGCGGTCGCAGCGGAACCCATGCTTATGTTGAGTATTTCGCCGACGGCGTCTATTTCATATGAGCTGAATTCAACGTTTGCATCCTTTTCATTAGCCATTGGACATTTTACCTCAATTCTCTATAAAATTATCTATCATTATTGCCTTTTTGTTATTGTAGGTTCCAAGCTTTCCGGTGCACCAGTGCTTGCTTCCGACCTTCACGTCAACATCGCTTGTGATGCTCTTTCCAAGCGGGATAACGTCGTTCACCTGGAGCGTAAGCACCTCGTAGAGGTCAAGGTTGATCTCGCCGAGGACTGCGGTGATTTTGAGGTCGGTATCGCTGATACCGGTCATGATAGTGTCGCGGCGCTCTGCCTCGCGGTTAGCGTCGAGCTTTCTTCTGGAAACATTGTAGCGGGAAATGAACTTGTTCATTATCTCGTCCAGATTTATCGCAGGAATGCACACCGAGATTATCGACTTGGAGCCGTTTATCTCCACCTCGAGGGCTACGATTATTACCGTATCCTCATGGCCTATGGTCTGCACAACCCTGGAATTCGTTTCGATGCCGATTAGCTTCGGCTCAAGGTCGATATGGCTGGCCCACGGCTCGTAGAGGAGATTCGCCATCGAATTCATGACGTCATTCATAATGGTGATCTCTATTTCAGTGAAATCGCGGTTGACATCGCGGTATTCACCTCTGCCGCCGAGCAGTCTGTCTATCATCGTAAAGGTTATCGTGTTGGATATCTGAATGATAACGTTGGTCTCGCTGACCTCCTCGTTCTTGATACCCATGTCCACCATGCCCATCAGGACGTAATCCGGAAGCGCGTTGTTGAACTCGCTGTACCTCTGCTCCTCGATGTTCACCAGCGAAACGCGGCAGTACAGTCTGAGCAGACCTGTGAGGTACGACGAGAGAAGTCTCGCATAGTTCTCGAATATACCGTCGAGAACCTTGATCTGTTCCTTTGTGAACTTCTTAGGAGCGCGGAAGTCGTACTCCTTGACCTTTTCTTCCTCTTTCTGCGTCACCTCCGGAACTGCGCCGGCAGCGACGTTTTTAAGCATTTCATCTATCTGCGCCTGCGTCAGGACGTCAGCCATCTGTATCCCCCCATTACTTTACCAGCGCCCACTGCGTCTGGTTTCCCATTGGATCAGCTATTGCTGTCAGCCTCGGTGGTTATCATGAACGTATCGTAGTCACCGGGGATCACCGGTCCTACCGCTGTCGAAGTGCTGCTGTGATCCGGATACTTCTGGTCGAGGGAATCAATGATCGACTGAGCGTAATCGTTCGGCACCTTGGCGGTATCGCCGCTGTTGTCGCCGTCCGGGTCGAAGTCGTCGAGCTTGATGCCATAGTCATACAGCAGGATATCCTTTATAACCTCGGGATCCGTTGTATCTATGTCTGCCTTTAAAAGCACCATTTCAACGCGTCGGTTCTTCGCCATACCCTCTGCGGTATCGTTATCGGCGATAGGCTCCGCGTAGCCGCTGCCCTTCGCACGGAACTGCTCCGTATCAAGCACCTTGCGGAAATCCATGTATTTAATAACACTTACGGCACGACCCGCCGACAGATCCCAGTCGTTCACCTCGGATATTGCCTTTGCGGTGTGTCCGTTGATGGTGCAGGTCTTTATCGCGGCCTTCATTGCCTTGATGCCGGGGCTTATTCCGTCAAGCAGATCCTTTCCCTGCTGCGTCAGCACTGCGCTGTTTGGTTCGAAGAACACGTTGTTGTCGAACCTTATATTAAGGTGAGCCGCTCCGTTCTCAACTGAAACGGACTGCTCAAGATTATTGTCGGAAACATACTGCGAAATGTACTGGTATAACTGATCAAAGGTCTGCGGAAGATTTCCCTGACCGCCGTTGCTGTCCGGCTTCTCGCTGACGGTACCCTCGCCGTCCTCCGGAACTGGGTTCGGAGAATCCACATACTCATTCAGGTATTTGCCGTGGGACGTAAACGCCTGATATATGTACTGGAACTTCTGTTCGTCCTGTGATGACGAAGCATAAAGCAGAACGAAGAACGTCAGCAGCAGCGTTACCATGTCGCCGTAAGTCGACAGCCAGTCGTTACTATGGTCTTCCTTTGCCTTTTTCTCGAGCTTTGCCACTGCTGTCCCTCCCTTACATTCAGATATAACTCACATGAGCATCAAATGCAAAAATTATACTGCAGGACATCACACCCCTGCCATTATATTATTGTAGCATAAATCCGCTCAAAATGCAAATACTTTTTTACTTTTTTTCTGCAAAAATTGTAATTTTTCTGATAAAGCGGTAAATTAACCGCCAGCCTTGTCTGAACGCTTCTTGCTTGCAGGAAGCATGAACTCAAGTTTTTCCTGGATATAACGCGGGTTTGAGCCGTCCGCAATGGCAAGGACGCCCTCCTCGATGATCTGCATGCACAGCAGCTCGTCGTTGTGGGCATTTTGAAGCGCGCTCGCCATAGGGTTGAACAAAACGTTCGCAAAAAGTGAGCCGTAGAACGTAGTAATAAGCGCCGTAGCCATACCGTCTGCCAGCCCCTCCGGGTTGGAGTCCATGGTATTGAGCATGTTAACCAGACCAACAACGGTACCCAGCATACCGAAAGCCGGGAATACTGCTACGCCCTTTTCGAAGAACGCGCGGCCGTTGTCGTGGCGCTCGCACATGAAGCTGATGGCGTCGTCCAGCATTCCGCGTACCTTTGCGGTGTCGTTAGCGTCGACGATGAGCATGAGCGCGGACTTCATGAACTGATCCGTGCACTGGTTGGCGCTTTCCTCAAGAGCCAGGAGACCGCGGCCTCTTGCAATCTTGGCATACTCAACGATATCATCTATGTACTTTTCAGGGTTGAACTTCTTCGGCATGAACACCAGCTTGAAGCGCTTGCCCAGACCCGCGAGGTAGCTCAGCGGATAGGAAGCGATAAGGCAGCCTATCGTGCCGCCGATGGTGATTGCAAGCGACGGCGGGTCGATGAACCAGTCCATCTGACCGCCCTGGAAGATACCGAAAACGACCATGCCGAATGCGATGACCCAGCCAATTATAATCGTGATATTCAAAATGATCCCTCACTTTTCAAATTTTATCGGAGCTTCCTGCTCCGGTTGGTATACGTTATGTCAAAGGCTCGCCGCTCTTTGCTGCGGACTGTCTGCCGAAGCGTCTGCGCCGCCTGTTGTATTCGAGAATTTTATTTTGGAGTTCCTTCATGCTTTCACGCACGATGTAGGTATGCCCGTTCGACATGGTTATAACCGTGTCAGGCGTTTCTGTGACGGTCTCTATAAACAGCTCGTTGAGCAGTATCTCCTTGCCGTCAAGTTTGGTAAGAAAAATCATAAATTACCTCAGAAACAGATATTCCCCCGCCCCGCCTGAGGCGGGGGAGCTGTTGTCATTCAGTCATTATCTCTTGAGGGAGAGAAGCTCCTCAAGCATTGTATCGGAAGTTGTGATAACTCTGGAGTTCGCCTGATAGCCTCTCTGGGTGGTGATCATGTCGGTGAATTCCTGAGCAAGGTCAACGTTGGACATCTCAAGCGCGCCGGATACGACCTCGCCCGCGCCTTCCTGACCTGCGATAGCAACCTTCGGCTCACCGGAAGCTACGGTCTGTTCGAACAAAGTGCCGCCGACAGCGGAAAGACCGTTCGGGTTATCGAATGTAGCAATGTCGATACGGCCAAGGTTCAGGTAGCCGTGTACCGCATGCTTGCCGATGATGGTGCCGTCCTGCTGAACGGTCACGTTCTCAAGGTCCTTGTAGGTCTGCTCGCCGCCCTTGCGTCCATCAGTAAGGTTGAAGGTGGAAAGGTTCTTAGCTACCGTGGTGTAGAAGCTGTCCTCGCCGCCGCCGAAAGAAAGTGAAGGATTGCCGCCGAAAAGCTGCTTTCTCTGACCATTGGTGAGATCCTTTATGCCCTCGAAGCTGCCGGCATCGAACGTAAACAGCTTCTTGGAATTGCCGCCCGCAGCCGCTGTGATGGCAGCGTTGACATCAGCAACGAAGTCAGCGTCGTCGGTGTACTCCTTGTTAGTAACCGATATGGTGAGAGTGTTATCGTCCCACTGAGCGCTGGGAGCGTCGTAGTTGGAAACATACTTGAAAACGACCTTGTAGTCGTTAGCGAACTCGCCCGCCTGGCCTGCCGTCGCGGAAACCGAGCCGACCTTGGCGTTGGATCTTACGAGCGCGAAATCGGCGCCTACGCCGCCGGTAACATCAGCAACAGTAGCTGCGGACGGGATAGTGTAAGATGTGCAGGAAAGGTTGATGCCGGTGGGATATGTAGGAGCAGCAAGCGCAGCGTCGTCTGCGATAGCCTTCTTGATAGCCTGATTGATATCAGCCATGGTAGTAGAAGCGTTGATATTGATAGTCCATGTGCCGCCGTCCGCTGCGGGAGCATAGGAAGCGGAAGTGCCGGCAGTACCAGCGTCAGCAAATACGATCTTTGCCTTGTTGTACTCTGTATCGATAGCATCGTTGGTAGCGAAGCCGATCTTAGCATATGTGGTGGCGCCAGCGGGGCAAACGAAACGCTTGTCAGCGCTTGCCTGGTCGAGCGCCTTATCCCACACGCCTGCGGAAACGGTAGCCTTGGCAACAACTGAAGAGGTGCTTGCCGGGAGGTTCTCAAAGGAGAACTTGATGGAAACATCGTCCGGGAGTGTAACGCCGCCTGCCTCGAGGCATCTCTGGATCTCGTCCTCGAAAGCCTGCGCGGACTCGAACTGCTTCTCCTTATCGAAGTAGAGATTCAGCACGCCGGAGGAGTATGTAGCAAACGGGAACTCCGCCTGGTTGAATGTAACGGACATATCAGTGTTGTCCGAAGGGTCGGAAACGGCGATGGTGACATCGCAGCCGCTGATAGTCTTGGTAGCGCTGGAGCACTTCGCGTCGGTAGCCGGAATAGTTATCTTGATGGGCTGGCTTCCTGCGGGCTGACCGTCGAAATCGCCGGAAACGCCCAGCACCTTGTAACCGGAAGCGTTAACGAGGTTGCCTTCCTCGTCGACTTTGAAGATACCCGCTCTTGTATAGAGGATATTTCCAGCGCCGTCCATTACCTGGAAGAAGCCTTTGCCGTCGATAGCCATATCATAAATGCTGTCGGAGAAGGTAAATCCGGACTGCGTCATGTTCGGCGTGGTGGTGTTCATCTTAACGCCGTAGCCTACCTGAGTCGGATTAACGCCGCCCAGGGTGGTGGAAGCGCCGGAAGGCGACTTCTTGGTCTGATAGTATACGTCAGCAAAGGTAACAACGTTCGTCTTGTAGCCAGTGGTGTTTACGTTGGCGATGTTGTTGCCGATTACGTCCATCTTCTGCTGGTGGGTTTTCATACCGGATACGCCGGTGTAAAGGGATTTAACCATTTTATTGACCTCCAGAATAAATTGTCATTGACTTGACCGCCGCCCCGTCTCAGTCGCAGCCGGAGCATGAATTCCATTCAGGTCCGTTCATACGATAACGGTCGAATCAATATTCGTGAATACGTTCCCGTTCAGTTCGTTGTCTGAGAGGGTCGTGATCACCTTGTTGTTTTTAACGCTCACAACGAAAGCGTTTCTTCCCACAAGGACCAGCGTTTCACTGCTGCCCTTTCCTGCCGCTAACTCCACGCCCTTGTTGAGGCGTTCGAGGGTCTCGTTTTCGGAAAGGTCTATGCTGCGTTCCTCAAGCCGCTGCAATGCGTGCTTTGAGAACTCCACGCCGTGTTTTTCGTTTAGCTTTTCCTGTAAAGCCTCTGCGAAGGAACCGCCCTGCACCGCGTCCTTTGCCGTGCCGTTCGCGGGCTGAACCACCGTATTTCCCGTGGTAACGCTGATCTGATTGCGAAGCGCCAGGTATTCGCTTATCAGCATTTTAAAGCCTCCATGCTTTATTCAACTTAGGTTCAAACGAAGTCCTCAAGATCCTGGATATCCTCGCCTGCATAGCTGTCGGGGGTTATCTCGCCCGTGACCTCGTGCAGATCCTCGCTGTAAAGGCGCTCGGTATCTTCTCTTGCCTGTTCGTTCATTCTGTCGACTGCCGCCATCATGTCGCTTACGACATCAGCGGATACTTCGTTCTCTTTTTCCTGACGATGGCTCTCGATTATTCTGTCTAGTTCCTCGTCGGAAATCGTGTGGGTCTCCGTGCTGTCAGCCGTCTTGTCAGCCGAAGGAGGTTCGGTCTTATCGTCCGTGGAAGGCTTCTTGTCTGTGCCGCCGGTGCTGTCGGAACCACCTCCGCCTGAGATGGTGGGATAAGCGACCTCAACGATATCATCGAGCGCATAGCCCTTGTCGTTGATGATTACTCTTACCTGACCGTCCTTGACCTGGATAGATTTTATCAGTCCCGAATCGAGCACCGAACCGCCCTCTACACTAGGATTAACAGTTGCGCTCATGCCGATCATCATGGAAGCCTTCGCGATAAGCTCGCCAAGGGAAGTTTTGGTTCCCGGGTCATTGCTGCCCGAAGAATCGGTCTGTGCGATGGAAGTGATGTTCGAAAGCTCGAAGCTGACGCCGTCTATCTTGATGGTGTAGCTGTCGCCGTTCTTCATAACCGACTGCACAACGCCCGTCTTTGTGACCTGTTTGCTGCCGTCCATCTTTGAAGCGGTAACAGTCTTGCCGACCAGGCTTGAAGCGTAGTTCGACTGGGAATAGGTCGCAGCGTCCTTGGAATACTGAAGCGACGTGAACTGTGCCATCTGTGTAACGAACTCGGTGTTGGAGGTAGGCTCCATCGGGTCCTGGTTCGTCATTTCGGCAACCAGCAGACTGAGAAAGGTGTCGGAGTTCACCATTTTCTCGGTGGCGTCCTTAAACTTGCTCTTGTACTTCTCGTAATTCGCCTGTATCTGCTCTGACGATGAAAGAATGCCTGAAGTTCCTGCCATTTTCTCTCCTTTCCCGCTTACATAGAAGCGATTATCTCTGCGAAGCTCTCGCCGTCGCGGTCGTCGTCCTGACGGTGATTTTCGTTCTCGCGGTATGGGTTCTTGCTGCTGCCCTGGTAGTCCTGAGCCTGCGGCTCCTGACGGGATTCGCTGACGGTCTGCCAGTTCTCAAGCTGAACGCCGTTCTGTCTGAGCGTATCCTGGATAGCAGAACCGTTGTCCTCGATGATCTTCATGGTCTTGGAGTTCTCCGCCGCGATGGACACTGAAACTGCACCGTCCGCCGTCTTGGTCATTCTGACCGTGATCCTGCCGAGATCCTCAGGGTCGAGCGTTATGCTGTACTCAACAGCGCCCTCTTTAAGGTCTGCCGCGCGCTCTGTGATCTTACCTGACACCTGCTGCGCGACCTCGGAAGGCTTTACTGTGATCTCCGCGCCGTCCTGCCGTGTGAATACCACGGGGCTTTCAGCGGGGATCCCCTGAGGCTGCGCCTGAGCCGCGTCGCCGGTCTTTTCGCCGCCGGACTTTATCGCCTCAAGCTCGTCTGATTTGAAAACTACCCTGCTGCGCTGCGCCGTGTGGTCTGCAAAGACCTGCGTCTGCTCCTGCTGCGGAGCTTCCTGCGGCTTCTCAGCCGTTCTGACCTCAACGCTGCGAACATCGCTGCGGAACTTAACGTCCTCCTGCGGTGCCTGCTCGGTCTGTCCCGCCTGAGCTGTCTGAACCTGAGCCGCGCCGTCCTGCTGACCTGACTGACCTGCGTCAGTCTGAGCCTCGCTCTGTGCGCCGGTGTTTTCAGCGGTCTGGACTGCCGCCTGCTTCGCTTCGGGCTGGATTTCCTGAACGGGCTTTGCTTGTGCCTGGGGCTTCTGCTCTGTTTCGGGCTTGACCGTGAACTCCACAGCTTCGCCTGTAGCCTCTGCCTGCTCCGCCGCCTGATTCTGAACGGTCTGAACCGCCTGCTCCGGAACGTTCTGCTGAACTGCCGGCTGCTCTGTCTGAACCTCGTCGGCTCCGGTTATCCTGGTCGTCAGCGCGGATATCTCGTCGCTGAGGTCGCTGATATCATCGGGGATCGCCGTCTGATTCATCATTGCCGCAAGTTCGGTCATGACCTGCTGTACTGCCGGATCATTGATCTGCTCCGAGTCGCCGTCCTTGTCGGACTTGGCGTTGTCCACATTCTCAACAGTGTTGATAAGCTCCGCCAGCAATGCCTTGGTTATGTACTCCTGCGGAATATCCGCAAAAGTGAGCTTTCCGTCCGCGATCGCCGCAACGACCTTGCGAAGGTCAAGACTTCCATCAGACTTCGTCAGTTCGCTGCGAAGCATTTCGAACTTCTCATACCTTGCAGGAGTTTCCTTCTCAGATACCGCATTGTTCGCGCTGCCTGCGCCCGAAGTATTCGAAGCATTTGAGGCATTCGAAGCGTTCCTGGAACTTCCGATACCGCTCAGCACCTTGGAGAACTGTTCCTTCTGGTCTGCCTTTGCCGCTTCCTCTACCCTTGCCGGAATAGCCGCGTCGGATATCATAAAGTCGCTGCGGGTATACCCGGAACCGCCTGTGCTGAATGCTACTGCCATTTACTCACCTCCTTTTAATAATGTATCTATATCAGGGTCTGCGCCCGGATATACAAACTTATCAGACGCTCTGCGTCTGAGCCGCGCGTATCGACTGCCCGGAAACGAACTCCTCAATGAACTGCTCGTTTTCCTTGTTTGCCGCCGCCTTGTAGTCCTCAAGCTGCTTTTCCTCGAGCTTTTCCAGCGTGCGGACGTCCTTCGTTGCCTCGACTACGACTCCGAGCTGCTTGTTGATCTCCTCCTGCTTGCGGGCGGCGCTGGCGTCTTTAGCGTGTATCTCCTGCTGGAGAGTTACGATGTAGCGCTTGCGCACGGAGATCTCAAAAGCCTGCGCTCCCTGGCGGCAGACGGTCTCAAGCTCAGCGCTGAACTCCTCCACCTGCTTTATGAGCTGTTCCTTCTCTGCGTAGATCCTCTGTAGATCAGCCTGGAGCGCGCTCAGCGTGTTCTTCTGTCGGTCAAGCTCCTGCTGACGGAAATCCATCAGCTTTTGCAGAGTGAACTGAAATTTCTTCAAAGCCTGTCACCTCTTATTGTTCATCGCCAACGGCAGCTATCAGGAGCTGCACTGTTTCCTCCAGCGTGTAGGATTCCTCCACCCGCTGCATGAGAAACTCGTTTATTTTGTCGATCTTCCGGATAGCCTCGTCCAGCGCCGGATTTGTTCCGTGCTTGTACGCGCCTATCGAAATGAGGTCGGCGTTGTTGTTGTACAGCGACAGCAGGTTTCTGAGCTTGCCCGCCGCCTGCTTGTGCTCGGGAGTGTCTATCTCCGACATCAGTCGGCTGACGCTCGGGAGTATGTCTATCGCGGGGTAGTGATTCTGCGCCGCGATCTTACGCGAAAGAATGATGTGTCCGTCGATGATACCGCGGACTGTATCCGCTATCGGCTCGTTGGTGTCGTCGCCCTCAACGAGCACGGTGTAGATACCGGTTATCGAGCCTTCCGGGAAGTTCCCGGCGCGCTCGAGCAGCTTCGGCATGCTGCTGTAAATTGACGGTGTGTAGCCTCTCGCTATCGGCGGTTCGCCGGTGGAAAGTCCGACCTCGCGCAGCGCCATCGCGTAGCGCGTGAGGCTGTCCATCATCAGCAGAACGTCCTTGCCCTGTTTCATGAAATACTCCGCGATAGCCGTGGCGGTCAGCGGACACTTGCTTCTCATCATGGCGGGCTGATCCGACGTAGCCACGACCAGCACGGAGCGCGCCATGCCCTCCGGACCGAGGTCTCGCTCGATGAACTCGCGTACCTCACGGCCACGCTCGCCGACCAGCGCAATAACGTTGATATCTGCCTTGACCTTCCGGGCGATCATGCCCATCAGCGTGGACTTACCAACGCCTGAGCCTGCGAATATACCCATTCTCTGACCCTTGCCCATAGTCAGCAGGCCGTCTATAGCCTTAACGCCAAGCTCTATCTGCGACTTTATCGGAGGTCTGTCGAACGGATTTGACGGAGCGCCGGTTATCGAAACAGAATCGGTACACCCTGGGTCTGCGCCTCCGTCAAGCGGCATTCCCGTCGCGTCGACTATCCGCCCGATGAGACCCGGCCCCGCCTTAACGGTGAGCTTGTCCCCTGTGGAATCTACAATGCTTCCCGGTCCGATACCCTCGATCTCGGTGTAGGGCATGAGCAGAATGTTGCTCTTGTTGAACCCCACGACCTCCGCGCGTATGAAGCTCGTCATGTCCTTCGAGTAAATGCGGCAGACATCGCCGATATTGCAGGCGGGACCGCTTGCCTCGATGGTCATTCCGACTATCTTCTCTATCTTTCCCATATAGCGGAAGGTGTCATATTTAGTTATTTCATCGCGAAATGCTCCGAATTCAAGTGCCATGACTTCCTCCGCTGTCGGGTCATTCCTCGGCGTCTGCTTCTTCGGCAGGCTCCGGGGCGGGTTTCTTCTTTTTCCTTGTGGGTTTAGGTTCGCGGAACTTTCCGTCGCCAAGCTCCTGAATCATGCGGAGCTGCGTCATTATTCCCGCGTCCACTATCTCGCTGCCGTTATCGACTATCACCGTTCCCGGGTCGGCCTCCGGCAGAAGCTCCACCTCAACGTTCGGAATGCCTCCGCAAAGCTCCTTCAGGTACTCGTAGTCACCTGTCAGCTCCTCGTTTGCGCCGTTGTCGTTAAGGGTTATCTTGACGCGCTCGCAGTTGCGGAATTCCTTCGCCGCCTTCTTTATTAGGCGCTTGACCGCCGCGCTGTCCTTTGAAGTAATGCTGTCCAGCGTGACTTTCTTCGCTATCTGCATTACAGTGTCGTATATCTCTTTTTCGTAGTCCGCGAAAAGCTGCTCCTTCTCGGAGTTTATCCTCTCGGCATAGGATTTTGCCTCATCGAGGATATCCCTCCCGGCGGCAAGACATGCTTCCCTGCCGTCGCGGGTACCCTGTTCGAAGCCCTCCGCCTTTGCCTTTATGTACACGCTGTCGCGGTTCGCCTCGGCGTCGGAGACTATCTGTGAAGCATTGTCGTTCGCGGTTCGGATTATCGACTCCGCACGGTTCTTCGCTTCAAGGATTATGTCCTTGCCCTGCTGAACGCAGCGCTCTTTGAGCTCCTCAAGCTCCTTCTTCTGCTGTTCGAGCTGTTTCTCCCGGAATGCCACCTGCTGGAGCTTATCGTCCAGCCTGCGCTTTGCCTCAAGCAGTTCCTGCTCGGGGTCGGGCTTTTTCGGTTCCTCCGGCTGGGGCTCCTGCTTTGCGGGTTGCGCCGGCTCGGGAGCGGGCTGGAACCTTTTCAGGTCGATGGTGTTCGAAATATCGACGCCGCCGCCGAAATAAACGGAGTTCCTCTTTAAAACTGACACAATATTCCTCCGTTACGCTGAAATACTCTGAACCAAGGGTCACGCCGCATTACGCAATGACCTCGTCTCCGCCTCCGCCGTGGGAGATGGTGATGATCTGTTCCTGCTCGAGGCGGCGGATAGTCGCAACGATGTTCTGCTGTGCAGCCTCAACGTCACGCATACGCACGTTGTGCAGGTACTCGATATCTGCCTGAAGGCTCTCTCGTGCACGCGTGGAAATGTTGGAGAATATGCACTCCGCAACTTCCTGGGTGGAACCCTTGATAGCGATAGCGAGATCCTTCGGGTCGACCTGCTTTGTGAACTCCTGGATAGCCATGGAATCCAGGTTGACGATATCCTCGAATACGAACATCTTCTGCTTGATCTGATCCGCGAGCTTCTGATCCCTTGCGGACAGCTCGTCGAATATGTACTTTTCGGTCGCGCGGTCTACGTTGTTCATGACCTCCGCAACGTACGAGATACCGCCGACCTCCATGCTGTCGGTGTTGACAAGGTTTGCGAACTTCTTCTCCAGCGTAGCTTCAAGAGCCTTGATAACGTCAGGAGAAGCTCTGTCCATTCGCGCTATTCTCTCGACTACCTCCACGCGCTTCTCCTTGGGAAGCTCCGCGAGGATAGCCGCCGCCTGATCTATTCTTGCATATGAAAGTATGAGCGCGATTGTCTGCGGGTGCTCGTTCTGAACTATCGCGAGCAGGTTCTTATAGTCGGCCTTTCTCACGAAGTCGAATGATTTGGTCTTGAGCTGCTTTGTTATCCTCTGAAGCAGGTTGTTAGCCGCTTCAGTGCCGAAAGCCTTCTCAAGTATCTCACGGGCGTAGTCAACGCCGCCCTCGGTAACTACCTTCTGAGTCAGGCAAAGCTCGTAGAACTCATTGAGAACGCCCTCGACCACGTCGATAGGCTGATATTCCAACTTTGCGACCTCGGTGGAAAGCGCCTCGATCTCATCGTCAGACAGGTGCTTGTATACTGCGGACGCATTATCCGCACCCATTGCCGCGAGAACCAGAGCGATCTTCTGGTTGGCGCTGAGTTCTTCTGCCTTCTTACCTTCTGCCATATCTGTCCCCCCTTAGTGAGGCTTATTCTGCCTTCATCATGTTCTTGATGATCTGTGCGACGATCTCCGGGTTCGTCTTGGAGAAATCGCTTATCTCGCGCTTGAGTATAGTCTCGCGGGACTCCTTCGCAGCCTCTTCTGTAAGGCTCGCGATGTTGAAGTCCACTTCCTCCGGAGACTCCTGCTCCTGCGCGGTCGCGCCGGCGGCAGTCTGGGTCTGACCTGACTGTGCGGCTGCTGCAAACGCAGCCTCCTGGCGGCGTCTGATCTTCTTCTTTCTCGAATGGCTCATCATAAGCGTCATCACCAGAAGCAGTATCAGCACGATGCCAAGGCCGACTACAACGTAAAGGAGCGTATTGCGGAACGTATCCACAGGCGGAGTGATGATCTGGAGGTTTCCGTCTCCGTTTGCGCCGCCGTTGTTTGTAGCGCTGAGTGCGAACGGAATGTTGTAAACGGAAACGAGATCGACCGTAGTACCCGCCGCATTAGCGACTATCGCCTGTAATGCGTCGCGCTCGCCCTGGGTCATGTTGGTCTGATTTACGACCAGTCCAACGCTGAGGGAGTCGATGGAGTAACCGTCCTTAGTTACGGTCTCCTTGACATTGGAAACGCTGTACTGTATTTCTTCCTTATTATAATAATAGTTCTGACCGTCCTCAAGACCGGTGTATGTAGGATAATCCGGAGAAAGGTCTGCGTTCGGTGTTACTCCGACGATACCGCCGTCCTCATCAAGGGCGCCGCCCCACGTTACCTTGTCCTCGTGGTCCTTTACGCCGTGGTCGGTTCCCTCTGCCGGGGTATACTGAGTGGACTCGGTGTTCCTGGAATCATAGTTCAGCCTTGCGGAAACGTTAAACGCGAATCCGTCCTCGCCGTACATCTTGGTGAACATGTCGCCGAGACCGTCCTTGAGCACCTGTACGAACTCCTGCTCGAACTCAAGACGCTTTCTTGCGATGTCAACGCCGGACTTATCGGTGTCCTCGTCCTCTTCGGGCTGGTCAAGCTCCGGATCTACCCATTCGTAGGAGTTGAGCTTGCTGTCCATGATGGAGACGTTCTCTTTGGTAAGCCCCTCAACGCTGGTGGTAACGCCGCGGTATATCGCGCGCACCTCCTCGTTGGTAAGCGGCTCTGCGTCCGCCTTGAGCTGAATGAATACCGCGCACTGGCTCTCGCCCTTGTTGTCGGAAAGCGCGTAGTTGGACACCTCCGGCAGGGTGATGTTAGCGGTCGCGGACTGTATCTTGTCCATCGAAGCGATGGTTGCGCCCAGCCGTGATTCGAGCTGCTGGCGCTTTACCTCGCGTTTGTCTGTGTCGGTGCTCCACAGGTCAACGCCGTTGTTCCAGATATCGTAGTTGATCGTGGTCTTGGGGTAGCCCTGCGCCCACATCTGCATTCTTAGCGAGTCAGCCTTTTCCGCCGGCACGATGATATCACCGTTGGTGTTCACCGTGACGTCAGTAACGCCCAGCTCCTGGATCGCGGAAGCTATCTCGCCGGATTCTGAAGCAGAAAGCCCGGAAAACAGCACTGCCGTACTCTTATTGGAATTGAGCATAACGCAAAGCACAATGATTATTGCAATAACGACCACCGGAATGGAGATTATCAGGATCTTCGCCATTTTTGAAGCGTCCGTCCATTTCGTTTTAACTGTCGTTACAACAGTTTTCAGCTTTTCATTCATTTATAAGAACGTCCTCCGAAGTTTTATGCTGCCGCGCCGGCAGCTTTGAGGTCATCAAACCTGCATGTTGATGATCGTATTGTAAGCGCTGAGCGCCTCGTTCTTCACTGTAACAAGCAGGTCTACTGCAATGCCTGCCTTAGTGATGTTCGACTGCACCTGCGCAAGGTCGTCGATATTGCCGAGCATGAGGTCAATCGCGTCGCGGTCTACCTGCTCGTTGGTCTCGACTACATTATCAACCATTCCCTTGAATATATCGAGGAAGGAAGCCTCGTTTGCGTCCACCGCGTAGGTCTTTTTCTTGGGATCCTCGCCCATGGGGGTCATGGACTCCATCGGCTTCATGCGGGTGAGCGCGTTCATTGTTGTAAAGTCAACCATTTAAATCTTCCTTTCGAAAATCAGCCCTTGCCGAGGGTCAGCGCCTTCGAAGCCATGGACTTTACCACTTCGAACACCGCCATATTCGCGGAGAACATGTTCTCGGCTTCCGTCGCGTCGAGCTGCTCGGTGGCAACGTCAACGTTGGATTCGTAGATGTAGCCGCGCTCGTCTGCGAGCGGGTGGGTGGGGTCGTAGACCGGCTCTGCCGGGGTGGGGTCGTCAACGACCGCCTTAGCCTCAACGGCACGGTACTTCACGTAATTGTGGGACGCGATCTCGCCGGAGTTCAGCTTAGCGAACAGCAGCTTCTTGAAGGTCTTGTCCTCGCCGAAAACCACCATCTGGCGCTTGTAAGCCTCCTCGGGAGTGGAAGCCACATTGTCGGCGTTGTTGATGTTCTGAGCGATGATATCAAGCCTGAACCGCTCCGCGGTCATGCCGGAAAGCGGGATATTGAGCGAACTTAAGAATGCCATATGTACCCCCTGTTACTTCGTAGTCATAGCGGATCTGACTCTGGCAAAATTGCCGTTCATCGAGTTCATTATCGCGTCGTACTGTATCTGAGCCTTTGCAAGCTCGCCCTGCTGTACGTCGTTGTCAACGTTGTTGCCGTCCGCCTGGTCGTCGGTCACGCGGTCGATGAACAGCCGCTGAACGAGGTCTATCTCGGTATCGACGGTGCCGTTGCTGCGGAGCTTGTCCCTGAAAATTCCTGCAAAGTCAAGGTATTTGCAGTTGTAGTCCGGCGTATCCGCGTTAGCGATGTTTTCTGCGATTATCTGCTGCTTCTGCCAGAGGACGGACAGCCCCTGCTCAGATATCCTGAATGCATTCGTATCGAAAAGTGCCATATATTTTCCTCTCTGTCACGGGCGAATTCCACAAAATGGCATACCATACCCTATAGTTATTCGTATTATAATTATACACCATTTCACAATATATTGCAACAATTTTTTCATGATATTTTTTTACACAATGTAGAATCGGTATACTAATTATTTAAATTAGCCGACCAAAATTGATAACTTTCTGTTTATTTTGTTATTTTTTGGTACTTTTTTGTGCATAGGTTACAAATCAAGCATTACATTTTCTACAAAAATTTATATGTAAAAAATTGTACAAACAATCAAATCCCCGGCTCCATCAAAAAGCCGGGGATTTGATTTATATTGGGGGAAGATCGGTTATCGTGTTATTCACGCCACGCTGTATGTGCGTTCGATCTCAGCCGTAGCCGTATCCTCCGGGATATACTCCTGAACCAGACAGCTCTGCATAAGCGCTTCCGCCTGGTCGTTGTATTCCTTGGGAACAACAAGATGGATAGGATAATCATTACGGTAATTCATTGCGTAATCGCTGAGGTCGTACGCCTTGTACAGCAGGATAGTATAGATGTCCTCATCAGAACTGTAATAGTAATAATCAGCAGTTCCGCAGACCTTCATCAGCCTGTTCAGCTCCGGATCTGACGCGGTCGTCCTGCCATAGCTGAATTTCAGGTCGTAATCGTTCTGACCATATATCTCGCGGCTCATAATGCGGTTCATCTCAGAGTAGGAATACCCCTCGGACTGACCGAACAGTTCGCAGTCGTCAAGGCTGTTCAAATTTTTCAGGATAAACGCAGTGTAGAAGTCCTCTCCCGTAAACTGAGCGCCGACGTTTATATCGAGGCTTTCAAGGTAAGCGATGGTGTTATCCATCCAGTCGTAGACCCTCAGATTATAACTTGATGACTTCAGTTGATCCCCGCTTCCGATATCGTAATACAGGTCGGTATATTTCCAGGCTGGTTCATTCTCAATGAAATCAACGTTTATCTTCTGGCAGTCCTGCCTGATTGCGTCAAAAAGCTTGTTGTTTCCGTACTTGGCAATATCGTTCATCCAGATACGGTTGACGCTGTAGCCCTCGTTTAACAGTATGTTCTCGTCCAGCGAGAATAATGAGGAATACCATCCCTCCGGGGTCACCATCTTCCGGCGTATCTCCCCGAAAAGCTCACTGCTGACGGAATAGCGCCGCTCAAGCTGAGTGCCGTCCTTCATCACATAGTAGAAGCTCACATATTTCCCATCGCTCGCCACGTCGCCGTTGTTCTTGGGTATCTCGTCGTGCACTTCCCTGACAGTCTGAAGAATATCATCTCCGCTCACTCCCTTGATCGTGAACTGATTCTTGGTAAGGCTTGACGTGCGGTACTCCTCGCCGAATGAATTTGAGTCATAGTATGACATGGAAGCCGAAGCCACTCTGTCCGGGTTCGGGACGTAATACGCCGCGCCGAATCCGTTCGACATATTCAAACCGAAGCATATCAGCGCGCACGCCGCGAGAGTCCCCGCCCATTTTGCCACGGAAAGCCCGAACTTCCGGAAATTCCGCCCGCTGATAAGCTCCATGATGATATACAGAATGAACGTGCTGATTATCGTGCCGATTATCATACCGGGAATGTTGTTCTGCGTGAAGCTGTAGTAATCCATCGTGTCTTCCTGCCCGCGCACGTTGATGGAAATGAAATAGGATACCGGTACGGTTATCGCGAAGATCACGATGCCAGGGATAACAAGCCCCATTCCCTTATAGACGTAGGGCATTCCAACGCGCTCAGCGCGGCGGTATTTTATCAGGAAGTACGCCCCGGCGAAGCACGCAAGGGTCACCAGCAGGGCGGGAATGCCGAACTCCGGACGGAAAATCGGCCCGCAGTCGCTGACGCTGCCCTTGCAGCCAATTGACATCATCGAATAAAGCGTCATGATCATCATGCCAAGCGGAGAGGAAGCGGTTATCGGATACGCCGAACCCACAGCGGTGGATATCGCCGAGGGGTAAAGCACAGCGCCGTACACGCCGCTCTCAACGAGGTTTATCGTCATCAGATGAATGACAGGTATCGCAAAGTTGATGAGTATCGGGTAAATGCACGCCTCCGCAAGCCTGCCGCAGAAAGATATCAGCAGCAGCGTTATCGCGATCTCCATTATGCACATGAAAAGTCCCGTGAACGCCATCGGTCCCATCATCGCTTCAACTATCGCCTGGATCTCGCCCTGTGTGTCGAACGCCGACAGGTCGGCGAACTGCAGAAGTATCTGCGCCAGAAGTATCGCAATGAAGTGCGGCAGAATGTTCACTGTGAACACCGCCGCGAGGTCGCCGAAGAACCGCGTGTTGTGGTTTATCGGCAGGGACATATCCATATCCACCACCGATTTGTTGTGAAGGCAGCGGAAGCTGCGCAGAGTAGTCACGAACGTGAAAATGAACAGCCCCACAAGGCTGAGGACCCCGATTACGATCTCAGCAATCAGAAGTGAATACAGCAGGCTCCTCTTATCCAGGAGCGCCATATTCATTTCGTACTGCTCCGGAGTCGGGTCGCTGATATACTGGCTAAGCTCAAGGAGCTCTCGCTCCACCGGGCATAAAATATTGATGATGAGCATGAACGCCGGATAACTCAGCACGCTGAAGATAATGCTCATGATAAGCTGCGGTCTGAGGTACTTCACCTTGTTCAGATAGTACGGCAGAAATTTGTAGAAAACGCTCTTATTTGCCGAGTTTTGAGCTGTCATAGCCGAGCACCTCCATTTCGTAAATAAATATCTCCTCCAGCGAAAGCGGGATTTCATCGTACAGCTTCGGGGGAGTGCTTTTCCACCGCCGCTCTGACCTTTTCGCGGTCGCCCCGGGCGATGATGTGCATTACGCTGCCGTTTTCCTCGATGTGGAGGATATCCACGCCGTCCGCGGAAAGCTGCTCCTTCGTGACCGGCTCCGGGAACGACGTCTGGATCTTGAACACGCTTCCCTTCACGCTGTCAAGTTCGCGGTCGAACACTACCTTCCCGCCGTGGAGAAGTCCCACGCGGTCGCAGAATTCGTCTATTTCCCCGAGATTGTGGGAGCTGAAAATTACAGTCAGCTTGGAATCTACCATAGCGTCGATGAGCATTTGCTTGACGATTATGCGCATAGTGGGGTCAAGCCCGTCGAAAGCCTCGTCAAGGAACAGATACGGAGTTCTGCACGCGATCCCGCATATCACCGCCGCCTGCCGCTTCATACCCTTTGAGAAGGTGTTCAGCCGCTTTTTCAGCGGAAGATTCAGCGCGCTGTAGAGCTTCTGCCAGAGCTCCTCGGAAAACGTGCCGTAAAAGCTCTTGTAGTACTGCTTCATTTCAGTAAGGGTCATGCTGTTGAACTGCACCGTTTCATCGTTGATGAAGAATACGCGCTCCTTCACCTTCGCGTTGTCGTACACCGGCTCGCCGTCTATGAAAAGCTCTCCGCTGCTGAGCCTGTAAATCCCGGAAAGCGCCCGGAGCAGCGTTGATTTTCCGGCGCCGTTAGAACCCAGCAGACCGTATGCGCAGCCCTCCGGAATAGTGAGGGACACGCCGTCAAGCGCGTTTTTATCGTCGAAACGCATTACCGCATTCTTTACCTCGATCATTGATTACCACCCGTCCTTTCACCAGTTTCCCCGATTTCTCCAGCTTCTCCAGCCTCTCCTGACCATATCTGCCGTGCCAGGGATTCTATCTCCGCAAGGCTGACCCCTGCGTCGTATGCGCTGCGAAGCTCACACCCGGCCTTCCGCACGGCTTCTTTTCTGACTGCCTCGGCTGCGTCCCCGCCGCCGGAAACATAGCTTCCCTTTGCAGGTATCGAGTATATCAGCCCCGCCTGTTCAAGCTGCGAGTACGATTTCTGAACCGTATTCGGGTTTATCCCGAACTGCTTCGCGACCTCCCGCACCGCCGGAAGCCGCTCGTCCGGCTCCAGCTCCCCGGAGGAAATCAGCCGGGATATGCCATTATATAGCTGCTCATAGATGGGCAGCTTCCCCTCCAGCCTTATGTTGAGCATTTTCACTCCTCCTTTCGGCGTGTACTGCTCTGTATTAACTGTATTATCCGTGTTGGTACAGTTATTATACCATACAATAGCAGCTTTGTCAATAGGCCAAACGCATTTTTATTGCACTGGTCTTGATTTTTTTGCAATTATGTGGTATCATATAGATTACAAATAAATCCGGATAAAATACGGAAAACCCCTGAAAACCGATGTGATATGCAAAGCGCACGCCTACGCTCACACAAGGCTTTTGAGGGCGGCCTATGGAAAGGAAACGGATAACCTTCACAAGAAAGGAAACTGACACAATGAGCGAAGAGAAAAAGGAATTTGTAAAGCACGAGGCACCCCGTCCGGAGTTCCCCAAGCGCGCTATAATCACCGGAGGAATGCCCTACGGAAATAAGAAGCTGCACTTCGGGCACATCGGCGGCGTGTTCGTATTTGCCGACGTATACGCAAGATTCCTGCGCGACAGGCTGGGCGACGAAAATGTAATTTTCGTATCCGGCACGGACTGCTACGGCTCCCCTATCGCGGAGAGCTACCGCAAGCTGGTCGCCGAGCAGGGCTTCAAGGGAACTATCCACGACTTTGTTGAGGAAAACCACAAGGCTCAGAAAAAGACCCTCGACGACTACATGATAAGCCTGAATATATTCGGAGCTTCCGGACTTGGAAGAACAGCCGAGATACACAATAAGGTATCCGACTGGTTTATCCGCACATTATATAAAAACGGACACCTGCACCGTATCAGCACAAAGCAGTTCTACGATGAGAAGGCGGGCTGCTTTCTCAACGGCAGACAGGTAATAGGAAAGTGCCCGGTGGACGGCTGCCAGAGCGAAAAGGCATACGCCGACGAGTGCGACCTCGGTCATCAGTACATGCCGGAAAACCTCATCAACCCCAAGAGCACCCTCACCGGCGACACGCCCATAATGAAGGACGTCGAGAACTGGTACTTCGACCTTCCGGCGTACAACAAGCTGCTCAAGGAATACGTTGCGAAGATATCCAGGCAGAAGAACGTGCGTCAGCTCGTTTCCAGCACTATCTCAGAGTTCCTCGCTGACCCAGTGGTACACATCAAGAACGAGCTTCTGGACAGCTACAACGCAGTCAAGGATCAGCTTCCGGAGCACGAGTTCATAGAGGAAAAGAAAAAGCCCAGCTTCACCATCAAGTTCAAGGAACTCGACGAGATGAACAAGGCTACCGAGATACTCTCCGCGAACGGAATACGCTACCGCACCGGTAAAACCCTTGTTCCGTTCAGACTTACAGGCAACATCGAGTGGGGCGTTCCCGCTCCGGTGCTTGAGGGCGAGGATCCGCTGACCATCTGGGTATGGCCGGAGTCCCTCTGGGCGCCTATCTCCTTCACTCAGGCGGCGCTCGAGCAGCAGGGCAGGAATCCCGACGAGTGGAAGGATTTCTGGTGCAGCAAGGACGCTAACGTATATCAGTTCATCGGCGCCGACAACATCTACTTCTACGGCGTAGCTGAGATGGCGATGTTCATGGGCCTCAAGGAAGGCGAAAACACCATTGACCCGCCCGAAGGAGAAATGCAGCTCCCGATACTGTGCGCGAACAACCACATTCTGTTCCTCGATAAGAAGGCTTCCAGCTCCGGCGCGATAAAGCCTCCGATGGCGGCTGATCTTCTGGACTTCTACACCCCCGAGCAGCTCCGAATGCACTTCCTCGGCTTAGGTCTTGGTCAGCGCAGCGTAAGCTTCATGCCGAAGCCCTACAATCCCAACGCAAAGCCGGAAGATCCGGATCCCGTAGTAAAGGACGGATTCCTGCTCTCCAACGTATTCAACCGCATTATCCGCACCTGCATCTATTCCGTTCAGAAGTACTTTGACGGAGTAATGCCGGTCGGCGAGGTAGACGAGCAGGTGCTCGCCGACGCGAAGAAGGCGATCCTGGATTACGAGCGCTTCATGTACCGCTTTGAGTTCCACCAGGCGACCTATGTACTTGACAGCTACATCAGAAAGGCAAGCAAGTACATGGCAAAGAACCTCGGCGACGCCGACAAGGCAGACGACAACGAGGCAAGACGCCGCGCGCTCATTCAGGTGTTCCACATGATACGTACGGCGGCTGTGCTGCTGCACCCGATGGCTCCGCAGGGAACCGAGATGATACTCGAGTACCTCCAGCTCGACAAGAGCTTCTGGAGCTGGGACAAGATCTTCGACACCATTTCCGATTTCACCGGCGGAAAGGATCACAAGCTGAAGTTCCTGGAGCCCAGGGTGGATTTCTTCACCAAGCACCAGAGCCAGTTCAACACCAGCGAGGAATAAACAAATACAAAAGGGGCTGTTTTCGGACAGCCCCTTTTATTATTCAACACTGCCGTCGAATTTGTACCCGACGCCGCGCACTGAAACTATATTCGCGCTGTAACGGCCTATCGCCTTTTTCAGACGGCTTATGAATACATTCACCGTGCGCTCCGAGGCATGCCCGGAGCTCCTGAGCTGGCGCGAAAGCTCCTCGCGGCTGAATACCGTATCCGGACTGCTTATCAGCAGGTACAGCAGGGCGGTCTCCTTCGGGGAGATATTCAGCGGCTCGCCGTCAAGCTCGGCGCGGTACTTCGAAATATCCACAGTAAGCCCTCCGAAGCTCACAGGCGGTCGGTCAAATCCAGTGACAGACACCTGCGTACGCGCCTGCGCCGCTCGTATTCTTGCGACAAGCTCCGCAATGTCCAGAGGGCGGCTCATTACGTCCGCCGCGCCCAGCTCCAGCGCTGAGAGCCTCCCGGCGTGGTCGCTCTCGGAGGTCAGCACTATCACGGGAACTCCCGCTGATTTCATCTGCTCGAGGATTTCCTTGAGCCTTCCGCCGGCGGTGTCGATATCAAGCAGCGCAAGATGTATCGTGTTCAGCCTGACCGTTCGAAGATCGTCAACGGAGCGCATGCACTCCACCACGAAGCCCGAAGCGGACAGGTAGCTGTTTATCAGCGTGTTCATTCTGGAAAACCGGTCTATAAGCAGTATCGTTCCTCTGAACATTCCGCACCTCCAATTTCAAATAAAGCGCCGGAGCATAAGCCCCGGCGCTCTTGTATTTATGTTCGGGTCATCGGGTCATCAGCCGAGAACGACCTCAACGGTGTGCTTTCCGCCGCCCATTACAGGGATAACATTGCCGTCAACAGCCTTGCCGTCAACAGTCATGCTCTTAACGCCCTTGCAAACGTGGTTCGGGTTCTTAACGGTGATGTCGTATGTAGCGCCGCGGAACTGACGTGTAGCCTTCATGCCGTCCCACTCGTGAGGAATTGACGGGTCGATCTTCAGACCGTCGAAGTCTGCTGCGATACCAAGAATGTACTGGGAGATAGCGACCATGTTCCATGCCGCTGTACCTGTCAGCCAGCTGTTCTTGCCCTGACCGAAGTTGTCGCCCTGCTTGCCGATATCAGCGCCGGCGTCCTTACCGCCGATCATCTGACCGTAAACGTACGGCTCGGTCTTGTGAATGTCGGAAGTCTCCTCAGTGAACGCCGGAGCGATCTCAGAGTAGTACTTGAACGCCTGGTCGCCCTCGCCTGCGTATGCAGCGGCACAGATTATCCATGCGTTGTTGTGTGTGAAGATACCTGCGTTCTCCTTGTATCCGCCCGGATATGTGGAGATCTCGCCGTACTGGATATAGTACTTTGTGAATGCCGGGTTGTTGAGCACCAGACCGTACTGGGTGTTGAGTCGCTCGTCGATAGCCTTGAGAGTCTTCTTGGAAGCCTCAGCGTCGATGTCGGACATGATAGCGAAGCCCTGCGGCTCGATGAAGATCTGACCTTCCTCGCACTCCTTGGAGCCCATCTTCTTGCCCTCCGCGTCGTACGCTCTGAGGAACCAGTCGCCGTCCCAAGCGGAATCCATCATAACCTTCTTCATCTTGTCGATCTCAGCCTGGGCCTTTGCAGCCTCGTCGGTCTTGCCGAGGTGGTTGAGTATCTGAACGTAGTTCGGGCCTGCGTAGGTGAACAGTGCGCCCACGAATGCGGATTCAGCGACCTTGGAGTAGCCGCCCTCCGCCTTGAACTTCGGGTTGGTGTAGGTCTGGAAGGACTCTCCGGGAGTATCGGAGTAGCAGGAGAGGTTGATGCAGTCGTTCCAGTCTGCACGCATTGCGAGAGGCAGACCGTGCGGACCGAGGTTGTTTACGATGTGGTAGAAGGAAACCTTCAGGTGCTCGAGCATGGGCTGTGCAACGGACATATCGTTGTCGTAGGGCACCATCTCATCGAGAATGCTCCAGTCGCCGGTCTCCTTTATGTAAGCGGAAACGGAAAGAATGAGCCACAGCGGGTCGTCGGAGAAGTCGCCGCCGATATCAGCGTTGCCCTTCTTGGTGAGGGGCTGGTACTGGTGATAGCAGCCGCCGTCCGGGAACTGTGTGGAAGCGATGTCGATAATACGCTCTCTTGCTCTGTCGGGGATCTGGTGAACGAAGCCGAGAACGTCCTGGTTGGAATCACGGAATCCCATGCCGCGTCCGATACCGCTCTCGAAGTAGGAAGCGGAGCGTGACAGGTTGAATGTTACCATGCACTGGTACTGGTTCCAGATGTTGACCATGCGGTTTACCTTGTCGTCAGGTGTGTCAACGTTGAGGATACCGAGCAGCTTGTCCCATGTCTCTCTCAGCTCTGCAAGGCCTGCAGCGACCTTCTCGGGAGTGTTGTACTTCTCGATCATTGCGTTGCTCTTTACCTTGTTGATAGTCTTGCCGTCAGCCTCGAACTTCTCAGCAGCGGGCATCTCAACATAGCCGAGGATAAATACGAGGGTCTTGCTCTCGCCTGCGGCAAGAGTGATCTCCTTGTAGTGGGAAGCGATAGGAGACCAGCCGTCGGCGAAGGAGTTGTTAGCCTTGCCGTCCAGGACAGCCTGCGGGTTGTGGAAGCCGTTGTACAGGCCGATGAAGGAATCGCGGTCGGTATCGTAGCCGTCGATGGAATCGTTAACGGTGTAGAATGCGAAGTGGTCGCGGCGGTCGCGGTATTCGGTCTTGTGGTAGATGGTGGAGCCTACTACCTCAACACGGCCGGTGGAGAAGTTTCTCTGGAAGTTGGTGCAGTCGTCCTGAGCGTCCCAGAGGCACCACTCTGCAAAGGACCACAGCTTGAAGGTCTTTGCGGAGCCGCTCTCGTTTGTGAGAACAAGCTGCTGTACCTCGCCGTCGTAGTTCTGCGGAACGAAGAATGTAGCCTCAGCCTTGAGCCCGTTCTTCCTGCCGGTGATGATGGTGTAGCCCATACCGTGGCGGCACTCGTAGCTGTCAAGCTCAGTCTTTACAGGGGACCAGCCGGGATTCCAGATGGTGTCGCCGTCCTTGATGTAGAAGTATCTGCCGCCCATGTCTATCGGGACGTTGTTGTAGCGGTAACGGGTGATACGGCGCAGACGAGCGTCCTTATAGAAGCTGTAGCCGCCTGCCGTGTTGGATATCAAAGAGAAGAAACCCTGGGTTCCGAGGTAGTTTATCCATGGGTAGGGAGTACGGGGCGAGGTAATTACATACTCGCGGTTTTTGTCATCAAAATGACCGAATTTCATCAGTGACCTTCCTTCCTTGCTTGCTCCGGTGGGGAGCCGAGGGGGGTCTGCCCCTCGCAGTTGGTTATTCCGGCTTTACTAAGCACTTTCCGCAGATGAACGTTTCGGAAAGTACAAGCCGCTATAAATTAGTATACAATATTGCGGCGAAATTTACAAGGGCTGAAAACGTTAACATTTTTTTTATCGTGGAATTTTACTTTAAAACCGAAAATCGGGTGTATTTATTAGTAATATTGAACAAATCAGGCATGCGCGTTTACAGTCCGGTTCCGGAGGAAAAATCACCAATTTTGCAGGAAACCGCGGACGGTTTTTGTTGATTTCAGAGAAAAAACGTCGTGTTCTGACTGTTGCGCAACAGAAACGCAACAAACTGTCCCTTATGGGGCTAAGTGGCGCGGAATGTCCATTGAAATAAAAAGGAAATCCAGGTATAATTACATACAGGTGCTGCTGAACGGCAGTACACGAAGGGAGCGTATAATGCAAAACGACAAGAAAAGCCCCTTAAATCAGTCCCTCTGGGGAAAAATATATCAGGTGATAATCACCTGGATAGTGTATTTCCTGTTCAGACCAAAGGTAGAGTGGGTCGACAAGTCCGTTAAGAAGCAGCTCAAAGGAAAGCCCGCGGTGTTCGTGTTCAACCACACGCACCATTTCGACGGAGCTTACACCGGCGCAGTGCTGGGGCGGTACAAGCCCTATGTCCTCGTAAAAAAGAGCTGGTTCGAAAAGAAAGGCGTCGGCACTATGATAGGCTGGTGCAGGTGCTTCCCCATCGACCTTGACGGCGCGGACGCTAGCTGGTACACCACCGCGGAGGAGATAATCCGCCGCAGCGGTTCTCTGATAATCTTCCCGGAAGGCGGTATCGCCAGGGAAGGAAAAATCGAGAAGTTCAAGCCAGGCGCGGCGCTGGTGTGCGCTTCGACCGGCGCATGCGTAGTCCCGGCGGCTATCTACGGCGGCTATCATATGGTGTTCGGAAAGCGGCAGCGGCTGCTGGTCGGAACCCCCATCGAGAGCAAATGCCCGGATAACATGCGGCACTCGCAGTACGCAAAGCAGCTCATGAATCAGGCAGAGGACGAAACAAAGCGGCTTTACGGGATCCTGGAGCAGAAATACGGCAAAACGGATACCTATTCCGAAAGCTATGCTCCGGCAGAAAACAAGTAAACACGCGGGAAATCCGCAGGACAAATTTTATTTTGAGAGGTATTAATTATGAACACAGAGATCGCAGAAAAGATCAAGAACATGCTGGTAGAGAACCTGAGAATCCCCGCTGACGAGCTGGAGTACACCAGCGAGCTGTTTGGCGACGACATCGGACTCGACTCCATCGACTCCATCGAGATCATCGCAGGTATCGACAACCTGTTCGGCGTACAGATGACAGGCGCTGCAAGAGAGAACTTCCAGACCATCGAGACCCTCACAAAGTACGTTGAGGAACACATGGGTGAGTAATATGAGCGACAGAAGGATCGTTGTAACAGGTCTGGGACTTATCTGCGCGCTAGGCGACGGCACCGACAAGTGCTGGAGCGCGGCTTCAAACGGTATCACCGGTATCCGCGAGGTACAGTCGGTGAGCACCGAGGGCTGCTACGCAAACAAGGGCGCCGAGGTAGCTGAAAGCTCCGAGCAGCTTTCAGGCGAGGACTACGACCGCAGCTCCCTGCTGTGCATAAAGGCGGCGGGCGAGGCTCTTGCGGACGCAGGCTACACCGTGACTGCGGATAATTCCGACCGCATAGGCGTTATCGTCGGCAACTGCGTCGGCGGCGCCGCAAGCATTGACAAGTACTACACCGACGAATTCAAGACCGGCTCCGCAAAGCCGTCCGATATTCTCAGAATGCCTGCTGCTGCCATCGCGAACAACGTTGCGAAGCACTTCGGGCTGAACGGCGCGACCGCCAACATCGTAAACGCCTGCGCTGCGGGCACGATGAGCCTTTCCTATGCCGCTGACCTTATCCGCGCAGGTAAGGCTGACGCATTCGTTGCGGGCGGCTCCGACAGCTTTTCTTCGCTGGCGTTCGCGGGATTCCACGCGCTGCACGCTCTCGCGGCTGACGCATGCTCCCCGTTCAACCACAGCAACGGCATCACCCTCGGCGAGGGCGCAGGCATACTTATCGTAGAGAGCTACGAGCACGCAAAGGCACGCGGCGCTAAGATCTACTGCGAGATACTCGGCTCCGGTGTAAGCTCTGACGCGCACCACATCACCGCTCCCCGCCCCGACGGACAGGGACAGATGAGCGCCATCAGACGCGCGGTGAAGACCTCCGGTCTGGAGTTCACCGACATCGACTACATCAACGCCCACGGAACCGGAACCGCAAAGAACGACGAGGCTGAGTTCCTGTCTCTGCACACCCTGTTTGACGAGAACAAGCACCTTTCCGTAAGCTCCACCAAGTCCATGACAGGTCACTGCCTGGGCGCGGCAGGCTCCATCGAAGCAGTGCTGACCGTCAAGTCCGTATGCGAGGACGTTGTACCTCCGACAATCGGCTACTCCGACGAGGACCTTGCAATGCTGAAGGAAAAGGCAGGGGATATAGATTTCGTTCCGAACACCAAGCGCGAGAAGCCCGTTAACTACGCGGTTTCCAACTCCTTTGCGTTCGGCGGCAACAACGCAAGCATCGTATTTGCTAAGAAGCCTCACAAAATTCCCGACAATACAAATAGCGAGAAGCTCTACATCACCGGTATCGGCGAGGTAGTCGGCAGCACAGAGGAAGAAGGCAAGGGTATCCGCGCTTCCATCACCTCCGACGACTACAAGGAGCACGGCATAAAGATGGCGTTCTACCGCAAGCTCGACCGCTTCAGCCAGATCCAGCTCATAAGCGGCATGAGAGCGCTCGCAGACGGCAATATCACCATCGACGAGAGCAACGAGAACGACATCGGCATAGTAGTCGGCACGTCCGACGGCCCGATGACCGAGATTGTAGGCTTCCAGAAGGCGGTAGTAGAGGGAGGCACTGCAAACGGCAGCGCGTTCTCCTTCCCGAACACAGTTTATAACGCCGCAGGCGGATATTTCAGCATTTTCGCCGGTATCAAGGGCTACAACGTGACCGTTGCGAACAGCGTTCAGGCTGGCTTACAGAGTATCTGCTACGCCGCTGACGTACTCCACAACGGCAGCGAGAACATCATGGTAGCAAGCGGCACAGACGAAAACACCGATGTGGACGCAGAGCTTTACGGCAAGCTGGGTCTGCTGGCTGAGACAAAGCCCTATTCTCTTGAGAAGCCCGGCTTCGTGCTCGGCGAGGGCTCGGTATCCCTCATAGTTGAGAAGGCTTCCTCCGCTGAAAAGCGCGGCGCCGTGAAGTACGCCGAGGTAGCGGGCTGCGCCATGACTCACCACGCTGTAGAGTTCGGCACGGTAAGCGGCTCTGAGGACGCACTCGCAAAGGCTATAGAGGCTGCATGCGCTGACGCTGGTATCTCCGTATCAGACATCGACGCGGTAAGCGGCTTCGCGAATGGTCACAAGACCATCGACGAGCTGGAGCTTTCCACCTACAAGAAGGTATTCGGCAGAGATATCCCTGTTTTCGCGGTAAGGGAGACCATCGGCGAGGCAAGGGCTGCCGCGGGCGCAGAGCAGGCGGCTTACGCTGCGAAGCTCCTGGCTGGTAAGCTTGGAAGCTCCGCTAAGGCTTACATCGGCGGCAAGGCTGCCGACGTGGACGTTTCCGGTTACAAGTATGTACTGGCGGCGGCATGGGGCGCAGGCGGTTCTTATTCCGCTGTGGTGCTCAGGAAAGCGTAATATTTCAAATTCGGAATTCGGAATTCGGAATGCGGAATTATGGTGTCGCCGCTGAACGCAGGCACCGGAATTCCGTACAAAGGAACGGTCTAACAGACCCCGGATTCCGAATCGTTTTTAAGGAGGACAAATGGAAAAGGTAGCACTGGTAACCGGCGCTTCCCGCGGAATAGGCAAGGCGTGCGCGCTTCGCCTGGCGGAATGCGGCTACGATATAGTGGTGAATTACAACTCTAACGAGGCTAAGGCGCAGGAGGTAGTCTCCGCGATAGAAGCGCTCGGTCAGAAGGCGGTTGCAATTAAGGCGAACACCGCCGACCTCAAGGAAGTTCAGAACATGTTCCGCGAGGCTCACAAGGCTTTCGGCAGACTTGACGTTCTGGTCAACAACGCCGGCGTAGTCGACGACGCATTCCTGCTGATGATAAACGAAGATTCCCTCACGAGAAGCCTGGACATCAACATCAAGGGATACTTCCACTGCGCACAGCAGGCGGCGCTCAAGATGATGAGCAAGAAGCAGGGCGTTATAATCAATGTTTCCTCTGTAAGCTCCATTCTCGCCGTTGACGGACAGGGCGTTTACAGCGCTACAAAGGGCGCGGTCAACTCCATGACGGCGACCCTCGCAAAGGAGCTTGCTCCCCGCGGTATCCGCGTAAACGCAGTCGCTCCCGGCTTCATCGAAACCGAAATGCTCGACGCTATCCCCGAGGACAAGAAGGAAGAATACCTAAAGGCTATCCCGATGCACCGCCTTGGCACCGCGAAGGAAGTCGCTGACGTAGTTGCACAGCTCTGCTCCGACGCTTTCGCGTATGTCACCGGACAGGTAATCGTGCTTGACGGAGGTCTCAGCTTATGATGAATCTTCTTGAGATCAACCAGCGCATTAAGCAGCGCCCGCCTTTCCAGATGATAGAGCGCGTCACCGAGCTTGTCCCGAATGAATCAGCGAAGGGTATCAAGTGCGTTTCCGTCAACGAGCCGTACTTCATGGGACACTTCCCCGAGACCCCGATAATGCCAGGAGTCCTGCTCATCGAGAGCGCGGCGCAGCTTTGCAGCCTCGTTATCGCCCCGGACGCCGCCGCTTCCGATGAAAACAAGCTGTACGTCCTGCTGAAGGTCAAGGATTTCAAGTTTGTGCGCCCGGTTATCCCCGGCGACAGACTGGAAATATCGGTAAAGGTCACTATGGCAGCCGCCGGAGCGTACGAATTCTCTGCGGTAATATCCGCCGACGGAGTTGTCAAGGCGAAGGGCAGCATGCTTTTCACCTCGATGGATAAGAGCGCGGTTTATGGCTGAGCTGAAATTTGACTGGAGCGCCTGCATAGTATCGGGCGGCGCGGAGCTTATAAACCGGGTAGAAGCGGCGCGGGCAGAGTATTCAAGCGTTTGCTCTGAGTATTTCGACTACCTGGTTTCGAAGGCGGGCAAAACCGGCGTACACGGCGACCGTTTCGAAGAAAGCGCCTGCGGCTTTCTGCTGCTGGACAATCTCCTGAAAAAGAACGGGATAGACCGCCGCGACCTCGCGATAATGCGCGACAGCGGCGGCAGACCCTGCATAATAAACCGCAGCGACATTGATTTCAGCATATCGCACTCCGAGGGAGCCGCGCTGTGCTGCCTCGCCATTGGAGCCGACGCTTCCGTAGGCGCGGATATCCAGCACGCGCGTGAAACCGACCCGCAGCGCATAGAGGAGCTTGCGAAAACCTTCATGCAGCAGCGGGAGCTTCACATGCTCCAGATAAGCTCCGCTGCGGACAGAAAGAACATGTTCTACCATGAGTGGACCCGGCGCGAGAGCTACTTTAAAAGGTGCGGTCAGGACGATCTCCCGATGTCCGGGATATTCAGAGAAGGGATCATCAGAGCGTGCGGCAGGGAGTATTACTACTGCATATCCCTGCCGGAAAACGACGATTAAGGAGAATAAATGAAAGTATTAGTATTGAACGGAAGCCCCAAGGCAGAGCGCAGCAATACCCTGAACATCACAAAGGCGTTTCTGAAGGGATTCCCCGCTGACACAGAGGTTGAGCAGGTAAACCTCTATAAGAAGGACATCAAGCCCTGCCTGGGCTGTTTCTCCTGCTGGAGCAGAACTCCCGGACAGTGCGTCATCAAGGACGACATGCAGGATATCTACGAAAAGATCAAGGCTGCGGATATCGTTATAGAGAGTTTCCCGCTGTATTTCTTCGGAATGCCGTCCCAGATGAAGGCGACAACGGACCGCTGCCTGCCGTTCATGCTGCCGTATATGGGAAATCTTGTCGAGGACAAGAACGCAAGCTTCCACGAGCTGCGCGATGAATCCATGCATGAAAAGCGCCTTGTAGTCATCACCACCTGCGGCTATGTCGACGAAAAGCCGATGTATCCCGCGCTGCTGAAGCAGCTTGACCTTATCGCAGGCGAGGGACACTACACCGCGATACTATGTCCCGAGGGCGAGCTGTTCATCGCCGATAAGGCAAAACGCCAGCGCGATGGCTACCTTGCCGAGATAACCAGGGCAGGCGCAGAGTTCGCACAGAACCGCGCACTCTCCGAGGAAACAAAGAAGCGTATCGCAAAGCCGATACTTTCCCCGAAGGGCTTCGAGACCATCACCCTCGCTCACTGGGGAATGAACAAGTAATACGAACCGGACTTAAACCGGGCAATAAAAAATCCACGGAACAAACGCTCCGTGGATTTTTGTTATGGCAATACCGCACAAAGATTGTGCGTGTATTGCGCAGTCAGATTTTTCGTCAGATTGTACAATGAGGACGACGCAAGGCTGACGCCTTGCTAGGACGAATTGTGCAAGATGACGGAAAAGATGCAAGCAAGACACGTGCAAAATCCAATAAATGGTCTTTGTGCGGTGTTGCCTTATGTTCTTACGAAATTACTTGATGATGGTGATACCGCCGATAACGGGCAGGGGCTTCATCTCGCCCTGAGCAACGTTAACGATGCCGAGGATCATGAGAACCAGGGAAGCAAGGCTGCCAAGTCCGGATACGATACCGCCGATGAAACCGATAAACGGAATAAAGGAAAGAATGCCGCCTGCTATGCCGATAACGATTTCTGCCAGGAACAGAACCAGTCCCTGATTAGCGTGGAACTTTGCGAACGGAGTCTTGCCTGCTGCAAGTCCGACTATCCACAGAATACCGATGTAGCTGAGAATACCAAATACCTTATCATTAGAGTCCATATTTATTACCTCCTGAAATATACCAGCCGCAGCCGTTGGCGCCACAAACCTACGACAAAATTTCACACGGCTTACATATATCATATAACAAAATGCGGCTTTTGTCAACTAAATCGGTGAAATCTAACGTAAATTATACGAAAAAGCTAAAAATCTCCCGTTTGTTCTCAAGAATATCGTTAAATCTATCCAAGTATTCGTACGGATATTTATGATTGGTTATACGCTTTATCCTGCCGGTTCTGCGGTCGACAAGCTTTGTGGAAGCTCCCGCGCCCACTGCAAGTATAGTCTGAAGCTCCTCCATGATGTAGGTGTTGTAGAGGCTTTCGGTGCCGGGCTTTGCGTAGCCGGTGTTCTCCTGGTTGTCGGCGGTGTTCTTCTGCCGATAGAGATAGTACGGGATATACCCGTGCTCCGCCAGCTTCTGGTGAGCGTAGTCTATCATGCGCTCCGTTTCGCCCGCTGCGCCTTCCTTACCCTCACGGAACAGCGCCGCCGCGCGCTTCAGCGACAGGCTGTGCACCGTGATATTCTCCGGCGACAGACCGCACACCGCGTCAAGACTCGCCGCAAAGCTGTCGAACGTATCCGTAGGAAGCCCCGCGATAAGATCCATGTTGATAACGTCGAATCCGGTCTCCCGCGCCATCAGGAACGCTTCCTCCGTCTGGCGGCTGTCGTGGGAGCGCCCTATCGCCTTCAGAACGCTGTCGTTCATCGTCTGCGGATTGACGCTTATCCTGCCGACGCCCGCAGCCTTTATCGCTTCCAGCTTCTCAGGGGTTATCGTGTCCGGTCTGCCGGCTTCCACCGTGAATTCACGGATATGCGAGAGGTCGAAGCACTCCAGCGCCGAGAACAGCATTTTAAGCTGCTCAGCGGAAAGCACCGTGGGAGTTCCGCCGCCGAAGTAGATGGTATCCGGAACAAGCCCCAAATGCCGCGATATCGTGGAAAGCTGCCGCATCTCCTCCATCATTCGCCCGAGGTACTCGTCCAGCCTTGCCGCCGCGGAATTCACCGAATGCGAAACAAAGCTGCAATAACTGCACCGCGTAGGGCAGAACGGAATAGACACATAAAGGCTGAACGAATTCTCAGGTATACTGTCGGCGAGCGGCTTCTGAACCTGCTCGATACGCCGCGAAACAGCCAGCTTCCGGGGGCTTACAAGCAGCGACTGAAAAGCCTGCGCGTCGGTGAGCTTCGACAGCACCTTGACCGGGCGCACTCCGGTGAGTATCCCCCAGGGGAGGTCGCGCCCAGTGTACTCGCGAAGCGCCTTGTAGAGCAGTATGCACAGCTCCCGCTCCTGCTCCTTTTCGGGCATGCCGCCGGGAATGCTGCGGCTCATGCAGAATCGTTTTCCTTCGCGCACCAGATCCACGGAAAGCTCCGCGCCGCCGGGGTATTCCACCTTTTCCGTAAGGCAGAAATCGCCCTGTGCGTCCGCCTTGTCGGTGGAGAGCTTTATTCCCGGCTCGTTTATAAAGTTGCGGAACAGCCGCTCAACCTCGTACTGAAATCTGTGATTGCTGAAAATAAGTGTCATTTTATATCCTCTGTTTTGCTTTGCAAAGTTCGGAAAAATACTCCGTTACAAATTCCGGGAACCTCTCCCGGCGCGAAACGACTTTTTCCGCAGCCGTGACCCCGGAAATATCCCCCAGGTACACCGCCGTATCCGCGGCGTTCAGCATTGGAATATCCATGGCGCTGTCCCCGGCGCAGACTATCCTGCTGAAACCGCGCCGCTCTTTTAACATACCCGCAAAGCGGTTCACCGCCGCCCCCTTGCACAGACCCGCCGGAAGCGCGTAGACCTTCGCCCCCGTCGCGAAGCAGCTTACCTCCGCCCCGGATACCTCGTTCAGCCTCCGAAGCATGCTTTCCGGCTCCGTGGACTTTGTGAAAAGGAACATTCCATCAACCATGCGTATTTCAAAGTTCCTGCCGGGATCCTGCTCCATAACGCTGCGGCAGCGCTCCAGCCCCCTGGAGCTTTCCTGCACCAGCCGCATTGTGCGTCTTGCCCAGTCCGGGTCGGGAACTCCGTTCACCAGCAGAGTGCCGCCGTTGTCGGTCAGCGCGTATTCCGGCGAGAATCCCTCCGGAAAGCGTATTCTGCGGTACTGCTCAATGCTCCGGGTGGTCACAGGGATTATCTCCAGCCCCGGGAGCAGCTCCGCCTGACGTTTCGTTATGCAGGATATCTCCCTGTTGTCCTTGTATTCGCACACGATGTCCCCGGGCTGCTTTCTCGAAGCTGAAAAAATCAGCGTGCCGTCAAGGTCGGAGAAAATAAGCGGCTCAAACATTGTCCATCACCCTGATAATGCCGCACGCCTCGTAGCATTTCAGCGGATACCGCCGCACCTCCACGCCCTTTTCCCGGGCTAATTCGGATATGTGTCGGGTAAGGGGGCTGTCAGGGTCGCGGAGCAGTATCAGCTCCGGAATGCGCCGCAGAAGCACCCTGGTCGTCTCGCCGATTCCCGGCTTTACAAGTTTAATATCTGGAACCCCGAACTTCTCCGCTATCTCCCGGGTCTCCGCAAGACCGTTCCCGGAAGCCGGCGGCGGGAGCTGAGCCTCGCCGTAGGTCATAGCTGCCTCTATCGCCGTGATGAACTCATACGTGCGGTCAAGTGGAGCAAGCTCCCCGAAATACGCCGCGCCGTGGAACTCGTCAGGCTGTATCACGCCGGTTTTCAGCACCGTTCTGCTGAAAAGCCCCGAAACCACGCTGTTTAGGCACGCGCAGGGTATGAACATATCGCCGTGGGTCCCGCACAGCCTGCAAAGCCCGGCGGGGTCTGCAAGCACGGCGATTTCGCATAGTCTGTCGAGCTTGTCCCTGCCAATGCCGTATTCGTACAGCGGGAACTGCTCCAGCGCACTGCGCAGGGTTCGGGTTATCATGCCCTTGCCCGTCCAGCCGTCGATAAACTGTATTCCATCAGCCGGATGGCGCGCAAGAATATACTCCATTGCGCGGCGGTCTATCCCGCGCCCGACTATTATCGAAATCGAATAATGCGGCAGGGAAACTCCGTATTTCCTGCGGATATAGCGCTTTATCAGCACTCCGGCAGGAGTTCCCGCCCGCGCCAGCGATACCAGAACGGCATGCCGCCCTTTTTCAGCCCATATCGTCTCGGCCACGGTGCGCACTGCGTCGGCATTCGGCTTCGCCCAGAGCTTCAGCCCGTTTTCGTACTCCCGGAAATACGCGTCGGAGGGACGGTATTCCGCCGGGAGAAGCTCGCTGTAATGCACTCCGCTCTGTATCAGCGGTTCGCGCTCCTTTGCGGGAAGCGGCTCTAATTTACCGGTGATGTCTGTCAGCAGAAGTTCGGCGTCCTCCGGCAGATACGATGTCGGGAGCTTCTTTCCGTGCCAGCATATAACCTGGACCTCCGCGCCGCCTGCCGCTCCGCACAGTTCATTCAGCGCTGCGGGATCGGGGGAATACGCGTCCGTAAGGATAACGGTAAGGTCGCACGGGCGGCTGTTGTAGAGGTACACACGGCGCTCCGGGTCGTAAACGCTGCGCAGTACAGCGCGGCTGACTATGGGGTACTCTCCGGGGAACGGCTCCGCGAAGCCGTCCCGGCCGCCGCATGGCAGCATAGGGCTTCTGGTCGAGCAGTGAACCACGGCGCGGCACTTCCCCGCCAGCATTTTCCCGAGCAGCAGAGCCGGGTAGCAGAATTCCTCCGTGCCGATTATCTCAACTGTGCCAGAAGCGGAGATCTCCCCGGCAAGGCGCGTGCAAAAGCTGCTGCACTCCGCTAGGAAACTGTCCGCGTGAACCCCGAGCCGCGGGTCGTATATTGAATTTACATGCGTTATTCTGTCAGGCTTCCGGGGGATTACCGCGCGGTCAGGCGCCGGAAGCTCCGGAGCGGAGCACCCGACGATACCGTCCGACGAAGCCAGGAACACCGGAGTAATACCCGCCGAGCGGAAGTTCTCAAAACTCTCAGCGGAGGCGGCAAGCGCGGCGGCGTATATACTGCACCTTGGGGCAAGGCAGCCGTCCAGGGCGCGGATAAGATTCATAGCAGTCCGGCCGGTGGTGAATTCATCGTCGACAAGTATTACCTGCGCGGCACGGCGGAAAGCGTCCTCGTCGCGAACGCAGAGGTAGTGCTGCGGAGCATGACTGTGCTGCTCCTCGAACCCGATGGAAGTCGCCCAGTCCGGGAGCTTCTCCCGGGTGGTGGTTACGAAAAAGCAGTCGTGGAAGAACCCCGAAACGACTGTACCGATAGCGGTGGCTGTCTCAGCAAATGCAATTACAACGGTAGTCTTGTCCGCCCTACCGTCCTGCGCCAGCTTCCTGCCAAGCTCCTCCATGAGGGCAATGGAGCGCTCCGGGTCGCCCGGGAAATGCTTGCACTGCCTGGTGTTGACCAGGATATTGTCGCGCAGTGGATTATTCTCACGTTTCGCGAGGAACAAATGTGATGTTTCGTTCATTTTTATACCAAAACTGTCATGTCAGACAGGCAGAGTTCTTTCCCTCGGATAGACTTTTCCCTCCATCAGCAGGCGGTGATAATCCGCAGGGCAGTTGATAGGCTCGGGTACGTCGATACCGCCGCCGAAAAGCTTGTCAAGGTGGTGGCTGTCGGAACCTCCGGTCTTTATCAGACCGTAGCTGTCGGCGTAGAGCTTGGCGCGCTCGTCGTAGAGCTTGCGCGGGTCGTGGCTGGCGTTTATGGTTTCCACTGCGTCCACGTCGTATGGGTAAAGGCTGATGTGGTGGATATAGGAGGCGTGCCGGAACGGGTGCGCATGTACTATAAAACAGTCGAGCTCGTTTCTGAGCTTGCTGAAAAGGACGCGCTCGTCGGTATGCATGAGAAGTTCCTCGTTTGCCTTCATCCAGTCCTTTTCCATGCCGTAGATGAGGAAATCCGCATTGTAAACAGTAAATTCACAGCCGAACCACACCTTCAGACCGATCTCATCGCCGACTTCCTTCGCGTGCTCATAGCCGAGGAAGTAGCGGTCTACGCGGTCCTCCCAGGGAAGGTCGCGCGGGACTGCGGTGTTTGCGTTAAAGAAGTGGTCGGTGACAAAAATGCCATCGTACCCCGCAGCCTTGTGAGCTCTTGCCATATCCGCAGCCGGAGCGGAAGAGCACGCGCTTCCCTCTTTTGTGTGGAGATGAGTTTCGTATTTGTACATTATATTTATTCCTCCGTAGGACTATTCGCTGCTAATATAGAATCATTGTACCACAAAATGCATTTTTTTGCAACAGGATAAAGTGGTATTTTTAAATGGCTGACAAAAAATGAGCTTTGATTTTTTGACAAACTATAATTTAGCGGCGCGTGTTCCGCTTACTGCAACCCCTAATCGGGAGTCAAGGGGGACTAGTCCCCCTTGCGAGTCGAGGGCAGCGCCCTCGTCGCCGTCAGGCGAAACCTCCGC
>ENA-UOJB01000262-UOJB01000262.1-human-gut-metagenome-genome-assembly--contig:-C48-NODE-262-length-66954-cov-19.794735_pt1 | contig 66954 bp, 48 predicted proteins | sample MGYA00242338_ERZ723885 | MGnify/ENA metagenome assembly ERZ723885
CGCCACCTTGCCAAGGTGGAGGTAGCGAGTTCGAGCCTCGTCGGCCGCTCCATTAAGGAGCAGCAACAGTTGCTCCGGTATGGCCCGGTAGCTCAGTTGGTTAGAGCACCAGCCTGTCACGCTGGGGGTCGTCGGTTCGAGCCCGATCCGGGTCGCTTCGTCGGAATGTCAGTCGTTTGTCTGGCAGTCTTACAAGTAAGACCGCCGTAACAAACTCTGAAATTCCTCCTCTTCCCCGCAAAACTTTGCTTCGCAAGCTTTTGCGGGGGCCCCGAAATTCGCAAGAATCGCTCGGGAAGGTGCAGGGACAAATGCACCGAATATGCGGCCGTAGCTCATCTGGTAGAGCGCCACCTTGCCAAGGTGGAGGTAGCGAGTTCGAGCCTCGTCGGCCGCTCCATTGGAGTGGTATTCATCACTCCCTTATATGGTGACGTGGCCAAGTGGTAAGGCAAGGGTCTGCAAAACCCTCATCCACCAGTTCAAATCTGGTCGTCACCTCCAAAAGATTCCCGGAAGCTTCGGCTTCTGGGATTTTTTATTTTGCACTGTCCCCTGCCGGGGGAGCTTCCTCCCGTGAAAATGCAATGCCGGAGCGTCCGCAGACGCTCCGGCATTGCTATAATAAAAGTAACGCTACCTCAGAACCGCAGCCGCATCTGATACCACACCACCCCGCCGTGGGTAGAGCCGGAAACGCCCTCGTTCACAAAGCCAAACTTTGCGTAATAGTGCAAAAGCTTCTCCTTGCAGGTCAGCACCAGCCCCTTGCGCCCCTGTGCGCGGGCATCCGCAATGGCTCTTTGCAGCAGCAGCCCGGCATAGCCCCGGCAGCGGCAGCGCGGGAGGGTGTTCACCCCAAAGATCATCTGCCATGCGCCATTTTCATCATGCAGGGCGGCATCCGCGTACATCTCATCGGTCAGGTCGGGCATATCGATACAAAAGCCGTCCACAAAGGCCACCAGCTCCCCCTGCTCAAACAGCAGCCAGAAATGCTCCGCATAGTGTGCCAGCCGCCCGGCAAATTCCTCTGCCGTGGCAGCCTCCGCTGCCGGAAAACAGGCCGCCTCCACGGCGGCAATGGCCTGTAAATCGTCCATAGTTGCGTTGCGTATCTCCACAGTATCTCTCCTCCCTTTTTGTAATGTCAGTATACCACAGCTGCCGCGCAAGGGCAAAATATTTGCATCTGTTCCCCGTCCGTGTTACAATGGCTATACTACGCTTGGAAGGGAGTTGAAACGCCATGCCCACCGAAAACCGCACTACCTTAACGCCGGACACCCCGGTGCGCTACCTGAAAGGGGTGGGGCCCAAGACCGCAGAGCGGTTCGAAAAACTGGGCATCGTGACGCTGGCAGACCTGCTGTGCCACTACCCCCGGCGCTACATCGACTTTTCCAAGCCCTACTCCATTGCGGAGGCCCCTGCCGACACTGAATGCGTGGTAAAGGCCGAGGTGTTTGCAAAGCCCGGCGGGCGCATTCTGCCGGGCGGGCGGCGGATGGAGCGCATCACCGCCGGGGACGATGTAGCCAGTCTGGAGATCACATGGTTCAATAACCCCTACGCCACCCAGAAATTGCAGCTGGGGCAGGAATACTATTTTCAGGGCATCGTGACCGGCGGGATGCTGCGCCGCCAGATGGTCAACCCGCAGGTGCGCACCGCCGAGCAGATCCAGGCCGCGCCCTTTGAGGCCGTTTACCCCCAGACCGAGGGGCTTACCAGCAGCGTCATCTCCCGCTGCATCCGGCAGCTTTTGCCCCACGCGGAGCTGCTGCCCGACCCGCTGCCGCCGGAGATGCTGCAAAAATACCGTCTACTCCCCAAGGCCGAGGCGGTGCGCGCCATCCACTGCCCTGCCACCGAGGAACAGGCCGCAGCAGCGCGGCGGCGGCTCATCTATGAGGAGCTTTTGGTGCTGCAATTGGGCATCGGGCGGATGCGCAGCCGGGGCGCTGCCGTCACCGGGGCACCCATGCGCCGCGCCGACCCGGTCCCTTTCTGGCAGAGTCTGCCCTTTGCCCCCACCGGGGCGCAGCGCCGTGCAGTGGAGGAGATTTTAAACGATATGGCGAGCGAAACCGCCATGAACCGCCTGTTGCAGGGCGATGTGGGCAGCGGCAAAACGCTGGTAGCTGCTGCCGCCATCTGGGCGTGCATCCGGGCGGGATATCAGGCCGCGCTGCTGGCGCCTACCGAAATTCTGGCCGCGCAGCACGCCGAGGGGCTCAACCGGCTGCTTGCCCCCTTCGGGATGCGGGTGGCCCTGCTGACCGGCGGCATGAAGGCCGCCGCCCGCCGCACCACGCTGGCTGCCATCCGCAAGGACGAAGCCGACCTTGTGGTGGGCACCCACGCCCTGATGAGCGAAGGGGTGGAGTTTGCCCGGCTGGGTCTGGCGGTCATCGACGAGCAGCACCGCTTTGGGGTGCGTCAGCGCGGCGCATTGGCCGAAAAGGCCGCGAACCCGCACCTGCTGGTCATGAGTGCCACCCCTATCCCCCGCACGCTGGGGCTGCTGATCTACGGCGACTTGGACATCTCCGTTCTGGACGAGCTGCCCCCCGGGCGCACCCCGGTCAAGACCCGGTGCATCACCGGCAAGCGGCGGCGAGACCTGTACCGTTTTCTGGACAGCGAGATCGACAAGGGGCGGCAGGTGTATCTGGTCTGCCCTGCCATTGAGGATGTGCCGGACGGCGGGCTGAACGCCGTCAAGACCTACTACGAGGACATCGCCAAGGCGTTGCTGCCCGACCGCCGGGTGGGCCTGATGCACGGCAAGCTGAAGCCCAAGGAGAAAGCCGCCGTCATGGAGGATTTCAAGGCCGGGCGGTTGGACGCACTGGTGTCCACCACCGTCATCGAGGTGGGCGTGGACGTGCCCAATGCCAGCGTGATGGTGATCGAAAACGCCGAGCGCTACGGTCTGAGCGCCCTGCACCAGCTGCGCGGGCGGGTGGGACGCGGCGCTGCCGAGAGCTGGTGCTTCCTTGTCAGCGACAATACCAGCGAGGCCGTGCAGAAGCGGCTGAAATTCCTGTGCTCCACCACCGATGGCTTTGCCGTGGCACAGTACGACCTGGAGACCCGCGGCCCCGGCGACTTTTTCGGCAGCCGCCAGCATGGTCTGCCCACCTTGCAGATCGCCGACCTGATGAATGACACCCGTACCCTGCACGCCGCTCAGAGCGAGGCCACTGCATTGCTTGCCGCCGACCCGCTGCTGGAAAGCCCGGCACACGCTTTGCTGGCCGCGCAGGTGCAGCAGATGTTCGACAAGGCCGGGCCGATGAACTAAAAAAGCGCTGTCGCACAAAAAACTCGTGCGACAGCGCTTTTCTTTACGTTTCCTTGCTCCCAACAATGTTTTGCAGGATGCGGGCGGTCAGGGCGTCCAGCTTTGTTTCCAGTGCGGGCAGGTGCAGCAGGCGGTAGAGCCGCTGATACACGGCATCCACCGCGTAGCCCGCAGCGGCAACCAGCAGCACCGCACCAGTCAGATACGCCAGCGAGGGCAGCAGCGCCCCGCCGAACCGGGGCAGATCCACCAGCTGCCATAGCAGCGCCCGGGTAAAATCGCTGTCGTGCAGCAGATACACCCCGAAAGACAGCGGTGCCAGCCGGAATACCCAGCGCCGCCAGTAGTCCGAGCGGATACGGATATTCTGGAACAGCAAAAACATTGCTGCCGAGGCGATGACCGTAGCCAGTGCCTGATAGCCGTTGACGGTATTCACAAAGCCGTTCAGGTGCAGGGCGTTTTCCACCCGCAGCGCCAGCATCCGGTTGAACAGCCCCGCCGCCGAAGCTGCCAGATATGCCAGCAAACACAGCCCGCTGGGCACGGTCACCCGGTATTTGCGGAAATAAGCGGCCATAAAATACAGGGTGTAGAACCAAATAAAGCTGTACCCGTTATTCACAAAGGTTTCATCCGTTGCCCAGTAGAACAGCGTGCCCCACACGCTTTGCAGCAGCAGCGCCACCAGCAGCAGCGTTTTGTACTGCCGCCGGTCAAGGCTCTGCACCACCGCATTCAGCACCGGCACCGAGAGGTACATCAGAAAATAGGCCGAGGCAAACCAGTAGCCGTTGGAGGTAAGGGGTAAAAGTGCCCGGAGCAGCGAAATGGCTGAAAGCGGCACCGCACCCGCCTTGACTGCAACGCAGAAAGTGAGCATGGAGTAAAACCACACCTGTGCCCCGATGCGGAACAGCCGCCCGGCGCGGACAGCCCCCTTGCGCTCCGACAGATAATAGCCGGAAAGCATTACAAAGCAGTTGGTGGACACACGCGCCAGAATAAACAGCAGCCAGTAGATCCAGAATGCCGCCGACCCCTGCGGTGCCGCACTGCCCAGCCCTCCGTGCCCAATGCCGTGCATCAGAACGATCATCACCATACTGAGAATGCGCATCGCCTCAAAGCCGCTATGCCGTTTCTGCTCTTCCATACCCCATTTTCCCCTTACATTTCCCCTGTTTCCAGCTGCCGCAAAGCCTGCCGCACCTGCTGCTCCGGCCGCAGCCACGCTTGATAGTACGCCGCATTGTGCTGCGCCATGGCTAAGATCGCCGCCGGGTCTGCCAGCAGCTGCCGCAGCTGCGCCTCGCACTCTGCCGGGGACGTATATGTTTTATAGTTTTTGCCTTCTTCAAAGCCGCCCGGCAGGGTGTACCGCAGCGGCTCGGTGACAATAGCGCGTCCCGCCGCCACATACTCGGCCAGTTTCCAGCCGGTAGAGCCGTGCAGTCCGGTAGAAGCCACACAAATTTCCGTGTGCTGCATCCGGTGCAGGTAGGCACGCTTACTGGTCAGCTTGTCCGGCAAAATCAGTTCCGGGCACTGCCGCCGGGCGCAGGCGTTGTCCGACACGCCGCCGGTGAACTGCGCCGGGAAGGCACTTTGCAGCCGGTGCAGCAGCTCGATGCGGTCTGCGTTCACCTGCCGCCACTCTGCCTGTAACTCCGGGTATTGCTGCACCGCCGGTTCCTCCGGGTCCCACAGACGGGTCAGGAAAAGGATGCGCGGCTTTTTGCGCACCCGGGTCAGCCGGGCTTCAAAGTCCTGCGGGTAGCAGCGGGTGGAAAGCGCCCACTGCTTCAGGCGGCTCTTTGCGCTGCGCTCCGCTTCCAGCGGCGAGCCCGGACAGGTAACGTAATAGTTCAGCCCCAATGGCCGCAGCTTTGCGGAGATATCGCCCGGGAACTGCCGGTTCTTCTCCTCCGAAAAGGAACGTTTGAACACCACATCTGCCCGGTGGAACAGCGCCAGCACCGCCGCCGGGTCGTTGTAGAAGTAGCCGTCCATCAGGTCAAACACCACCGTGCGGCCGTCAATTTCCGTTTCCAACAGCGCCTCCCGGGCAAGCGGATTGCCCTGCCGCGCGTCCTGCACCCGCAGGGTCAGTTTCCCGCGCTTTGCCAGCAGGGTAAAACCAGCCAGAATGCCGCTGACGTGCGCCGCCCCCTCCCGGGAGGATAGTTTTACCGTGACCTGCATTTTGCCTCCTATCGGTGGAACAGCCCGGTGCGCCGCTCACCCATGGGGATGACGTCACAGAACACACACCGGCTCTTGGTGGAAAGCTGCACATCCTTGTGATAGCAGCCGAAAAACCATTTTTCGTAGGTCAGTTTGAGCAAGATCTCGTCCAGAAACAGGTGCAGACGGTTGCTTTCGCCAAGGGCAAGGGCGGTAAAATCCAAAAATCTGCTTGGTGCATCGTGGGTCAGCACATAATCTACCTTGTAGTCTACTGTCTCTAAGTTGCGGCGGCAGGTGTCGTATTCCTCGTCACTGGGCATCTCCTGCTTCCACCAGTTCACGCCCGGCTCCCGGTCGTCCTTATCCTGACTTTCCGCACCGCCGAAGCAGAGATAAGTCTTGCCCTCCAGCTCCAGCACGCTGCCCCGGCACACATGGTACACGTTGCCGCCAAGGCTCTGTACCCTGCCGCCGAAAAGTTCCGTCTCCGGGTACTGCGCCAGCAGGTCGTAGTTTTCGTGGCTGCCGTCCAGAAACAGAATCGTGTAGGGGCGCTTGCGCAGCCAGTCCAGCCGCTTGCGCTCTGCGGCGCTGCCGTCCCACACAAAGCCGAAATCCCCCAGCACCACCACGGTGTCCTTCTTGCCCAGCCAGCGCAGCTTGCCCTGCTTGAAGCGCTGGATATCGCCGTGGGTATCCCCTGTAAGATATACCATTCCTGCCCTCCCTGCCGGAGCGAAAGAACGGTGTAAAACACCGCAAGGCTCTTGTAACACCCCGGCAAACCTGTTATTATTATAGAACACAGCACGCTTGCTGCAAAATTGATTTTCCGGTGCGCCGCACAGCGCAGCCGTATCTAGTATATTTTATCGCTTTTTAAAGGAATTGTCCACATGAAACGTATTTTTGCATTGGTTCTTTCATTTGTATTCCTGCTCAGCTGCCTTGTGCTGCCCGCCGGGGCCATGTTCGACCCCAGCCCGGTGTATCAGGTGCAGGCTGCAAGCGCCTATATCGTGAACACGGATACCAACATTATCGTCTATGATAAGGACAGCACAAAGCAGGTGTCTGCCGGCGGTCTGACCAAATATATGACCCTTGCCGTGCTGCTGACCAACTACGCCGACCAGCTGGACAGCACCTTCCAAATGCCCTTTGCCATCTCGGACTACGTTTACAACACCAACAATGCAGATATGCGCTCCAACGAGACTTTCACCTACCGGGAAGCCATGTACGCCATGCTTACCCGCAACGCCAACGAGGCAGCCATGGGTGTGGCGTACACCCTTGCCGGCGGCGATCTGGACGGCTGGGTGGCGCAGATGAACACCCTGTCCCAGCGCATCGGCACCACCGCCAGCAACTGGACGGACGCCTGCGGCATCGACAGCGGCAACACCACCTGTGCGGTGGATATGTACCTGATCCTGCGTTACCTGATGAGCTTTGACGCCTTTGTGGAGGTGTCCGGTGCGCCCAGCTTTACCATGCCCGCCAAGGAGAAGCACCGCTCCTCCTCGGTGCTGGTCAGCCAGAACGCCGCGCTGAGCAAAGCCAGCGGCGGCAGCTACTACCGCAGCGCCATGCAGGGCGGCATGTGCAATGTGACCGCCTTTAAAAACGATACCGGCACCCAGAGCTATGTTTCGTGGGGCAACAAGGACGGCGCCACCTATATCTTCTGTGTGATGGACAGCCCCGACAGCTGCGATACCTTCGGCTACGCCAACCGCCGCCCTGCCCTGTTCGAGACGGTCAAACTGATGGACTGGGTATTCGACAGCTTTTCCATTCAGGCTGCGCTGGACACTGATTTGACCATTGCGGAGATCCCGGTCCGATATTCCTCCGACACCGACACCTTGCAGCTGTACCCCAACGACAGCATGATGACCCTGCTGCCCTCCACCAGCGACGGCACCGTCACCCAGAAATACTTCCACCTGCCGGACTACGTCTGCGCGCCCATCCAGCAGGGCGACGTGGTGGGCACGGTGGAGCTGAAGCTGGCAGGCGAGACCATCGGCGTGGTGGAGCTGATCGCCGGGCAGGACGTAGCCCGCAACCCGCTGCTGTTCGGAGTGGACAAGGTGAAGGAGTTCCTGACCAGCCTGTACCTGAAGGTGGTGCTGGTGCTCAGCCTGATTGCCGCCCTGATCTATGGGCTGTGGCTGCTGTGCTCCAACTGGAACCGCCGCAAGCCCACCAAAAAGATCCACCGCCGCTATTAAGTAAAGCAAAAGCCCCGCACCGGACACCGCCGTGCTCTGACCGTTCTGGTCAAAGACACAAAGTGCCTGTCCGATGCGGGGCTTTTTTCTGTATTGCAGCGCTTCAGGCGCGGTTTTTTAAAAGCTCCGTCAGGCTGCGGAAGGTTTGGCCGTGGTTGCCGGTAACGGTCTCGGCGTGGAGCAGGCTGCTGAGAACGCTTTCCTCCACGCACTCTGCCACCGCCCGGAACAAAGGGTTGATGGCATCATCGTGGAGCAGGGTCATGGGCAGCAGGGCTTTCTCCGAATAGTGCGGCACCCGGTTGGCGGTGGTGAAGGCGATGACGATCTCGCCGCTGCCGTTGCCGCAGTAGGAACCTGTGCGGGAAAGCCCCACCAGCGCCCGGCGGCACAGCCGCCGCAGCTGCCGCTCACTCAGGGGGATGTCCGTAGCCAGCACCGTGATGATAGAGCCCTTATCCTCGTGGGGCGGGATGCTGTCGCTCAGGAGCGTATGGATGGGCGTGCCCGCCACGATGAGGTCATCGAACAGCGCATGGTTGGAGAGCACCAGTGCGCCCATGGTGTAGGGTTTGCCGTCCAGTTCCACCACCCGGGAGGCGGAGCCGATGCCGCCTTTCAGGCCGTGGCAACGCATCCCCCGCCCGGCACCTACGGCACCCTCGGCAAAATCTGCCTTGCAGTCTGCCAGCGCGGCAAAAACGTGCTGCTCGGTCACATGAAGCCCCCGGATATCGTTCAGGCCGCAGTCGTTGCACTCGCAGACCACCGGATTCACGCTGCCGGTGGTCTCGCAGATGTCGGGGTTTCTCTCCAGCATATATTTCACCAGCGCGGTCTGCGCCGTGCCCACGCTGAGGGTGTTGGTAAACAGGATGGGCGTTTCCAGCGTGCCCAGCTCGTCGATCTGCACAAGGCCGGTGGTCTTGCCAAAGCCGTTGATGACATAGCTGGCCGCCAGCACTTTTTCGTGGAAAATATCCCCTTGGTGCGGCAGCAGCGCCGTTACGCCCGTCTGCACCACGCCATCTGCCAAGGTGCAGTGCCCTACCGTCACCCCCGGCACATCGCTGATCTTATCCCGCGCACCTTTGGGCAGCGTGCCCACCTGAAAGCCCCATTCGTTTCCTGCAATGCCCATCGTAGCTCCTCCTTGCTTTTTTTCTAAGGTGTATCATAGCATTTCTCCTGCCAAAAGTAAACCGCTGTAACAGACCGGGGCGCATATAGAAAAAGAGGCTGCCGCACAGCTATCTCACTGTGCAGCAGCCCTTTGCTATTTTTTACGCCGCAGTGCGGTGTCCATCAGGAATGCTCCACCAGACGGAAAAGCCCCTTGAACTTTTCCCAGCAGGCCACCACCAGCTCCCGCGCTGCACAAAATCATTGAGGTGCCGCTGCATTTTCCGTCGGCCACGATCTTCTGAGCGCCGCATAGGAGACCAGAAAGTTTGCAAGCCACCCTGCCGGGACGGCAAGCCAGACAAAGGCAATGCCAAAGCGCGGTGCACAGAGCAGGGCAACGGACAGGCGGATGGCAAGGTTTACCATGTTGGCAATGAGGAACGGGCGCATGATGCCAAGCCCGCGCAGCACGCCATCGGTCGCCATCTTGATGCCCATGAAGATGAAGAAGTAACCCAGCCACCGCATATAATCACCGGACACCTGATAGGCCAGCGCCGTTCCGTCCTTGCCCAGAAACAGCGAGGAGATCTGGGTGTGCAGGGTTTCAATGACCGCAAAGGCAATGACCGCAAAGCACAGGTCCAGCACCAGCGCAGCATGGTAGCCTTTTTTGAGGCGGTCAATTTTCTTTGCACCAAGATTCTGGGAGATATAGGGCGAGACTGCATTGCCGATGGAGACAAAGATCAGCGAGAAAACATTTTCTACCCGCATCGTTGCTGCATATCCGGCAAGCGCCTGTGTGCCGAAGGGGTTTACCACCGCCTGCACGATCATCATGCCAATGGACACGGTGGACTGCTGCAAGACCGACGGCACCGCAATGCGGAGCATGGAATACAGCTCCTGCCGATCGAACTTATTAAAGGGGCTTTTATACTGCCGCATCCGGTGCAGGAAGATCAAAAACGAAAAGACCGCAGAAATGCCCTGTGCGATCAACGTGGCAAGGGCTGCGCCAAACACGCCCAAGCCAAGCCCCGCCACCATCCAGAGATCCATAAAAATATTCAGGATGGAGGAAAAGATCAGCAGACCCAGCGGGATCCTAGACTCCCCAATGGAGGTAAACATGGTGGAAAGAATGTTGTACATGAACAAAAACGGGAAGCCTACAAAATAGACCCGCAGATACAGCACCGCGTCCTCCAGAATGTCGGCGGGGGTCTGCAAGCCGCTCATCATAGCACGGGAAAAGCTAAAGCCAAAAACGCCAAGGACAACGCTCAAAACCAGAAAGCTGAGCAGGGACGTTGACACGATGGTTTTCATTTTGCCATAGTTTTTAGCGCCAAAATAGCGGCTTACCAGCACACCGGCACCCACACCGGCACCCAGCGCCACACAGATAAAAACATTGGTCAGCGCAGCACAGGCACCGACAGCCGCCAGTGCCGAGGAGCCGACAAACTGACCGACTATGATGGAGTCCGCCATGTTATAGACCTGCTGAAAAAAGCTGCCAAGGATCATTGGCATTGCAAAAACCGTCAGCGCTTTCAGCGGCGCATCTGTAATCAGATATTCATCTTTCGACATGATCTATTTCCTTTCAAGCTGTGTTTCTCTCAATTTTTTTAAATTTGCTCTGGCCAAGTATACCACGCTTTTTCCCTACTGAAAAGCTCCCGCTTGCATTCTCGCAAACTGCTTTTATAACGTCCCGTTTCCCTTTCTCTCGTCTTGACAAGCCCTTTTCTTCCGATTACAATACCAAAAAGAGTCGGCGGGCGGTCTTTTTGCTGCCTGCTGCCACAATCTTCCGGGAAAGGAACTTTTTCATGGAACCAAAAACAAAACAATCTCTGCTCGTTACCGTGGTAGGGGTAACGCTTTTTGTAGCGCTGCTGCGGCTTTCTGACGTTCTGGCCTTTGCCGCAAAGCTGATAGATCTGGTACTGCCCATTCTGGCGGGCGGCATTCTGGCGCTTTTTATCAACGTGCCCATGACCGGTCTGGAAAAGCGGCTGAACCGCCTGTTCGGCAAGGCCAAAAAGCAGCCCTCGGCGAAAGTGATCCACCTTCTCAGCTTTTTCATCACCCTGCTGGGCGTTGTGCTGGTGCTGGTATTGGCGCTGACTTTGCTGATCCCGGAGCTGGTGCAGTCCTTCCACAGCCTGTATGTGCAGATCGAGGCCAATATTCCCCGCTGGACTGCCTATCTCAACGCACAGGATGCTGACATGGGCTGGCTGATGAACTGGCTGGAGGGCATCAACTGGGAGCAGCTGCTGCACAAGGTCACCGCAAGCATCGACACGGTGCTGGTCAATGCGGTAGGGGCTGTCTCTGCCACGGTGAATATCGCGATCACCGCCTCGTTTGCGCTGATCATCTCCGTCTATATGTCCCTTAGTACGGAGAGCCTCGGCCACCAAGCCCGCACGCTGGTGTGCGCCTACCTGAAGCCTGCCCACGCCGCCGGGGTGCTGAAGTTCTGCCGGCTGTTCCGGCAGTCCTTTGCAAACTTTTTAACGGGACAATGCAGCGAGGCAGTGATCCTTGGCGTTCTGATGGCTCTTGCATTTTCCGTTTTCAAGATCCCCTACGGCAGTCTGGTGGGCGTGCTCACCGCCATCTGCGCCATCATCCCCTATGTGGGTGCACTGATCTCCTGCGTGGTCAGTGTGTTCCTTGTGCTGTTGGTAGACCCTGTGCTGGCGGTGCGCTGCCTGATCGTGTACCTTGCCGTGCAGTTTGTTGAAAACCAGTTCATTTATCCCCGTGTGGTGGGCAAATCCGTGGGGCTTTCGCCGCTATACACCCTTATTGCCGCCATGATCGGCGGAAAGCTTTTTGGCATCATCGGCATTATCTTCTTTATCCCCCTGACAGCGGTGGTCATCGAGCTTGTAAAAGAGGACACCTTTCGGCGTCTGCGCGCAAAAGAGCCCCTGCAATAAAACAGCGTGCCCGGAATACCATAACCCCTGATACCCTTCCCCGGTGTCAGGGGTATTTTTATGCCGTGCAGCTGCAAAGCACGCGGTTGTTCGCCCTTTTCCATGCAAAATCCTTCAAAAAACAGCTTGAAACACTTTTGTTACAATGATACAATATGATTGTTATTTTATGGGAAAATCGGCGTATGCCCCGTGCGGACAGGCCGCGAGCGTAGGGGTTCCTGTGGGGTGTGTAAGAATCGCTAAGGCAGCACTGCGCTCCTGCACTTGCGCAGTACTGCCTTCCGAAAATGTGAGGAAAGTATATTTATATGATAAAAAAGATCTCCCGCCGCTCCTTTTTGCAGGCTTGCAGCGTTGCAGCTGCCACGGCAGCGCTGACCGCCTGCGGCGGCGGCAAGGCTGAAAGCAAAACAGCAGATGCGCACGAAGCCGTCACCTTTATGGCACCTTATAAGGAGATAGAAGCCTTTATTGAGCAGGTGCACAGCGTTTACCCGGAAGTGAACATCGAGGTCGTGCCATACAGCGGCGATAACACCACCACCTGTTTGCAGAATATGTTTGCGGCAGGCGACCTGCCGGACGTCTGCACCTTGACCTACTACGACCCCCAGATCGATCTGGTCTCCGACAAACTGCTGGACCTTTCCGGCTACGATTTTACGGATAACTATGTGGAGTCCCGTCTGCAGGACGTGTTCGACAACGGTGCCATCTATCTGCTGCCCTCGGTTTACAACTGCTACGGCATCACCTACAACAAGACCCTGCTGCGAGAACACGGCTGGGAGCTGCCCAATTCTTTCGCTGAGCTGGAAGTGCTGGCTGCAAAAGCCAAGGAAGCCGGGGTCGATCTCTGCCTGCCGCAGATCCAGTACCCGGGCTACGGTTTCCAGTATCTGTGCAACATTGCAGATGCCGATTTCCTTGGCACACTGGACGGCAGACTGTGGCAGAAGGATTATCTTTCCGGCAAGGCAAACGTCAGCAACACCCCCGGCATGATGCAGGCAATGGCGTATGTCAAAAAGTGGAAGGATATCGGGATGCTGAACGACTCCGGCGATGCTCTTGACGACAACGTGACCCGGCAGAGGATGGCCGAGGGGAATACCCTGTTTTTGATCGGAAACACCAACGGCATTGTGGAGGCAGACGGCAACGCCGATAAATTTGGGCTGATGCCGTTTCTTTCCGAGGACGGCACCCAGAACGTTTTTGTGCTGAATGTGAACCGTTTCTACGGTCTGAATAAAAAGCTGAAACAGAACCCCCAGAAGCTGGAAGATGCGCTCAAGGTGATGCGTGTGCTTTCCACCGTTGCAGGCACCAGCGCTCTGCAGCCCGCAACGGCGCTGAAAAGCAGCCTGTTGCCCTTCAAGGGTGCAAAGGCAGACGGCACCTATTACGCCGATGTTGCCGATGCCCTGAATGCAGGCAATACCGCGCCCTTTATCTATTCCGGCTGGGAAAACACCATCGTGACCACCGGCCTTAAAATGCTGGACTTCATCAAGGGCAATGCTACTATGGAGGATGTCATCCGTCAGCTGGACGAGGATCAGGACAGTGTGGTGAACAACACCCCGGATGTCATCACTACCGTTACGGAGGAGCTTTCGCAGCAGGACTGCGCCATGCTGGTAGGCCGCTGCTTTGCACAGGCCACCGGCAGCGACCTTGCGCTGGTCTCGCTGAGCACATGGATCCCCGGCAACCCCACCGAGCAGAACCACCACGGCGTAGCCGCCAAGCTGTACGCCAAGGGCATTACGGATTACGACCTTTCGGTCATCCTGCCCACCGGCTGGAACCGCACCATCCAGACCGTCACCCTGACCGGGCAGCAGATCAGCGACCTGCTGGCTTCTGGCTACGATGCCTACGGCAACGGCAAGGGCTACCCCTATGTGCTGGTAAGCCCGGTGCAGCCGGAGGCGGGCAAGACCTATCAGGTTGCCATCTGCGGTGTGAGCGACCAGCTGGCTGCCGAAGCAACGGTGACAGACAGCGGCGTGGTGGGCATGGATGCCGCAAAAACCTTCTTTGGTGCTTACACCACCATCAGCCGGGCAGACACCGCATGGAGTTGAATAAAACGGACAGGAGATACTGGATGTGAACAACAAAATCTATAAAAAGCTGTTTGTGGGCTTCGGCTTTGTCAGCATCGTGTTGATCCTGACCCTTTTTGTCATGAGCCAGACCTACATCCAAAACCTTGTCTACCACGAGCGTCTGAGCCAGATGGAAGAGGTCACCCACCAGATGTTCCACAGTCTGGAGGATGTGATCGACAACCACTGGGACGAGGTGGATGTGCAGTGTAATTATTTGTACAACACCCCGCTGGAGACTGATACCGATCTCTACCGCTATCTGAAAAAGCTGTCGGAGCTTTCCAATTACCATGAAAAACAGATCGAACTGATCGCCGTGGATGCTGCCGGGCGTTATTATACCGAGTATGGCCGCACGGGTCTGCTGCGGGAAATGAACTATCTGGAAAACGCGCCGCAGCGGGTCAGCTATGTTTCCAATTCGCTGACCGTGGACGACTCCCGGATGGTGTTTCTGGAACAGCTCTCCACCCCCATCACACTGCAAAGCGGAGAGAAAGAGATCACCCTGCGCTACTTTGGTATTTCGCAGAGCATGACCCAACTGAACGATTATTTCCGCTGCGACGCCTACGAAAATAACAACAGCGTCTATGTACTGGACAACAACGGTTTCAAGCTGTTCAACGCCAATGATACCGAGCTGTTGAAGGGGCACAACGTATACACCGTGCTCTCCCAGATGTCCTATCTGCACGGTTCTTCCTTTGCAGTAGCAAAGGAGCGGCTTGCCCGCACAGGCTCCTGTTATTCCAACGCTGTGCTGGACGGAACTGAGTATTACTACGCCCTGAAGCAGATGGAAAACGCCCAGTGGACGCTGGCGTTCCTTGTTCCGGCAAAATATGTGGCCGTGAATACGCAGAAGCTGGTCAATATCGTCATGGTCGTTATTGTAGGCTTTGCAACGGTGTTTTCGATCATGGCAGTCATTGCTGGCTGGTTCCTTTTGCGGGAAAAGCAGCAGCGGGAGCTGCAGGCTGAAAAAAAGACGAACCTCCGTCTGGAGCAGTATAACGTCCAGCTGACGCAGGCCAACGACGAGATGCGGCGGGCGCAGGATGCTGCCGCCGAGGCGTTACAGTCCGCCGAGCGTGCCAGCAAAGCCAAGACGGACTTTCTCTCCAACATGAGCCACGATATCCGCACCCCCATGAACGCCATCATCGGCATCACCACCCTGATGAAAAACGAGCTGCACGAGCCGGAAAAGCTTGCCGAGCATCTGGGCAAGCTGGAAACTTCCGGTCAACTGCTGCTGGGCATCATCAACAATATTCTGGATATGAGCCGCATCGAGAGCGGCAAGACCACCCTGAATGTGGAAAAGATGAACCTGTCCCAGCAGATCAGTCAGCTGGACAGCATCATCCGGCAGCAGGCAGGTCAGCGCAGTCAGACCTTTACGGTAAGCACCAATCTGCAGCACGAAAACGTGCTGGCCGACCCCAACCGTTTGAATCAGGTGCTGATGAACATCCTCTCCAATGCGGTCAAGTACACGCCCACCGGCGGACACATCCGTTTGGAGGTGGAAGAGCTGCCCCGGAACGAGCACTACGCCCGGTACCGCTTTGTGGTGCAGGATGACGGCATCGGCATGAGCGCGGACTACCAAAAGACCCTTTTCGACCCCTTTACCCGGGAGGAGCGCTCCGGCATCAACAAGGTGCAGGGCACGGGTCTGGGTATGGCTATTACCAAAAGCGTCATAGACCTGATGGGCGGCTCCATCAGCGTGGAGAGTGCCACCGGTAAGGGCACCCGCTTTGAGGTAGTGCTGGAATTTCCTATTGACACCGAAGCGGACACGGTGCAAAAGGCGCAGGCGCTCCCGGAGGAAGAAGAGACCACCTCTCCCCTGTCCGGCATGAAGTTCCTCTGCGCCGAGGATAACGCCATCAACGCCGAGATTCTGCAAATGCTGCTGGAAACAAAAGGCGCAAGCTGCACCATCTGCCCCAACGGTCAGGAGATCGTGGATGCCTTTGCCAGCGTCAAGCCCGGCGATTACGACATGATTTTGATGGACGTGCAGATGCCGGTGATGGACGGCCTGGAAGCCACCCGCCGCATCCGCAGCGGCGAAAACCCGCTGGGACGCACCATCCCCATCCTTGCCATGACCGCCAACGCCTTCCTTGAGGATATGCAAAAGAGCAAGGAAGCCGGCATGGACGAACATCTGTCCAAGCCTGTAGACATCAGCGCACTGGAACAGGTGGTAAAGCGCTTCCGCGTTACCCCCCCCCCCGAAAATAAATAGCGGTCTGCAGCGTTTTTGCCGCAAACCACCGCATAACCTTGCATAAAAAAACTGCTGCCCCTTTGCCCGGACGCTTTGGCATCCGGTACGGGGCAGCAGTTTTTTGCGTTATAGAAGGAGCTTTCCCCTCAGATGGGCATGGTCTGGTAGAACCAGTCCGAAATGGCCTTGCGGGTGTCGGCGAAGAACTTTTTCACCGGGCAGGCGGCATCCCGGGCTTCCTGTTCCAGATCCGTGCCTGCGGGGAAGTTGCGGATGACGGTATACGCCACCGACTGCGGCGGCAGCGACATCATCACAGCCGGGTCGTGCACCACGCAGATCTGCTCGCCTACCGCAAGGGTAGCGGGGTCGGAGGTGGTCTTTTCGTCATGGTCCTGCCAGACGGTGCTGTCGGTAACGATCATCTGATAGGTCTCCTGCTCTTCCGCAGTCACCAGAATAGACTCCACCTTGCCCTCCACGGTGCGGCTGACGCCCTCTACTACACCATAATAGTAGAGCTTCTTGGAAAACAGCGCCGAAGCAGAGGGCAGCACGCTGACGCTGAGCAGCAGCACCGCAAGCAGACAAAAGAGCGAGCGATAGGTCTTTTTCATAGAAAACCTCCATTTTTGATGTTGCAGCGGAGCGCCCGGCGCTCCCGGATGCCTTATTTTACCATAACTACCGTCGGATTTCTATATCCGGGCTTAACCGGCCACGGAAAATCAACTTTTACACAAAAAGGACTGCCGTGCAAAACAGCGCACAGCAGTCCTTTTTATGCTTTTATCCGTTTACTTGCTGATGGAAAGGGTGCCGAAAGCAGTCTCTTCAAAGTGGCTGCTGTACAGCTCCTGCATCAGTTTGATGAGCGAGAGGGTATCCTCTGCGCCGGCGGTCTCGTAGCAGGAGTGCATCGCCAGCTGGGGCAGGCCGATGTCCACGCAGTTCATGGACACCTGTGCCATCGCCAGATTGCCCAGCGTGCTGCCGCCCACCTTATCGGAGCGGTTTGCAAAGTATTGCAGCGGCACACCGGCGCGGGCAGCCAGCTCCCGGGCGGCGGCAACACTCATGCCATCGCTGGTGTACTTCTGACCTGCGTGGGTCTTGATGACCACGCCCTTGTTCATGTAGGTGCAGTTGTTCACATCGGTGTGCTCCGGGTGGTTGGGGTGCACGGCGTGGGCGTTGTCGGCGCTGACCATAAAGCTGGAAGCCACCGCGCGGTGGAAGTCCTCGTCGTTGCCGCCAAGGCTCTGGGCAATGCGGTGCAGCACATCGTACAGGAAGGTGGAAGCTGCGCCCTGCTTGGTGCCGGAGCCGACTTCCTCGTTATCAAAGAAGGCCGCCACGCCGATGGAGCGGGCGTTCTTTGCGGTCAGCAGACCTTTCAGGATGCCGTAAACGCACTGCTGGTCGTCCAGACGGCCGCAGGAGATGAATTCCTCGTTGCAGCCCCAGACGGTGGCCTTTTCCCGCACATAGAGGAACAGGTCGCTGCCAAGGATCTGCTCCTCGGACACCTGCAGCTCCTCTGCGATCAGCTTTTTCAGCGCGCCCTCCTCGCAGGCGCCGCCCAGCACAGGCAGCATATCCACCTGCTTGTTGAAGGAAGCCTTATCGTTGACCTCGCGGTTCATGTGGATGGCTACGCTGGGGATCATCAGCAGGTCGCGGTCCAGTGCCACCAGACGGGATACGATAGCGCCGTTCTCCTGCACCAGCACACGACCCGCCACAGACAGCGGACGATCCATCCATGTGGCGCAGATCATGCCACCGTAGCCCTCGGTGTTCAGCTTGGTGTAGTTCTGCCCCATGTGGATCTCGGCGTTCTCCTTGATGCGGAAGCAGGGAGAATCCGTATGGGCGGCAGCAACGTTGAAGCTGTAATTTTCCAGCTGGTCGCCCATGCGGAAGGCGATGATGCTGGAACCGTTGCGGCAGACAAAATAGTCCTTGCCGGGTTCCAGCGCCCACTTGCGGCTTTCCAGCAGCTCGGCAAAGCCTGCCTTCAGCAGGATATCCCGCACAGCGGCGGTGGTGTGGTATGCGGTGGGGTTGCCGTCGATGAAGGACAGCATTTCACGGACTTCGGATGCGATCATAAAAATAAACCTCCTAATTTCCTGAGAAAAGAGCCGGTCAGTGCTGACCGGCCCTTTTTAAGCATATTCAGGTTACTTTTTGGCAGCGGTCTGCTCGCGCTTTGCAAGGGCGGGCAGAATGAATCCCAGCACGGTCAGCACTACGGGGGTGATAACGTTCAGTGCAAAGGTAAAGGGGTCCTTATCATACATACCCAGCACGCAGCACACGGCGGTAACGGCAAAGCACCAGCCGCCGAAGAACTTGGCCACGGCCTGATTTTTGACAAAGCGATACTCGGCAGGGATGGTATCGTAGGCGTTGCGCAGGGCGATGTAGGCGGCAAACACCCACAGATAACGCATGGGCATACACACAGAATTCAGCTTGGTCAGCTGGCGCAGAACGGCAGCAGCACCGGGCACGAAGGACTGTGCCAGAATGATGGAGCCGGACAGCACAGCCACCATCTTGATGCCGTTGCTGTGCACACCGTGGGCGTTGACCTTGTGCAGAGCCTGCGGGATGAACTGCTTGGTGTGCTCGTTATCCAGCAGCATACGCAGCGGTGCGTCGATGCTCAAAATCAGCACGGCGAGCTGGCTGATGACGTTGCACAGGGCGTAGATGATCATGAACAGATCGCCCACATGGTAGTACTGACCCAGCTTCTGGAAAGCCCAGTAGGAACTGTTGGCGACATAGGCATTGAAGCTCTCTGCGCTGGCGTTGATGACGGCGGGGTCGAACATACGGCTCATGGCCAGCGTGCCCAGAATGGCGCAGGTGACCACCATGACGGCCAGCGCGATCATGCCGCGAGGGAAGCCCTTGCTGGGGTTCTCGACCTTATTGACGTAGGGAGAGATCTTCTCGCAGCCACCCACAGCGAACACCAGAATGGACAGGGACGTGAAGTAGGTGACGTTGAAGTTGGGAATGAGGCTGCTGAAGCTCAGGTTGGCGTGGACGTACTCTGCCGTGGGGTTGATGGCCGGGGCAGCAAACATCATCACGATGTACAGCAGGGACATGACGAAGGTGCAGGTGCCTGCGGCAGTCAGCAGCTTTTTCAGGGGGTTCAGACCCAGACTTGCAATGTAGCAGCCCAGCAGCAGAATGCAGAAGGTAGCCAGCTGGATGTAGCGGGTGGGGAAGGAATCGTAGGTCTCCGCATTGCGGAAAACTGCCCAGCTCAGCGCCTTCAGAAAGCCGCTGCCCTTGCTGGCGATGTAGGTAATGTGGCAGGCCCAGTAGGTCCAACCGGCGTAGTAGGCCAGCTTGGCGTTAGTGGTCTGGTGCAGCCAAGAGCTGACGCCGCCGCCCTCGTTCTTAAAGGCAGAGCCCAGCTCACCCACCATCAGCGCATAGGGGATGAAGTACAGGACAAACATGAAGATCCAGCTGAAGATGACCTGCGGACCGTTAAAGTACACAAAGCCGTTGGTAATGTTGCCGAAGCCCCAGACCGTAGAAAAGGCCATGAAGGCAAGGGTAAGCCACGAGATCTTTGTGGCTTTTTCTTTGTTAGACATGCGGACAATTCCTCTCTTTCTTTTCCACACAGGGCGGAAGTTCCTGTAAGAAGGCCGATGTTCCGCATACATTTCGCAATTTTTACCAAAAATACAGCAGTACTCGACCGATCACTTTGATAGTATAGCATAATTGCAGATTGTAGACAATCTGCAATTTCCATAAAATGATTGGTCAAAATTTAGACGGTCAGCCAAATTCCCCTTATTTTGCTGCTTCGTCCGCTGCCTGTGCGGCGCTGTTTGCGCTGCGCATCCGCTCCATGGGCTCCATGTAGTGGGCGTAGACGGCGCGGCAGGCAACCTCGGTGTCGCCGCTTGCCAGCGCCTCGTACAGCTTGGTGTGAATGCCGTTCTGCCGCTGCGCCAGCGTCTCGTGGTTGGAGCCGCTGTTCGCCCCAACAAGCAGGTTGCCGTAGTTCAAGTCGTCCCAGAATTTCAGCAGTCTGGGCAGCCCCGCCCGCTGCACGATGACCGCATGAAAGCGGTTGTCGTTCTCCACGATTTGCGAAAGATCCCCCGGCCGGACATTGCGCATCTCCTCCAGAATGCCGCGCAGGGTGCGCAGATCCTCCTCCGGGAATTTGCAATCAAAATAGCGCAGTGCCGTCATTTCCAGATTTGCCCGCAGCAGGTAGATCTCGTAGGCGTCCTCCGGCTTCACCCGGCGCACCGAGCAGCCTACATTGCGCGAATACTCGACCATGCCCTCCTGTTCCAGCTGCCGCAGCGCCTCCCGGATGGGTGCCCGGCTGGAGCCGAACTCCTCGGCCAGTTTCTGCTCGGCCAGCTTTACGCCCGGCTGTAATTCCCCGGTAAGGATCTTGCTCCTGATGGCAGAGGTGATACTTTCCCGTAAAGTCTGAAAGGCAAATTCGCCCATGACTTTCATCCCCCTTTTCTCTTCTATACGTTCTTTTTTTGCCGCGCGCAGTCCGCAGCCGCTGCCAGTGCAGCCGCAGGCCTGTATTGCGTGCGCCTTATAAGGATACCACGAAACGGTGGAAAAATAAAGTTTTCTGGCAAAAACAGGTACTTTCTCCCCTCTCCGTCGTCGAAAGCCTGAACACAAAAAATGCCCCCGGAGGGCTTATTGCAGCTCTCCGGGGGCATCCTATATACGTTATGCCTTGGCGCACACGGTCGGCATTTACTCGATCTCGATCAGATTCGGGTTCTCAGGCAGAGCCTTTGTCTGCTGAGGAGCGGGCAGCTGGATGTGCAGGACACCATCCTCGAACTTTGCGTGGATGTCCTCCTTCTTCACCTCGCCCACATAGAAGCTGCGGGCGCAGCTGCCGGAGAAGGTCTCGCGCCGCACGTAGCGACCCTTGTTGTCCTTTTCGTCATTGCTGTGGCTGCGTACTGCCTGAATGGTCAGGTAGCCGTCGTTCAGATCCATCTGAACGTCTTCCTTCTTGCAGCCCGGCAGGTCAACCGCTACTTCGTAGCCGTTGTCCGTCTGTTTGACATCGGTCTTCATCATGTTTGCACCACGCTTACCAAAGGCGCCACGAGCCTCACGGTTCATAGCACGTTCCAGTGCAGCGTCATTCCAGAACGGATCGAAGAAATCATCGAACAGGTTTTCATGGAAAACAGTCGGCATAAGCATAAATCATTCCTCCAATCCCGGCGTTCGGGTCGGGGCAAAAAATCTGAAGCGTCCATTCAGAAGGGCTTTCCGGGGAGCCTTGCGGCTCTCCTTTTGCCCTTCCTCCTGAGCACGCCACTGTTATAGCATAATTATTTAGCACTGTCAAGCGTAGAGTGCTAAAATTCATAAAAGTATAATACTTTTGTCACAGCTTCTGCGATTTCTTCAAAAATGCTGCGCAGAAGCGTGTTTAATTCCGTTCAAACCCCAGATAGCGCGTACCCTGAAAGCTCAGCTTTCCGGTGTCGCCTTCTGCCAGCTGGCCGTATTCCGTGCCGCTCAGCCGCAGCTCCATGCGGTCGCCGCTTTCCACCTGAAAGGTCACATAATAGGTGGTAGCGCTCGTGCTGGTGTAGCCGTGGGCGCCGGTCATGTCCCCTGCATTGGCGGTATGATGGCGGGAAACGTTCGTCCGCTTGGCCACCACAGTAGCCGGGACGGTAAGGCGCGGGGACGCATTATTTTTGCCCCATGTGCGCAGGTTGCTCACCACGGTAAACAGGATCATGCCCAGCACCACCAGAAATACCAGCGGGAACAGGATGCTGAAAAGCGCGTCAAACCCACTATAAAACATATTAGTCCCCCAAAATTTCTTCCAGCAGCTGCTTTACGTCCTCCAGAAAGGCATCTTCGCCGAGGGTGTTCATTTTAAAGAACACCGCCTGACTGCCGCCCGCTGCAATGGCCGACAGTCGGATGGGCTCGTCCCCGTTCTGGAACAGGGTCAGCGTCAGGCTGAGGCGGTTGCCGCCCACCATGCTGTACCGCTCAAACACCCGCACACTGCACCGGGCGCTGCCCTCCTTGAAATCGCTGCCGGCTTCCAGCTCTGCCGACCAGCTGCTGTCCGGGATGGCGTGTTCCAGCTTGCGGAGCAGGGTATCGAAGTTCTGGTTGCGGATGGTCTTTTCAAAAATAGCCATAGCTTCCTCCTTTTGCAAAATACAGTCCCTTTACTCTGAATACGAATAAAAGCAGGCAACTATTGCAGCGCCCGCCCTTATTTTGCTGCGGTCAAGCCTTCTTTTTGCGCAGCTTGGGTGCGGTGGCGTTGTAGCTCATGTCCAGCACCAGACTGAGCTTATCCTCCGGGGCGCTGCCGTCCAATGCGGCGGTGATCCAGTTTTCCTTGTTCATGTGGTAGGCAGGGTAAAAGCCCGGTTCTGCCCGCAGAGAACCGATAAGGATGGGGTCACACTTCAGGTTCACGATATCCACCGGCTGCTGCCCGGGCAGACCCAGCTTGCTTTTGGGTACGGTGGTGACCAGCGCAAACCACTTGCGGTTTGCCGCATGACGGAACACCGCCGACTCCGGGGTGTCCATCCACGGATAGTCCGGCTCTACGCTGTAAGTATCAAAAATGAGCTGTTCCAATCCCTTACGGTTCATGGGCTCGCCCCCTTTACGGCTGCTGTGCCAACAGCTGTGACAGCACATCCTCCGGGCGGGGGGTGTGGTTTTTGTATTTTGCCCGCAGCGGGGCGGCAGCGTTGTCCATGATGTAGGGCACGCCCACCACGTCCAGCATGGTCTCGTCGTTGTAGTTATCGCCAAAGGCCATGACCTGTGCGGGGTCGATACCAAGGGTGCGGCACACGCACTGCACCCCGATGCCCTTGTTGGCAAAGGTGGTATCGATCCAGTACGGGCCCGCCACGGCGCAGTTAGCCTGCTTCCAGCGGGGCACAAAGCGCTCCACATAGTTTTCCACGCCCTCGTGCAGGTACACCGACACCTTGGTGATGTCCTCCGGCACCTCGGCGGGGCTGTGAATGATCTGGTAGTGGTTGCCCACGAACTGCACCCGCTGCAGCATGCCAAGACCGCGCTCCATCAGGTAGGCGGTGTTCTGGCCGGAGAGCATCACCTCGCCCTGCCCCTCGCTGCGGGTCCACATATCGTTGGCAATTTCCTCTGCCAGCGCCCGCGGCATGGGATTTTTGGCGATGCACTGTTCTTCTTTAAAGATGGTGCCGCCGTTTTCGCAGACAAACACGCAGCAGTCCGCCACCGGTGCAAAGAGTTTTCGCAGGCTGGTATACTGCCGCCCGGAGGCCGGGCAGAACCAGATGCCCCGCTGATGCAGCGCCCGGATCTGGTCGAATATTTCGCCCTCCAGCTCCTTTTTGCCGTATTGCAGCAGCGTACCGTCAATGTCGCTGCAAACCAGTCTGATGTCCATGGCTGTTATTCCCTTTCTGTTTTTTCTTATTTTACCACGGTTTTCCGCTGCGGAAAAGCCCCGGGCACGGCTTTTGTGCCCTTCCCCTGTGCCGCTCAGCGCTTGGGCTGGTAGTGCATACTGGATACATTATAGATCGTAATAAAGGCCTTTGGGTCCTCGCGGTTGATAAAGTTCATCAACTTCTGATACTCGTTTTTGTCCACGATGGTAATGATCTCGTTGTGCTTTTCAAAGTTGTATGCACCGATGGCCTCGTATATGGTGGCACCGCTGTGCAGGTCGTTGATGATGAACTGCCGCAGCGTCTCCTCCTTCTCGGTAATGATGCACACCCGGCGCTTGATGCTGTTATCGAAGATGAAATGATCCAGCACGATGCCGTTGAAGTAGGTGCCAAGAATGCTCAGCACCACGGTCTTTTTATCGTAGACAAGGGCGGCAGAGAGTGCCACGCACATGCCCGAAAGGGACATGGCCTTGCCCAGCTCCATGTGCAGGTACTTATTCATGATCTTTGCCACGATATCCAGCCCGCCGGAGGATGCGTTGCGGTTGAACAGGATGCTCAGACCCACGCTGACCACCAGAATATAGCACAGCACATCCAGTTCCTGACTATCGGTCATGGAGCCAAAATCCGGGAACAGCCGCTCGAAAAGCCCCAGAAACACCGGCAGCATCACGCTGGTATACACGGTTTTTGCGCCAAACTCCCTGCCGCAGGTAAAAAACCCGATGATGAGCAGCACGATGTTCAGCACCATAGTAATAGCCGAAAGCGGCAGCGGCACAAAATTAGAAAGCACGATGCCAAGGCCGGAAATACTGCTGACGGATGTATGGCTGGGCACCAGAAAAAAATAGACCGCCGCCGCAATAATGGCAACGGCCCCGGTCAGGATGGCCATCTCCTTGGCAATTGCAGAATAGTTCAGCTTCTTGTTTGTCATTGTTGCTCCTCCAAGCTTTTGTTTTCAGCATTCAGTATACCATGCTTTGCGCTTGCAGGAAAGCACCGGGCGCAAAATAACAAGGCCGCCGCACAAAACGCTGTGCAGCGGCCTTGCCACCTTATCAAAATTCGTCTTCCGGGTCGCCGCGCTCCGGCATGGTGCGCATCTCCCGCACCAGCATGGCACGCAGATGATACTTGCGCTGCTCCTGCTCGGTCTCCGAACTGGTGCGCAGCTCCACCGTGCCATCGGGGCGGCTTTCGCCCGTGTACAGCGGAATGCGCACCACAGCCTGTGTGCCTTTTTCGGGCGCAGGCTCCAGCTGTAAGCTCCAGTCCATCCGGCGGCAGCACTCCCGGCAGAGCAGCAGTCCCAGCTGCGCCCCGCCCAGAAAGCTGCGGCGGTTTTCCAGCGCTGCCTGTACATCCTCGCCGGGCAGCCCGCAGCCATCGTCGGTGACTGTCAGCTGCCAGTCGCTCTCGGTGCGGCGCAGCGCGATACAGACGCTGCCGCCCTCCCGGCTGGCGCGCAGGGCATTGGAGAGCAGATGCAGGCACAGCAGCTCCGCATCTCTGCGGTCTGCCATTACGCAGCAGGCAGTACACCCGCCGTAATCCAGACGGATATCCACCCCAAGCTGCGCCCGGATCATATCAGACTGCGCCGCCACCTGCTGCAAAAGCTCACACAGGTCAATGGGGTACAGCTGCGGCTTTGTGTCCTCGTGCAGAAACTCCAGCAGGGTGATTGCCTCGCTGAGGGTGCGGTCCAGCTGCATGGCAGCGGTGTCGATATCTGCCACCGCCTGCCGGGTAGACGCGTCTGCACCGGTGCGGTCAAAATGCTGCTCCAGATATTCACAGTTGCGTCCGATCAGCGCCAGCGAACGGAAGCAGACCTCCTCGACCCGCTTGCGCTGCTCTGCGGTGATAGACCGCGTTTCTGTCTTTTGCTGCTCCATTGCTCTGCCTCCCCGGGCGATGCCATTTTTCTAAAGGAACGCCGCCGTATTCCAAAGCCGTGTGCAAGCCTTACAGGCGGGTGGATGGCACTTTTTGCCGCAACACAACGTCCCTGACCGCGTAGATCAGCTTGCCAGTGGTAGGTTTGCCGCTGCCCAGCCTTGTATCGGCCTTAAACGCCAGCCACGCAAGAGGCGGCTTTTCCTCCAGCTGATCCACCATCCGGCGGATGCCGCTTTCCACAGCAGCGACCGATGTATCAAACTGCTCGCTCACCGCCTGCAAGATTTCCTTGCGGATCGCCAGCTTCTGGCTGGTGCTGCATGCGATGCCAACCGCGCAGGATAGATATCCGGCGTTGACATCCCCCTGCGGGATGCCCCACGCCGCATACAGCTGGCTGCACCGCTGCTCCAGCTGCCGGTTCTGCCGCCCGGGCATCCGGTAAAGCTGCCACAGCAGCCTTTTCAGCTCAGTGCCCTCTACGCAGTAGCACCCCTCGCGGAGCTTTTGCAACGCCGTGCCGCTGCTGCGGCCATGGCTCTGTACCAGAAGCATCGGCCGCTCCTTCAGCTGATAAAACTGCCGGACAAATTGCTCCGCAGGCAGATCCGTCAGCTCGCTGCAAAGCACCACGGCATCATAACGGACACCCTGCCGCAGCTGTGCCAGCAGCTTTTCGCCGCTGCAAAAGCAGGTGCAGTCAATGGCGGTTCCCTGCTCCTGCAAATAACGCTTCTGGACACGCAGTTCTTTCAGATCATAGCTTGCAAGGGCGACTTGCAGTTGGGCTGTTCGCTCACTGTTCACGCCATGCGCCGCCTTTCTCGCCTACCAGCCCGGCAGCTGTCAGGTCTGTGACCGCATCCCGCCAGAGCTCCGGCTGAACTCCATTTTCACACAAGTAGCGCAGGAGCCGGTAACAGAACTCCGGCGCTGCCGCAACATGCTGACTGACGATCTGCTGTCGGCTGCCGATCTGGCACAGGGTCAGCCGACAGCCTTGTGTGCCCTCTACCTCCATGGCATACACCAGCGTATACGCCTGCTGCAAACCATCAATGGCAGAATACTGCCGGATCATAGGTGAAAATGTACGTTCCATTTCAGTTCCTCCTTACTACAAGGGCCAAATTTTTTCTGCCTTGTTTATCCTTTTATTATTGTATAATTGTATAAAGCAGGAGAAACTGTTACAATCCTAAAGAAGTGTTGTTCCGACAGCCTTTCAGGTAATATAACGCCGTTTTTTCCGGCGCAGCCTGTCTGTCAGCTTTAGAATATCACGTTCAGCTTGTAAATTCAACCGGTATCTTTTTCCGCTTTTCTTTTTTGCCCCGTCCTTCCGGCAAAACCGCTGCTCAGACGCAAAAGCTCCGCAGCTTCATCCGTTCCGCAGGTAATTTCACGGTTTCTTCATTTTTATTTGCTAAACTAAACTAGATATTGTCTGCAAATGTTTCCTACTTTTAAACCCCAGGCAACAGCGCCCGGCGGCGCAGTACCGGAAAGGCACATCTATGCTCAAACTTAAACAGATCAACAAAGAATACAAGACCGGCGAGCTGGTGCAGCACGCACTGAACAACGTCAGTCTAAACCTGCGGGACAACGAATTTGTGGCCATTCTTGGCCCCAGCGGCTCCGGCAAGACCACCCTGCTGAACATCATCGGCGGTCTGGATCGCTACGACAGCGGCGATTTGGTCATCAACGGCATCTCCACAAAAAAATACACCGACCGCGACTGGGACTCCTACCGGAACCACACCATCGGCTTTGTGTTCCAGAGCTATAACCTGATCCCCCACCAGACCGTGCTGGGCAACGTAGAGCTGGCACTGACCATCTCAGGCGTTTCCAAGGCCGAGCGCCGCCGCCGTGCCGCCGCTGCGCTGGAGCAGGTAGGGCTGGGCAACCAGCTGCACAAGCACCCCGGCGAGATGTCCGGCGGGCAGATGCAGCGCGTGGCCATTGCCCGTGCGCTGGTGAACAACCCCGACATCCTGCTGGCCGATGAGCCCACCGGCGCACTGGACAGCGAGACCAGCATTCAGGTCATGGAGCTGTTAAAAGAAGTGGCGCGGGACCGTCTGGTGGTCATGGTCACCCACAACCCGGAGCTGGCCGAGCGCTATGCCACCCGCATCGTAAAGCTGAAGGACGGCGTGATCCGCTCCGATACCATGCCCTACGAACCCGAGGACGAGGCTGCTGCCGTTGCCCCCGTGCACCGGAACATGGGGCACTCCTCCATGTCCCTGCTCACCTCCCTTTCCCTCAGTTTCAACAATCTGCTCACCAAAAAGGCACGCACCCTGCTCACCGCCTTTGCCGGTTCCATCGGTATCATCGGCATTGCGCTGATCCTTTCCCTTTCCAACGGTGTGAGCCGCTATATCAGCAACATGGAAAAATCCACGCTGGCCGCCTACCCGCTGCAGATCAGCAGCACCGGCGTAGATCTGGCCAGCATGATGGACCCGGACACCTACACCAGCGTCTCGTCCGGCTCCTCCTCCGCGCCGGAGGGCATGGTCACGGTGAGACAGCTGCTGTCTCAACTGAACATCGGCACTGCCAGCAACGATCTGCGCTCGCTGAAGGCATATCTGGACAGTGACGCCTGTACCATCCGGGACAACGCCACGGTGGAATACACCTACACCCCTGATCCGCTGATCTACCGCCAGAACCCGGACGGCACCGTGCAGAAGCTGAACCCGGACACCACATTTTCCGATATCGCCAGTGAGAACACCTCGGTGACCAGCCTTATGACCTCCATGGCCAGCCCCTATGTGTTCTGCGAAATGGCCGAGACCCCCGCCCTGTACGAGGATCAGTACGATGTCAAGGCCGGCCGCTGGCCGGAAAAGTACAACGAGCTGGTGCTGACCCTGAACGCGGACGGCAGCGTTTCGGACTATGCGCTGTACGCCATGGGTCTGCGGGATCAGGCCGAGCTGGACAAGATCTTACAGCAGTATGCGCAGAACCAGAAGATCGACCTGCCCACGGACTACGGCACCTATACCTATGACGATTTTCTGGGCATGACCTTCAAGCTTGTCAACAAGGCCGACTGCTATGTCTACGACACTGAGCACAATATCTGGCTGAGCAAGCTGAATGATGAAGCTTACATGCAGCAGCTGGTGGCCGACAGCGAGGAGCTGACCATTGTCGGCATCGTGCAGCCCAAGGCAGACGCCACCTCCACTATCCTGCACAGCGGTCTGGACTACCTGCACGACCTGACTTATTACGTCATTGATCAGGCGGCCAACAGCGAGATCGTGCGCCAGCAGCTGGCAGACCCGGACATCAATGTGCTGACCGGCGAGCCCTTCGATGCTGCCGGCAACAGCATGCTGGATATCGCCTCTCTGTTCTCGGTGGACACGGACGCCCTCAAGGACGCTTTCCAGTTCGACACCAGCGCCCTGCACTTTGATCTGGACGGCGCATTCGACCTGACCGACGATTCCTTCGATCTTGCCACCCTCATCGACCCTTCCAGCTTCAAGCTGGACCTCAGCGGGCTGCCGCTGCCGGACATGGAGATGGACATGGGCGAGCTGTTCGACGGCATAGAGCTGAATATCTCTCAGGACGGCTTACAGACACTGATGAAAAAGATCATGAACGGCTACAAGCGCTATCTCATCAGCAACGGCCTGCTGAATCTGGATAAGATCGGTTTTTCCTCCTATATGCAGACCGAGGCCTTCCAGACGCTGCTGGCCGAATCCATGGGTGACCTGCTGGACACCTCCGGGCTGGAGGAGCAGTTTGCCGGTACCCTCCAGCAAAATCTGCAGACCGTGATGGAGACCTACTCCGTCCAGCTGGGCGAGGCGCTGCAGACCCAGCTCACCGCCGCTTTGCAGGAGCAGATGGGTCCCGCCATCCAGAAGCTGGCCGGGCAGCTGGAGCAGAAGATCGCGCAGGCCATCCAGAGCAATATTGCGCAGCTGAGCACGCAGGTGGAAAGCGCACTCAAGATCGACCCCGCTGTGTTCCAGCAGGCCATTCAGATCAACATGACCGGCTCCGACCTGACCGAAATGATCAAAAGCACCCTGCTCTCCTCCGCTTCCAGCTACGAAAAGATTTTGGACGACCTCGGCTATGTGGACTACGCAAAGCCCGATGCCATCTATATCTACCCCAACAGCTTTGATACCAAGGCGCAGGTGGTGAACGAGCTGGACGCCTACAACGCCTCCATGCGGCAGCAGGGCGAAGAGGGTAAGGTGATCCACTATACCGATATGGTGGGCACCCTGATGAACTCGGTCACCGAAATCGTGGGCATGGTCAGCAATGTGCTGGTGGCCTTTGTGGCGATCTCGCTGGTGGTGTCCTCCATCATGATCGGCGTCATCACCTATATCAGCGTGCTGGAGCGCCGCAAGGAGATCGGCATTCTGCGCGCCATCGGTGCTTCCAAGCACAACGTCTCGCAGGTGTTCAACGCCGAGACCTTTATCATCGGCCTGTGTTCCGGCGTGATGGGCGTGGTGCTCTGCCTGCTGCTGCTCATCCCCGGCAATATGCTCATCCACCACATCGCGGGCGATGTGAACGTGGTAGCCTCGCTGCCGCCGCAGGCTGCGCTGATCCTGATCGTTCTGGCCACCCTGCTTACCATGCTGGGCGGCCTGATCCCCGCCCGCAGCGCCGCAAAGAGCAACCCTGTCAAAGCGCTGCGCTCTGAGTAAACTATTCCGCATTCAAATCCCTGCTGTGCTCTGTGTGCAGCAGGGATTTTGCATTCCGGCCCGGCTTGTGCTACAATAGAAAAAACTTCATTTCAAAGGAGTCTTTCCATGCCTGTCATTCATGAGATCACCGACCTTACCGCCCCGGAGCTGGACATCTACGCCCGGCTCACGCAGGCGCAGCTGCGTAACCGGCTGGAGCCGGAAAAGGGCATCTTTATCGCCGAAAGCCCCAAGGTGATCGCCCGGGCGCTGGACGCCGGTTACCAGCCTCTTTCCCTACTGATGGAGCGCAAGCAGATCAACGGCCCGGCACAGGAGATTTTGACCCGCTGCGGCGATGTGCCGGTGTATACCGCTGACCGGGAGCTGCTGGCACAGCTTACCGGCTTTGCGCTGACCCGGGGTGTGCTGTGCGCCTTCCGCCGCCCTGCACCCCGCACGGTGGAGCAGGTGTGCGCTCACGCCCGCCGGGTGGCTGTGCTGGAGGGCATCGTGGATTCCACCAACGTAGGCGCTATCTTCCGCAGCGCTGCCGCGCTGAACATGGACGCAGTGCTCGTCACCCCCTCCTGCTGCGACCCGCTGTGCCGCCGTGCGGTGCGGGTAAGCATGGGCACTGTGTTTCAGGTGCCGTGGGCGCAGATCGGCACCTGCCCTGCCGACTGGCCGGAAAACGGCAGTGCCCAGCTCCACGCGCTGGGCTTCAAGACCGCTGCCATGGCACTGAGCGACCGCTCGGTCAGCATCGATGACCCCGCCCTTGCCGCTGAGCCGAAACTTGCCATCGTGCTGGGCACCGAGGGCGATGGGCTGGCCAATAGTACCATCGCCGCCTGTGATTACACCGTAAAGATCCCCATGTCCCATGGGGTAGATTCCCTCAACGTAGCCGCCGCCAGCGCCGTGGCTTTCTGGCAGCTTGGCCGCTTGTAAGCCCTCGCTTGTGCTCTCCGAAATTGCTTGACAAACGCCCCAAAACGCGGTACACTATCAGCGTCATCATCATGGGCCTATAGCTCAGCTGGGAGAGCGTTCGGTTCGCATCCGAGAGGTCAAGGGTTCGAATCCCTCTAGGTCCATAAAACGCCGTATCGTTTAACACGATACGGCGTTTCTTTTTGTCTTGGGTAGCTGTTTTTTCAATACAGCTGCCCATCGGGATGTGATACAAGCAAGTTGCTACCCGATAACCTCAAAAACAAATTATACTACGATTGTTTTTAAAAAGTTCTGTCTCACTACTCGCACCAGACAAGGAAGCTCCAAACCTTTTCTCGAAAGAGAAGGGTTCGGATTTTTTGTTTTTGGCGGCGTGCCCCGCCGCACAACAAAAGCATCCGCAGCGCATGGCCGGGCTGCTTCAGCTCAGGCGCAGTGCGCTGCGGATGCTTATTTTTTATGCCGCGCCCCCTCTCCTGATGGGAAAGTCAGGGCATCGGCTGCGTTTTGATGTCATTTGCCGGAACACGCCCGCGTTCCTGGCTCCCCGGTCAGGGGAGCTGCCGAGCGAAGCGAGACTGAGAGGTTTTATCCTGCCAGCTTGCGGTAGGCGTTCAGCACCTGATAAGCCGGGATGCTGCTGCCCGGGGCAAATTTGCCGTTCAGGCGGCGCTTCATCAGCCCCTGCTCCACGCACCACTGGGCTGCCTTGGCGGTATCCGGGTCTGCCACGTCTGCAAAGGCCGGAGCGTCGGCAGGCTCGGGACGGCCTGCGGTGTTCCACAGCAGCAGCGCGGTCTGGGCGCGGTTCTCGGGTGCAGCCACGCCTTCCGGCAGCAGGGCTTGCAGCTTGCGGCCGGAAACATAATTGTACACGCCGTAGCCCACAACGCCAGCCGCCACTGCGCCAGCCGCCGCCACGATGACGACCGCACCGCCGCCATCACCGCCGCCGGTAGAGCCGCCGGGGGTGGTGCCGCCGGGGGTATCGCCGCCGGAGGGAGGTGTTACCGGGGGATCCACCGGTGCGCTGCCGGTCTCGGTCACCCGCAGGGTAAACACGGCTTTCCGGCTAAAGCCGCAGTCGTAGGTGTAGGTCACCTGACTGACGCCCTTGTCTACGGTGAGGATGCTGGTGCCGCTCTTTACGGAACCGCCGTTCCACTGCTGCACCTTTTCGGGCTTAAAGTTCCCCGGCAGGCCGCTCAGGTCAAAGGTGCGGTCGGTGCGGTCGATGGTAATGTCGTATACGTTTCCGTCTGCCTTGAAATCTGTGTCCTTTATATAAGAGGTAAGTTCCAGACTTGTCAGGTGGTTCCCGCTGCAATCAAGCTCAGTCAATGCGGTGTTTTTGCTCAGGTCCAGTTCGGTGAGCTGGTTGTCGAAGCAGAGCAGCATCTCCAGCTTGGGATTTCTGGACACATCCAGCTCGGTCAGACTGTTCGAGCCGCATCCCAGCCATACCAGATCGCTATTCTTGCTCACATCCAGCTTTGTGAACTGATTGTTATAGCACCATAGTTTGCTCAGCTTGCGATTATGGGTCACGTCCAGCTCGGTCAGCTGGTTTGAGCCGCAATGCAGATATTCCAGTCCGGTATTCTCGGTCACCTTCAGATACTCCAGCTGATTGGTGTCTACATTCAGATGTTTCAGCTTTTTGTTTTTGGTCACATCCAGATATTTCAGACCGACCGATACGCCTTCCAGCTTTTCGAGATTCTCAAAGTACTCGATTCCCTTCAGGTCTTTAATACCCTGCGGAAGACTGAGCTCTTGGAGCTGGTTACGCTGCTGCTCGGTAAGAGTGTCGTTGCCATCTGCGATTTTCCATTTGACCTGATCTCTGAAAACGGCATCCGGGAAGTTGGAAGCGTTAATGAAAATGGTGCCATCCGGGATGACAATCACATTCAGGGTAAAGTATCTGCTGAAACCCTTGCCGCAATCGTAGGTGTAAGTTACCTGCGTTGCACCTGGCTTCACCTTCAGGGTTTTGCCGCTCACGGTGCCGCCAACCCATCCACTGGCCTTATTTACGTCAAACCCAGCAGGGAGGATGCTCAGGTCAAAGGTGCGGGGGGTCTCTTCAACATTGATATCGATTTTGTTGTTACTTGCATCCAGTGACGTAACAGCCGTTCGGCTCACATCCAGACTAGACAGTTGGTTTTGGTTGCACGACAGCTCCTTCAATGCCGTATTCTTGCTCACATCCAGACTGCTCAGCCGGTTGCTGTAGCACTGCAAAAGCTTCAATCCTGTATTCTGGCGCACATCCAGTTCCGTCAGCTGGTTGTCGTTGCAATACAGATTCACCAATTTTGCGTTCTGGCTCACATCCAAACTGGTCAGCCGGTTTCCGTTGCAAGCCAGAGATACCAATTCCGTATTCTTGCTCACATCCAGTTCCGTCAGCTGGTTTTCGTAGCAATACAGGTCCGCCAATTCTTTATTCTGGCTTACATTCAGACTGGACAGCGGATTATCGGTGCAGTGGAGTCCCTCCAACGCTGTATTCTGCGTCACATCCAGACTGGTCAGTTTGTTTTTGCCGCAAGACAGCATCTTCAATGCCGTATTCTGGCGCACATCCAGACTGGTCAGCTGGTTTTGGTAGCAATACAGCTCATCCAATGCTGTATTGTTGCGCACATCCAGACTGGTCAGCTGGTTTTTGGAGCAATCCAAATACGTCAATGCTGTGTTCTCGTGTACATCCAGACTGGTCAACTCGTTGCCGGTACAATTCAGATACTTCAGGTTGGGAAAGAACTCAATGCCCTTCAGGTTACGGATGCCCATATTCCAAACAACGATCTGCTTGACAGCATTCCGTTCCGCTGGTGCCAGCTTACGATCGTAGTTTTTGTCAAACATCGATTTGAGATAATCCCGGAACGCATCATCCGGGAAATTTTGTTTGGACAGTTCGATGGTGCTATGAGCATGCGTCCCCCCTGCCGCAAAGGCGCTGAAGGGCAAAAAGGTGAATACCATAGCCAGCGTCAAAAGGGCACTGACAAGGCGCGTTCGTTTTGAGAATCGTTGTTTCATGGTGTGCTCCTTTCTGTGGTAAAATTTTTTTCAGGGCCCCATTCGGGAGAAGCTGACGCTTCTCCCGAAAAAAGGGTACCCTTTTTCAAAAAGTGGTCATTGCCCGGCAGGGGGCAGAATGATCCTTCGGTTGTCAGCCTCCTGCCAGCTTGCGGTAGGCGTTCAGCACCTGATAGGCCGGGATGCTGCTGCCGGGGGCAAATTTGCCGTTCAGGCGGCGTTTCATCAGCCCCTGCTCCACGCACCACTGGGCTGCCTTGGCGGTATCCGGGTCTGCCACGTCTGCAAAGGCCGGAGCGTCGGCAGGCTCGGGACGGCCTGCGGTGTTCCACAGCAGCAGCGCGGTCTGGGCGCGGTTCTCGGGTGCAGCCACGCCTTCCGGCAGCAGGGCTTGCAGCTTGCGGCCGGAAACATAGTTGTACACGCCGTAGCCCACAACGCCAGCCGCCACTGCGCCAGCCGCTGCCACGATGACGACCGCACCGCCGCCGTCACCGCCGCCGGAGGGAGGCGTCACCGGGGGTTCCGGAGGCGTTACCGGGGGTTTCGGAGGCGTTACCGGGGGAACGGTGCCGCCGGTGCCAGTCACATCCAGCTTGAAACTTACTTCCAATATATCGCTTCTGCACTTATAAGCGTAGTACACTACGTTTGTGCCTTCATCGACTGTCAGAATGTTCCCATTGGCTTTGCCATGCTCCCATCCTGTAACCCGGCTTTTATCAAAGTTCCCGGGCAGAGTGCTCAGGTCAAAGGTGCGGTCAGGGTTCAGGGTAACGGTGTAAACATTATCACCGCTGTAAATATCCGTAAGAGAGAAATCGAGCTTCGGGTTGTTGTCCAGATTCAGGCTGGTGAGATGGTTATCCCCAAGCCACAATGTAGTCAATTTTGGACTATCGCTGACATCCAGCACGGTCAGCTGGTTGTTGAAACAGTTCAGATCCTTTAAGGAAATCATATTGTTCAAATTCAGCTGGGTCAACTGGTTATGGGCACAATTCAGTTTCTTCAGCAGTTTATTTTGGCCCAGAATCAGCGATGTCAGCTGGTTGTTTTGGCATTCTACCCTTTCCAGATTGGGTTTATGAGTCACATCTACGTCCAGCTCTGTCAACTGATTTGCAGAACAGTTGAGTGCTACCAGAGATTTACTATTTTTGACATCCAGTTGCTCCAGATCGTTGTGCGAGCAATCGAGCGTCACCAAATCTTTCAGATGCGATACATCCAGTTGTTCCAACTGGTTCCAAGAGCAATTCAGAAAGTAGATATTCGGATTCTTGCTCAGGTCTAGCTGGGTCAGTTGATTCTTATTGCATATCAATTTTTCCAACTCTGGATTCTGTCTCAGGTCTAATTTCTGGATAGAATTGTTTTCGCAATTCAACTCTTTCAGGTTGGGGAACGCCTCAATGCCTTTTAAGTTGCTGATGTTCCATCCTTTGACTTCGATACTTTCGACTTTTCTTTGTTCTTCCACCGTGAGGACATCTCTGCCACCTGCTTTGTAGGTTTTGATGTACTTTCTAAAGTTAGGGTCAGGGAAATTTTTCTCATTGATGGGCAGACTGGTTTCAAAGATGAATGTAGGTTTTACTCCCTTGCCGCAATCGTATTGGTAGCTCACTTCCTCTACGCCCGCATTCACGCTTAGAGTTGTGTCGGAAACAGAGCCGCCGGTCCAGTTGGTGGCTTTGCTCACGTCAAAACCGGGCAGTGTGGCCAAGTCAAACTTTCCGTCTGTACGAACTGCAATGGGACGCCTGTTGCCATCAGCATTTATAGTGCTTCCGACCATATGGGAAAAGTCCACACAAGCAAGCCGGTTTTCCGCACAGCTCAGATGGCTCAAGCTGTTATTCTTGCTCAAGTCCAGCGTTGTCAGCTGATTTCCATCACACGTCAGCGATGCCAGATTCTGATTCCGGCTTACGTTCAGTTCTATCAATTCATTATGGTGACAATCCAGCAGTGTCAGGTTAGTCTGGTTTTTGACATCCAGCTCTACCAGTTGATTTACCGAGCAATTCAACTGTTTTAGCTGGTAGCAACGGCTAACATCCAGCGCCGTCAGTTCGTTGTTGGAACAATCAAATTTGATCAGTTCCTCTTCGCTCCGCATTACGATTCGCCATATTTTGTTATAGGAGCAATCTACCTCCTCAAGTTTCAACCCAGAGAGAATGCCCAGATCCATGGAGGTCAGGTTATTATGGGAGCAATTCAATATTTTCAGTCCACTTGAAAGAATATAAAGATAATCTTTCAGTTGATTATAGGAACAATCCAGCTCCCTCAGTTTGAAATTTTTGCCAACATTAAGTGTTGTCAAGCCGATACCGTGGCAATCCAGCTTTTCGAGATCTTCAAAGAAACGAATTCCCTCAAGATTTTTGATTTTGTAATCGTCAGTAATCGTCATCTCTGTGATGCTGAGTTCCTGCGCATCGAGCTTGCCATTGTGGTTTGTGTCACATCTTTCTTTGAGAAAGCGCTGAAATTCCGCATCCGGGAAATCAAGCTGAAAATCCGGCGAATTAAAATCAATTTCTGTGTTCGCCGCAAAGGCGCTGAAGGGCAGGAAGGTGAATACCATAGCCAGCGTCAAAAGGGCACTGACAAGGCGCGTTCGTTTTGTGAATCGTTGTTTCATGGGGTGCTCCTTTCGTTTTTTGTGTTGTTATTGCTGTGCGGTAAAGGGTTTCAGCCGGTCTGCGCGGTAGAGGGCAGGATGGTCATTCTGCCGTCCACGGCGGCATCCAGCATCTCGTGCTCCCGGAAATACTCCATCAGGATATCCTGACAGGAGGTTGCCACGCTGCGGGGCTTCTGGATCTTGCAGAGGGTGTCGTAGGAGATGTTGAAAAAGCTTTCGATGTTTTTAAAGTGGTAGTTCTGCAAGCCCACGGTGAACAGGGCGTCATCGCCGATCTCCTTGCCCACCTCCCTGCCGCAGTAGGTAAAGTAATCAAAATCGCCCTTGCGGCGGTCGTACCGCAGGCGCAGGGTGGAGGGCAGCTGGTAGAACTCCGTATGGCCGGTGTAGGCTTCCTCCCGCAGCATGTAACGGAGCATCTGGCGCAGCTGCTGGCCGGTCACCTTGAACATGAATACGCCGTCATCGTAGGGGAAGCCCTCGATAAGGTCGCCGTAGGTAACGATGGGGCCCAGCTTTTCGGCCCGGATGCTGCCGGAGCCGATCAGCATCACATCCACCCCAAGGCTGCGGGTAAAGATATCGGCAAACAGGTTGCCAAGCTCGGTCTCCTGCGTGCGCTGGGGGTGGGTAAGCTCCCGGCGGAAGCGCCCTACGATGTGGCTGTACTTTTCGTCCACCTGACTGGTGAAGCGGTGCAGCACCTGCTCCATGGCGGGGTTGCGGGGGCAGGTCTCGGCGCAGATGGGCACGGTGCGCCATGTGTAGGAATCGATGCAGTTGTTGTCCGTGTCCACGATGATGTCAAAGCGTCCGATCTGGTCGGTGCCGGTGCCCGCCTGCGCAATGACCACGCCGTTTTCCTCCACCGCGTGCTCCGGCAGGGTGTGGCTGTGCCCGCCGATGATCAGATCCACTCCCCACGCCGGGTCCAGCTGGCGCGCCAGATGGCGGTCCTCCTCAAAGCCGATGTGGGTCAGCAGCACGGTAAAATCAATATCGATGCTGTTGTGGGCGTTGCAGATCTTGCCCACCTCGGCGGCAGCGGCGGCGGTGTCCACAAAGGAGCCTACCAGAGATTCGGACTTGGTCTGGTTGATCACGTCCTGCGTGATGATGCCGATGAACAGGATGTTCATGCCGTCCATCCGCAGGATCTTGTAGGGGGTGAACAGCCGTGTGGGGGTGTTTTTAATATAAAGATTTGCGTTGATGATGGGAAAGCGCGCGCATTTCTCGATGAACAGCAGATGCGCGATGCCGTAGTCCACCTCGTGGTTGCCTATGGTGACCACGTCCGGGGCAAGGGCGTTCATAATTTCGATGGTGGAAAGCCCCTTGTATTCGGAATCAATGACCGAGCCCCGGAACATATCGCCTGCAATGGCGTAGAGGGTGTTGGGCTGTTCTGCCCGCACCTTTTCAATGTAGCCGGACAGCATGGAAACGCCGCCCACCAGTTTTTCGTCCACCTGCTCTGCCAGAAAGTCTCCGTGCAGGTCGTTGGAATGGAGGATGGTGATCTTTTTGGTTTGTTTCATGGTGCATTCCTCCCGGTGTTGGGGTGCGCGCCGGTCAGCCCATGGCCTCTTGCCGTGCAAAGTAGACCGTGTTGACAAGGCTCAGGTAGCTCTCCCCGCCGTCCAGATAGAACTTCAGGGCAAGGGTGTCCTCGTCCTCCAGCGTGACGGCGTAGCGGGAGCCGTCCTCCCCGGTAAAGGTAGCGTACCACTCCTGATTGGACCGGAAGGGTACCTCCGGGGTGCCCTCCTGATAGAACAGGTCGGCTTCCTCCACGTTCAGCTCCGGGTAGGGGGTGATGTAGCTGGCGGTCAGGGGCAATTGGTCGCCCTCGGTGTCGGCGTCTGTGGGCAAAAAGCACATCCGGTCGGCATCCTCCGGGGCGGTCTCAAAATAGCCCTCGTCGGTGTCGCGGGCGGTCTCTAGCCAGTTGCCTTCCAACGACCACGGGCTGGTGTCGGTCTCCCAGTCGTCCCCTTCCGGGTAGATGGTAAAATCGCACACGCCCTCGGCTTCCACCACATGGCCGTTCTCGCCGGAAAGGAAGGGGCTGAACACCAGTTCCTCGCCAGCGGTAGGGTACAGCTCCACCTCGGTGTTGGGGACGATATCGCTGATGTTGCACAGCAGCAGGATGGGCTGACCGTCCTCGCTGTAATAAAGCTGTTTGCCGCGCTGGAGCGGGTTTTCGGCATCGTCTGTCAGGCTCGTCTCGTAGACGAACAGGGTGGCATCCGGGTCCTGCGGGAAGATGCAGTACAAATCGCACCCGCCATCCGGTGCCACGACCCAGTGATCCTGCGGGATGTCATAGACGAAGCCCCACAGCTGGCGTAAGTCCGGCTGGCTGTCCAGCACCTTCTGCACATCGGTGGTCACCTCGTAGGAGCCGCCCAGATACAGCACACAGGCGCGGTATTCGTCCTCCCCTGCCAGAAGGCGCATATAGGCCACGTCCTCCGGCTCTTCGTATTCCTGCTCTTGGGTGCTGGGTGCGGTCATGTTGTCTCCGTCCAGCATTTTTTCGGGCTTGGAGCTGGACGCGCTGCTGCCTTTGGACGACCCGCCGCAGCCTGCAAGGCTGATGGTCAGCGCCAGCAGGGCTGCCAAAAGTTTCAGGTTTTTCATAAGTTCTCCTTTCTCATACCCTGCCGGGGCGCACCTCAGGGGGCAGCGCCAGGCGCCGGGTGTTGGGAAAAATCGTCTACGCCCTCCACCGGCACAGGGCGGCCGGTCTCGGCGGAAAGCTGCGGGTTCCAGTCCAGCGGGCGTCCGGTGCTGCAATAGACCGTTACCATGGTGTCGGTGTCCTCCCTGCTGCCGTTGCACAGCAGCAGAATGGGCTGGCCACCCTGCCTGCCGTAAAGTTCTTTTCCCAGCTGCGCGGGATACGCGGGGTCCTGTTTTTCATAGACAAAAAGTGTATCCTCCCTGCGCACGGCAAAGATGCAGTACAGCTCCCGCCCGCCGCCCGGCGCTGCGACCCAGCGGTCTGCCGGGATGTCCGCAACAAACTGCCACGGCTGTTCCGGTAAGCTGTCCAGCACGGCGTGCACATCGGTGGTGCGCTCCGGGACGCTGCCCAGATAGAGCACCCCGGCAAGGTCTCCGTTTTCCCCGGCCAGCTGCCGCATTGCGGCAAGCTGCTCCGGCTCAGCGGAATCAGCACCGGAAGCCGCTGTGCTGCTGCCCCGCCCGGCGCTGCCGGGAGCGGGGCGGACGGGGGCGCCGTCCACCGCACCGCACCCTGCCAGACTGAAAGCCAGTGCAAGCAGCGCTGCAAAAGTTTTCATGGCTTTCATGTCAGCCCCTTTGTTTTATGCCCACGGGTCGGCAGACGCCGGGATGCGGATGCCGGTCATCAGGTACTGCTCCCACAAGAACCACTGCCCGTCGCCCTTGCGGCGCAGCTTGATGGGGCGGGGACTGTCGGCGCCGCCGCAGGGGATGAACAGCTTGCAGTAGCCCTCCTCGGTGTTGGAGGTGTGGTTGCTGCCCACCAGCAGGGTGAAGGGCTGGCGGGGGGTATAGCCGTTTTCCGGCGACGCACCCACAAAGTAGGAGAACGGGATATAGCTCTTGCCGTCCCGGAAGCGGTCGTTCAGGAAGGAGATCTCCTGCCCGTTCAGCGGGCGGGGGCCCCGCAGCCAGTTGAGCATCTCCAGCCCGATGTTTTTATCGGCACCGTAGGCGCACAGCGCGCAGACGGTGAGGGCTGCGGTCTTAAAGGGGGTGTCCAGACTGGCCTCCGGCAGTGCCTGCATCTGGGCAAGGCTTTCCGGCAGAGCCTGAAAGGTAAAGGTGACGGTCTGGTTGCCGGAAACATTTGCGGCGGCCTGCTTCATCTTATCAAAAAGTCCCATGAAAATACTCCTTTCTGTTTCAGCTGTGAGGGTTCAGCTCCGGTTCGGGTCATGGCGGGGCACGGTCCGCCTGCGGACGATCTTCTGGTTCAGATCCAGACTGAGGTTTACAAAATAACCGTTTTCAAAATACCATGCAAGGTCTTTGGTGTCCATGCCAACGCTGTTGCACAGCCACCGCAGGGGCACCTCCGGCCCGGAGTGGCTCTCCACCTTGCGGGCGATGGTTCTTGCATGGTAGCGGCGTTTTTCGTTGCGTGCGAACAGAACAAGGGGCACTGCGCCCACCACGATCCAGAACACATAGCCTCCGATGTGGGAATAGTCCTTATCCTGCAAACTCAGGCAGAGGGTATACAGCCCACCAAAGGAGCAGAACACGCAGAAGGCAAGCCCTGCGTTCCGCAGCCATTTGAGGACACGGGGAATCTCGCCGCGGGCTTTTTCCGAAAGATAAGGGTTCATAAACATACTCCTTTCAGAACGAGCCGCCTCCACCGCCGTGGGTGGTGCCGCTGGAAGAGGTGTGGGTGGAGCTGCCGCCGGAATCGCTGGAGCTGGACTCCTTCGGCCGCTCGGTGCGGTGCACGTCACGGTACAGGAACAGCTCCCGGCTGTTGGTCAGGTTCATGCTGCCCTCCCGCACATAGCTGGCGGCGTTCTCCTGGAACGCCACGCTGCGCAGCTGGCTTTTCATCACATGGACGACGACCCATGCCAGCACAAGGCCGATGCCCAGCGCAAGGAACAGGTACATGAGAGACAGCGGCTCCCGGGGCAGGTTATTCACATCGTAGGGGTGGCCCGCCCGGGCAGCGTCGATGTAGGTATCCGACCACTGGACAAAGGTGCGGAAGGCACCGGCGTAATCTCCATCGGCCATGAAGGGGGTCATCTGCTCGCCAAGGTACTGGATGCCGGCATCCGTAAAGGCGGTGATGCCGTAGCCGCAGGTGGAGATGTGCCATTTGCGGTCGCCCACGCTCACCAGCAGAAGCACGCCGTCCATCTCCGAGCCGTAGCCGAACTGGCAGAAGTCATACAGGTCGTCGGCATAGGCCTCCATGCTGTCGTAGTCCACGCTTTCCAGCGACTCGACGGTGGCAATGGTCACATCAAAGCTCTGGCGGACGCTCAGCTCTTCCAGTGCGTCCTCCAGCTCGTTGTCCTCGTCCTCGGTCAGGACCCCTGCGCTGTCGTTCATGCGGTAGTACAGGTCGGCAAAGCCGCCCTCCACCGCAAAGACCGGAACAGCCAGCGCCGCCGCAAGAATCAGTGCTGCCAGCGCCGCAAAGAGGGAGTGCAGTCGGTTGGAAGTCTTTTTCATCGTTCGTCCCTCCTTTACAGGATCCGTGCCAGCCACAGCAGCCACATCACGCCGTAGGACGCGGCGGAAAGGGCAGCCGTAAGGCCCAGCATCCACTTGCGGGCAGCGCCCTTGTCCACGGGCAGGTCACCCACGAATCTGCCGGTCTGACCGTTCATGGCAAACAGGTAGTTTTCGCCCCGCCAGCTGGTGCTCAGCAGCCAGACCGGGAACAGCGCATACTTTGCCTTGCCGCCGTGCAGCTGGATGCTGCTGTTATCCACCTTGACCGAATCGTAGCCGGTAACGGTCTGCTGGAACGTCTCCTCAGTGGAGCGGCGGATGCGCTTGTTGGCCCGCTCGATGCTGTCCTCGGCGCTCACATCGTATTTGTCTGCCACATAGCCGGCCAGATAGGCCGTCTGGAAGGGGATGGCGTCCTGCATGGCAAAGGGCTCGATGGATTCCATCAGGTCGTCCTCGATCTTGGAGGAGCCGTCCACCGGCACGGCGTCAAAACCCAGCGTGCCGTCCCGCCGGACGGAGTAGTAGTTGGTCTCGGTATAGTCGTATTTGCTGTCCGACCAGCAGCGGGTCCGGGTGGCGGTGAACCGCAGCTGAGCGTCGGCATCGCTGTCAAAGAGCCAGAAGGGCACATACACGCCCTTGATCTCGTCGATGTGGTTCTGGCTGCGGAACACCCGGGGCAGCAGGGTCTTGCCCTTGAGGTGCTCCTGCAATTTGGCCTTGGCGGCTTTTTTGTCCAGCTTGAAGGGGATGATGAGGTCTGGCCGCAGGGCCCCGGCAAACTGTCCGGTGAGGACGATGGGGTTGCCGCAGAAGGGGCAGGCGGACGCCGCCATGGTGTCGTCGCCCACGATCTCGCCGCCGCAGCTCTTGCAGCTGTAAGTATGCAGACCGGCGGTCTCCCCTTCTGCCCAGCTGCCGCCGGGGGTGGCCCAGTTCATCTCGCTGGGCTTTTCGTCCTTCAGCTCCTCGTCATAGCCCTTGAGGGTATCCACGTCGAACTCGGTGTCACAGTAAGGGCATTTCATCTTCTGGGTGGCGCTGTCAAATTGGATGGCGCCATCGCAGCAGGGGCACTTGTATTCCAGCATTCCTGCCATAGCGTTTCCTCCTGTTGTTCCAAAGGGGGCCGAGGGCTTTTCCCCGGCCCCGCTGTTTTTGCGTCAGTCTTCCCGCCAAAGCGGTCGGCTCAGAAGTCCGTAGTGATGCGGAACACCACCGGCTCGTCCGGCTCGGTGGCTTTGCCGTGGTGGCCCACTGCAAGGAAAGCGTTTTCTTCCAGCGGCAGGAAGACATCAAAGGTGCAGAACTCTCCGCACAGCTGGCACAGGGTCTCGCGCTCACCCACGGGAAGGGACTTTTCCAAAAAAGTGCCGTCCGGCGCGTACAGCTCCCACATATAGCCCGTGTCCAGCAGATAGCCGTTGGGGCGCTTCATCATCACGGCGTCAAAGCTGCCCACCGGCTGCGAGCTGCGGGCCAGCTCATTGCCGTCCAGATCAAAGGCTGCAAAGTAGTAGTCGCCGCTGGAATCCAGCTCGCCCACCGTCAGCAGCTCGTCCCCGCTGAGGTTCAGAGAGGGCATGCTGCAGAAGGGGCCGATCTCGTTGTCGCCCTCCAACGTCAACTCGGTGTACTCGCCGTCCTGCACCAGCACCGGTGCGGAGTCGGTCCAGTAGATTACGGTCAGATCCCGATCCTTGGAGGAATAGCAGCTGCCCATGTAGTCCAGTGCGTCGCCGGGCTCCTCCGGGTCGCTGCTGTTCAGATCGTAGCAGTAGACATCAAAGTTGTCCATGGCGTACAGGATGCCATTGCGGTCGATGCTGAGGGCGTTGCTGCCGTCAATGTTGTACTCTTCCACCGGGGTCAGCCGGTCGTCCTTGATGGCATACTCGAAGATCTTGGCAGACTGCTCTTCATCGTCCTCGTTGTAGAAGCTGAAGAAGTAATTGCCCCGGTAGCTGTCCGCATGGATGCAGTGATGCGCTCCGTCCAGTTCCCGGCGGACGTCAAAGGGGATGTATTCTGCCTTAAAGGTATAGTCGCCGATCTTCAGTTCCCCGGTCTGGAACTGGGTCACAGGGGCCCCTGCAGGGGCGGCTTTGTCCTCTGCAGCTTCCGGCGGTGCCGAAGCGGACGGGGCACTGCTGCTGGAAGCCGGTGCGCTGGAAACGCTGGATGCGCTGGCGGCACCGGAGCCGCCGCAGGCGGTCAGCCCGAGGGCGGCGGTGGCAAGGCCCATGGCCTTGAGGAAATCTCTGCGCTGGATCTTTCTCATATCCGTTCCTCCTTTTGGGGTCACTGCACTTTTGCAAAGGCTTCGTCAGCACGGCGGCTGTACAATGCCATGCCGCCGGTCTGGGCGTCGTTTGCCAGATTGATGTTCTCCACAAAGCGGGCCTTTTCCTGCTCAGAGAGCTGCCCGCCCTTCATGGCGGCAGATGCCACGGCACCCATGGCACCGATCATGCCCATCTGGCCCTTCAGCTCCCGTTCCTCGGCCTTGGACATCCGGCGGCCGAACAGGCTGGTCTCATTATCGTGGACTCCGAAGATGTGATCCAGATGCTGCCGTGCGATGTGGGCATAGCCGATCTCCCGCCGGTCCCGCTTGCTGAAGCAGATGACCAGCTCCTGCTTGATGTAGGGGTGAGGACTCATGCCCCGCTGGGTCTGGGCCTCGGTGATGCTGCGGGGCTGCACCAGCTTGAGCTTCAGGCCGCCGCCGTTGAGGGTGGGTTTCTGGCCCGGCTCCTTGGCGGGGGTCTCGTCCAGATACTCCTCGTAGCTGGCGATCTGGTCGTAGCGGATCAGCTCCGGCATCTTGCCCCGGCCGCCGGTGCGGTCGTCGATGTACAACATTCCAAGCTCATCGCAGAACACCAGCCCCATTTGCGTCGGGGTGGAGGGGTATGCGTTGACCCGGAACTCGGTCTTGTCGAACACCTCGTCGAATACCCGCTTCATCCGGGCCATGTACTCCATGTGCTCCTTGGCCTCGTCCAGCGTCAGCTCGCTGAGCCGGATATACTTGGAGCACTTGTTGCCGCAGTCATCGCAGAGGAACTGTCCATCCCGGAGCTTGGAGCGGTGCAGGGTGCCGCACTCCTTACCGCAGACGGCGCAGTTCTGTTTTGCGAACAGGTTGGAAAAGAATCCCATCATGGTATGCTCCTTTCATTGCTCTGTATTTGTCAGGTCAGATCTGGTCGCTGTCGTCAAAGGGGTCGCCGCACTCCGGGCAGAACTTGGGCGGGTGTGCGGGGTCGGCCGGTTCCCAGCCGCACTTGTCGCACTTATACTTGGGCGTACCGGCGGGCTTGGGTTTGCCGCACTCGGAGCAGAAGCGGCCCTTGTTCACTGCGCCGCAGCTGCAAGTCCAGCCTTCTGCTGCCGCCGGGCGGGGCTTGCCGCACTCCGGGCAGAACTTGCCCGTAACGGTGGCACCGCAGCTGCAGGTCCAGCTGTCGGCAGCGGGCTTCGGCTCCGGCTTTTTGCTGCCACATTCCGGGCAGAATTTGCCGGTAACGGTAGCTCCGCAGCTGCACTTCCAGCTGTCTGCCGGGGCGGGTGCGGGGCGGCTGACCTGCTGGGGCGCGTCCACGCTGTCCGGACGGGCCTGCTGGCCCATGGCAAACAGGTTCTGGGCGCTCATGCCACCCATACCGCCTGCACCGGCTGCCATACCCATGCCCATAAAGCCGGTCATGGCACCGGCGGTGTTGCCGGCGGCGGTCTTCATGGCATCGATCTGGCCACCCACCAGACGGGCGGCAGCGGTGGTGGGGTCGGTGGTCATGGCATTCTCTTCCCACTCGGTGATCTTCTTCTGCTGCTCCTCCGGGATGGACAGGGAGTTGATGTTGAAGGAGAACACCTCGATGCCGCGCTTTTTGCGCCAGACATTGGACAGCTGCTCGTTCAGGGCCTCCGAGATCTCCAGCGTGTGGGCGGGGATCTCGTAATACTGCACCTTGTTGGCAGAAAGAGTAGCCAGCGCAGGCTGCAAAGCGTTCAGCAACTCGCTCTTCAGGCGGGGAGCGATCTCGGATGCGTCATACTGGGTGGAGACGTTGCTGCACACGTTGGTGTAGAACAGCAGCGGGTCGCAGATGCGGCAGGTGAAGCTGCCGTTGCACCGCAGGTTCACCGAGAGCTTGTAGCCCCGCTCCTCGCTGACTACCACACGGAACGGAATGGGGGTGGCGGTGCCGTACAGGATCTCGCCCAGCTCCTTGGTGTTGATGTAGTACACGCGCTGATCCTTGCCGGTGTCGCCGCCGTAGGTAAAGCGCTTGGCTACGGTCTGGAAGGTTGCTGCCAGACTATCGCCGAAGTTGCCGGTGAACACGCTGGGCTCGGTGGATGCGTCAAAGGTGAATTCGCCCGGCTCGGCGCACACCTCCACCACGCGGCCCTGCTCCACAATGAGCATGCACTGTCCGTCTGCCACGGCGATGCCGCTGCCGTTGGTGATGATGTTATCCTCGCCGTTGTTGGAGCTGCGGCGGGAAGTGCGCTTCTGGCCCTTTACCATCAGCACATCTTTGTCCAGAGAATCGCAGTAGAAAAATTCCTTCCACTGGTCTGCAAGGGTTCCGCCCAGTGCACCCATACCTGCTTTGATAAGACCCATAGTAATTTCCTCCTGTATGTTTTATTTGTGCAAACGATAACTTTTTGTTATCGCACGGTTTCCGGTTTTGGTCACGGTACAAGGGTTAGATCCGGGGAGTCGTTTTTCCAGTAAATGGGACGCGTGTCCCGGTCAAACAGCACTTCTCCGGCGCGGTATTTCAGGCTGCAGCCGCTGGGGCTGCCGTCATCGTTCAGCAGAATGGCCCAGAACTCGCACGGTCTGCCATCCGTGTCGGTCAGTGTAAAGTGCAGCTCAGTGCCGTCCTCGGTGCGGCCCTGTGTTCCATCGGCGGTGCCGGTCAGAATGCCGCTCCACCCGTCCCATTCCACGCTCATACAGCAGCTGCCGTCCGGCAGGAAGGTCATCCAGCAGATGCCCTTTGCGGCCTCGTCTCCGGCGCGGTAAGTGCCCCACAGCCTGCGGGGGATGGCGGTGTAGCCGATGTCGTCCCATGCCTCGGTGCGTTGAAAAACGTACCAGACCTCACTGCCCTTTTTGGGGCCGGTGGACTGCATCCGCAGCGAACCGTCCTCCATCATGGAGATGGTCCAGCAGCTTCTGCCGTCCTCGCTGAGACATTTCAGGTTCCAGCCCTGACTTTTTTCCCCGTCCCAGCCGGTCACAGCGCCGGCATTCAGCTCTCCGGTGCGGGTCTCGGCAGCGGACTGGATCTGCGGGCTGACGTATGTTTCCCGGACGAAGAAGACGGACACCGTGCCGGTGATCTCGGCCTTTTCCAGCCGCAGGGTAAAGCTTTCGTTGCGGTCGGCGGGGGTATAGCTTTCACCCTGCGTCACCGCCGTGACTGCCATCCACTCGGCCAGCACCTGCTGCTCCCAGTCTTCCGGCAGGGCTGGAGGTTCTGCCACAGTCTGTTCGGTGCGCCGCCCGTCTGCCCCGGGCTTTTTTTGCGCCGGGCGGTCTTCCGGGGTGGAAGCAGCGGCGGAGACAGAGGCCGGGGCGGCGGCACTTACCGGGGTGGCAGGCTGTGTCCCGCAGCCTGCCAGCAGCGCTGCGGCCAGCAAAGCGGCCGGTATACACCGCAAGGGGATGTGTTTCATCTTGCACCTCCTGCTCGTTTATCAGCCGTAGCTGTGGGTCAGCACCAGCGGGACCGTTTCGTTCGTCAAGGGGTTCTGCCCGCTCAGGGGGGTAAGGATCAGGCAATCAATGCTATAATCAAGCTTCAATGCAGCGCTGAACGCAACCCATTCCGGGCCGTTTTCGGTGTCGCGGATAAGAGAGAAGCCCAGCGCGGTGCCGTTCGGGGTAGCGCCCAGATAGGTGACAGCACCCTGATAGAAATAGCGGTTGTTGTGGGTGGCCAGCTGGCAGCCGCCGCCTGAATTCAGGTCCAGCCAGCACAAGTTTTCCCCTTCCCCAAGGGTGAAGTTGCCGGTGGAATCTACCTCCTGCGGGCTGTTCCACTCAGCGGTCAGGGGGGCAAGCTCTGTTTCCGTACCGTCTGCACACAGCAGACTGACCTCGGCGTCCCGCAGCGCCAGCGCAGTGCCGTTGTTGGCAATATAGATGGGGTCGGCACAGAGCAGAATCTGCCCATACAGCAGGCAGCGCAGCACATCCACGTACTCCACAAAACCGTCCTCGGTAAGCAGGTAGACTACGGGATGGAAGGACGCGCCCAGCTCACCGATGCACACATCTACATAATTATTATAGGCGTTGCGGATGGGCAGGGTAACATCGCCGTCCAGACGGATATCATACTCCTCTGCCCATGCGATTGTCTCAGGGGTGCGTTTGATGGTAACGGTGCGGGTGTCGCCGTCCAGCAGCACCGAAACGCTGCCGTAGGTATCGGTAAGCACCGGCGTTTTGGCAGGGGCGGCCGGGGTCAGCGGAAGTTCCACCTTCAGCGGACGCCAGCCGCTGCCGGCGGTGGTGTGGTATCCGCCAACAAGGGTGACGGTATTTTCGTTTTCCAGCAGAACGGTCAGGTTTTCCAGCCCGTTGTCCCGCAGGGTGTCGGCGCGCATCCCGGAGAGCATGCCGCTTTCCCGCAGGAAATCGTAATATTCCTGCTGCACCATGTTGCGGTCAAGAGTCTGTATGGCAGCGCGGTATACCGCAAGCTGCGCCTCGTCCGGGTCCAGCCCCATGCGCTGCAGCATTTCCGTCACGGAGACCTGCTTGCCGGTGGCAAAATCGAAGCACCAGCCCCGGGAATACCCCGGGTCGGAGCCGCCGTCGTAGCGGAACATCACAAGGCTTACGCAGTCCCCGTACCAGTAGGCGTCCCAATTGATATAAGTATCATAAGTATCCGGGCTCCCCTCGTCCTGCTGGGGCTCGATCTCCGGGCTGTCCTCGTACTGTCGGAATTCTGCCGCATACATGGCGGCAAGCTCATCGTTGAGATAAGCAGCGTCCGGGCCGTCGCACACCAGCTGCGGCACATGGATGATCAGCTTCTGTGCGCTGCCCCACTCGTACCGCTGGATGGTCTTTTCCAGCGTGAACTGCTCGGTGATGCGGTCTTTTTGTGCTGTCTGCACCGCCGTGTCTGCAGTGCTTTGGGAAGCTGCGCCGGAGCCTGCGGGGGCAGCGGGAGCCGCCGCGCCGCCGCAGCCGGTCAGCCAGAGAGCCGCCGCCAGCACCGCAGCGGCAAGGCGTTTGTGTTTCATGGCCGTTCTCCTGTGTTCTCAGCCGTAGCTGCGGGTCATCTGCAGCTGGGTCTCGCCCTCGGCAAAGGGGTTTTGCCCGGCGATCATGGTCAGGGTCAGGTTCTCGTTGTACAGGTCGTTCTTGAACGCCGCCACAAATTCAAGCTCCTCATCGGCAGCGATGCCCAGCACCACGCCCTCGGGCACCACGCCCAGATACGCGGCGTCGCCCCGATAGATGCAGCTGTTGTCCTGCACGCCCAGCTGAACGCTGCCGTCGCTGGTCAGGTCCAGCCAGTTCCAGCCGGTTTCGGCGGTGTAGTTGTAGGAGCCGGTGACGGAATAGGGGATCTCCTGCGCGCTCCACTCTGCCGACAGGGGAGCCAGCTCCAGCACAGAGCCATCCGCCCGGCGCAGGTTCACCTCGCTGCCGCTGCGTTCCAGCGCAGTGCCGTTGTTGGCAAAGTAGATGGGGTCCTGGCAGACCATGGCATTGCCGAACATGAGGCAGCGCAGCACGTCCACATACTCCACCACGCCGTCCTTGGTCAGCAGATAGACCACCGGGCGGAAGAATCCGTCCTCCTGCTCCCCGATGCACACGTCCACATACTCGTTATAAGCGCCAAGGATGGGGTAGCTGTGCTCCTGTTCCACCCGGATGCCAATGTCTCCCCATTGGTCGGTCTTTGGCGTGGGGCTCAGGGTGATGGTGGCCTGCGTTCCCTCCAGCTGCACCTGCACACCATCGTAGGTGTCGGTCAGCACCGGGGTGTCAGCGGGGGGCAGCGAGAGCTCCATATCCAGCTGCTGCCAGCCTTCTTCGCAGCTGTACTTACCCCGGAGCACCAGTTGATCCTGCTGTGGCAAAAGCAGGCACAGGTTTTCCAGCTCATTGTATTCCAGCGTATCCATCCGCATTTGCGAAAGCTCTCCGCCGAGACGCAGGCCCTCGTAATACGCGCCCTGCGCCATCTCCCGGTCAAAGGCCTGCATGACCTGCCGCTGCACCTGCTGCTGCACTTCGTCCGGGTCCAGCCCCATCCGCTGCAGCATCTCGGCCACGGTGAGCTGCTGACCGGTGGCAAAATCGAAGCACCAGCCGCTGTAACGCCACGGGGCGGTGCCGCCGTAGCGGCTGCGCACCACCAGACTGACGCAGTCGCCGTACCAGTAGGCATCCCAGCCTACACCGATCTGCGGGTACTCGCCGCCCGGCTGCCCGGCCTCCTCGCTGTTCTCGAACTCCCGGAAATCCGCTGCATAGATGGTGTTCAGCTCATCGTTGATGTAGGCGGCATCCGGGCTGTCGCATTCCAGCTGCGGCACATGGACGGAAATGCACTGCACCGCTTCCTCCCCCCACACGCCCGAAACGTTCTTTTCCAGCGTGTACTGGTCGGTGATGCGGTCTGTCTGGGCGGCCTGCGCCACCGCACCGGGGGTGCTTCGGCTGCTGTCGGAGCTTTGGTCGGCAGCGGCGCTGGGGCTGCTCTGGGTGCCGCCGCACCCCGCCAGCAGCAGGGCCGCAGCCAGCACAAGGGCCGCAAAGCGTTGGTATTTCATAGTAGGCTCCTTTTCTATGGTGTGGTTCAGCCGTCTCCTATGCCTTGCCACTTGTCGATGATGTAGGCGGCCCAATAGGTCTTGTCGTTGATATCCACCACAGTGATGCCTACCTTATTCACCACCGGGTCGTCCTCATGAAGCCCCGGCACACCGCCGTAGTCCTTGATCAGTTCATCCACCAATTGCTGGAACTGGGCCTCTGTGGCGGGGTAAAGGCGATCCATGCTGTAAAGGTACTTTCCTTCGTGGTCAAAATCCACGCCTACCCGGTACTGATTGAGCATACGGAAGATGGCCGTGGAGCCGGCACTGTAACCGGCTTCGTTCAGACCTTCCCACATCTTTGCGGCATAGTCGCCCTCCATCCGCAGCCTGAGCCCTTCGTCCGACGGGAACTCCGGGCTGCCGTTGTCCACAAACATCTGCACATCTGCCTGAATGGCGTGCTCCAGACCCTTGCTGTACTCGAACTTGATGTTCTCCACCTTTCGCCGGGCCAGCTCTGCGTTGAAAATGGTCAGGATCTTCTGCCCGTCCCGGATCACAGGGATCGGCGGCGAGGGAGGCGTTTCTGTGGCAGAGCCGGAACTTGTAGAGCCGGAGGAGCAGCTATCGTCACAGGCTGCCAACGCCAGCATCACCGCCGATGCGCCGGAGAGCTTGAGAAAGGTCCGTCGGTCGTATTGTTTCATGGGGGTGCTCCTTTCTATAAAGCCCCGGACACAGGGGGAGTGTGCCCGGGGCAAACAGGGGGAAGTCTGGTTATCTTATGCCTTGTTATTTCGGAACACAACAGCGGTCATGTAGGTCTTGCCCTGAACCACCGGGCAGTAGATGCTGATGAACTCTGCCTTGGCGCTATTAGAATTGTCCAGCAGTTTTGCTACAAAAGCCCGAACGGCAGCATCCTCGCAAGAATACGCATCCTCCAGAGCCACCTCTCTCTCGGTAGACGGTTCGGAGAGGCCGGCCATACCTGCCAAACTGTCCTTGCCATACTTGTTCAGTATCTTGTCCTCAAGTCCATTGAGTTCCCCAAAAATGAGCTTGTTGTCAGAGTCATTAAGCGTATGCGGTGTCTCGTTGGCCTCTTCAAAAACACGCCCGTAAGCCCTTATAGCGCCCACCGCATCCTGATTAAGGATCAGCTGCTCATGGGCAGCCTCCTTTGCAGCGTACTTTTCTTTCCAGACCTTGTTGATGGCTGCCAGCAGCTCGGTTTCCTTGCCGGTGGGCACTACGGGCGTGGAGGGTGCACCGCCGCAGGCAGCCAGTGCCAGCAGGGCGACCGATGCGCCGGAGAGGGCGAGGAATTCGCGTCTGTTCATCTCTTTCATGGGGGTGCTCCTTTCAATACAGTATATTATAGATTACGGTTCGCAACTTGCGGGAAGTCCGTGCATCCCTGCCCCGCTTCAGATCGGTGCAAAGTTTACCATTACCGCCACCGTATAGGTCTTGCCCTTAATGGTGGGGCAGTAGAGCCCGATCATCCACTGCTCGGGATGCGGACTCGCCAGTCCACGCCCGCCGGCCAGACTCCGCACAAACTCCCTGACCTCGCTCGGATTACGAGGATACAGTTGCTTTAATTGCATACCGTCATGGGTGCCGTTAGAAACTCCCACAGTCCCCCGATAGCTTCCGTTTCCATATTTGTTCCTGATTTCCTGTATCATTTCAGACTCACGGAGTTGGTACTCGTGGAATACATCATCAGGCAAGTTCCATTTGCGGAAATCCTCCTTGTCTACTTCAGGTTCATAGGTTTCAAAGGGGCTGGCTGTAAACTTTGCGAGGTCGGCAGCCTCCTGACAGTAGACCACAGACTTGCAGATATCAAGTTTGGGATTGTGGATTGCTTCTTTGTTGACTTCATACCAGACCTCGTTGATGGCTTTGAACAGGGCCAGCTCTTTGCTCTCAGAGGCCGGAGGTGCGGGAGGTTCGGGAGGTGCGGAGGGCCCGCCGCAGCCTGCCAGCGAGAGCGCTACAACGGCTGCGCCGGAGAGGGTGAGGAATTCGCGTCGGTTCATCTCTTTCATGGGGTGCTCCTTTCTGTTTGTCCCCCTGCTTTTTAGGGGGCGCTGGTTTTGGTATTCTCTGCACTTGCAGTCCGCTCCATCTTATGCTATCCTTATGAATAGAATCCGCATATGCCTGTTGACACGTTTTGTGCACAGCGACAGGCTTTCTGCACCGGCGCGGGACCTCTTCTGTTTGTACTGTATCATACCCGGGAAAAAATTGCCCCCTCAGAAAAGCCGTTTTTGGGGGGCAATTCCAAAAAAATTTTTGGGGCTTTGGGCTTCCCCCTCAAAAAATCCCCCCAAAAAGCCCAAAATTGGGGGGATTTTTGGGGTTTTTCCCACCAAAACAGGCAGCTGCAGCCCTGCCTGTGCCGGGTTTCCCCCTCTGGCTGCAATGTGCGGAAAGGAGTCATGAAAAATGGAACGAAGGACATTTTTAAAGCTTGCGGCGCTCGTCCCCGGTCTGGCTCTTGCGGGCTGCGGCGGCAGCAAGACCCTGCTCTCGCCCAAGGACCCCACCATGCTCAGCATCTGGCATGTGTACGGCGAACAGGCGGACTCGCCCATGAACCGCCTGCTGACCGAGTTCAACGACACGGTGGGCAGAGAGAAGGGCATCCTGCTCAACGTGACCAACATGACCAACAGCGCCGCCATCGGCGGCCAGCTGCAGGACGCCAAGGCCGGCAAGCCCGGCGCACTGGACCTGCCGGACCTGTTCTCGGCCCACCCCGCAGACGCCAGCGCTCTGGGCATTGAGAACCTTGTGGACTGGAACGACTGGTTCACTACCGAGGACATGGCGGCCTATGTGCCCGGCTTTGTGCAGGACGGCATCATTGACGGGAAGCAGGTGGTGTTCCCGGTGTCCAAATCCACCCAGCTCATCTTTTTGAACGGCTCCCAGTACGCCCGGTTTGCGGCGGACACCGGGGCGCAGCTTTCCACCCTTGCCACATGGGACGGCTTCTTTGAAATGGCGGGCGCCTACCGGCAGTGGTCGCAGGGCAAGCCCTTCTGCGCGCTGGATTACCCCCTGCGTCTGGTGGAGCTGAACGCGCTGGAACAGGGCAGCGGCGAGCTGTACAAGGGCAGCTGGTACGATCTGACCAACGAGACCTTCCGCGCTTCGTGGATGGAGTTTGCCCGGGCGCTGGTGCAGGGCGATATTCTGATCTCGGACCTGTACTCCAACACGCAGGTGATGACCGGCGAGACGCTGGCGGGCCTTGGCAGCTCTGCGGCCATCCTTTATTACAATGATTTCGTCACCTACCCGGACAACACCACCGAGCCCACCGACCTGCTGCTGGCTCCCCTGCCCCACGCCGCAGGCACCGCCACGCCCCTGATGCCGCAGGCCGGTGTGGGCCTGTGCGCCTTCAAGACCACCGACCAGAAGGCCGAAGCCGCCGCCGTGTTCCTGCGCTGGCTCACCGAGCAGCAGCGCAATCTGGAATTTGCCGCCGATACCGGCTACATGCCGGTGTCCAGCGCCGCCTTTGACGCCATTGCGGACTATCCCTTTGAGCAGCAGAGCTATCAGCGGCTGTACGACGTCTACAACGAAATGCGCATCCAGAACACACCCCTGTCCGAACCGGGCATCGTGGGGTACCACGCCAAAGCCAAAACCTTGTACGACAGCCTGCGCCAGCGCCAGAAGGACTACCCCCAGCGCCTTGCGGACGGCGAAACGCTGGAAGCCCTTGCCGAGGAAACATGGCAGCTGCTGTGTGACAATGCCTGAGCCTGCCGCTCAGCCGGAAAGGAGGGACTTTGATGCACTTTGTTGACCGGCACCGTGAAAAAATCCGCCAAAGCCCCATGAGCAGCCGGCTGCTGTGGGCCTGCCTGCTGCTGGTGGTGCTGCTGGTGTTGACCTTTGGTGCGGCGCTGTTCCTGTTTGCCAGCCTGCACAACACCAAAAAGGATATCAGCCGCAGTCTGCAGATCCAGTTTTCGGTGTTCCAGAACGATATGGAGCGCTATTTTGAGCAGCTGGCGGTCATGGGCGTGAACCTGTCCGAGGACATGAGCGCAGAGGTGGACAAGGAGCTTGCTTTGCGGCAGATGTCCTTTGCCCAGCTGAACGACTCCCCCGAGGTGCTGAACGCGCTGGAGGAGAAAATGCTCGAGCCGCTGTGCCGCCGTCTGCGCCAGACCGGCTGTTCCGGCGCTTTTGTGCTGCTGGATGCCACCGTCAACACCCGCATGGAGGGAGCCGAGCATTCCCGCGCCGGGCTGTATGTGCAGAAAAGCGGTGCCGACACCCCCACCGTGCCCCTGCTGTTGTACCGGGGCAGTGCGGAGGTGGGCAAGGCCCACAGCGTGATGCCCCACCGCAAGTGGCGCATGGAGTTCCAGACCGACCAGTTCCCGGACTACGACCGCTGGATGACCCCCGGCAGCACCCCGCTGTACCAGTCTTACACGCTGACCGAGCGGTTCGAGCTGCCCGGCACCTCGGAGGAGGTGCAGTTGTTTTTGCTGCCCCTGCAGGGGCGGGACGGCACGATATACGGGCTGTGCGGCTTTGAGATCAGCGAGAGCTACTTCAAGCAGAACTTTGCCCAGCCCACCGGCTTTGACCGGCTGAGCTGCCTGCTGGCCCCGGCGGGGGACGGCCTTGCCGCCGATGCCGCCCTCAGCAGCGGCACCACCGGCGGCTACTACCATGCCCCCCGGAACACGCTGGTGCTGCGCAGCATGGGCGGCGGGCTGACCCAGTTGACCGGCCCCGACAGCGCCTATGCGGGCATCTCTCAGCTGTGCCGCCTGAGCGAGAACCAGTCCTACCGGCTGGCGGTGTGCATCCCCATGGCAGACTACCGGAGACTGGTCTTTTCCGGCAATCTGCAGATGCTGCTCATCGGCCTGTTCATCGCCTTTTTCGTGGTGTTCTGCTGCATGAACTTCCACCGGCGCATCCTCTCGCCGGCGTTCCGGCAGTTCGAGGAGGACCGGCGAGAATCCCGGCGGCGGATGGACGAGCTGCAGCTGGAACGCCAGCAGATGCAGACTGAGCTGTCCCGGCTGGCGGACGTGTGCCGCAACGAGTCGGTGCCCGATGCCTTCCAGACCTTTGTGGCGGGCATTCCCACCCTGACCAAGACCGAACGCCGCATCTTTGACGGTTACGCCGCCGGGCTGCGCACCCGGGAGATCGCGCAGCAGCTGGACATCAAGGACAGCACCCTGCGCTTCCACAACAAGAACATCTACGACAAACTGGGTGTCAGCTCCCTCAAGCAGCTGCAGCAGTTCGTGGCGATCCTGAACTCCGGCAGCGGCAGCGTCCCGGACTCCGCCCCGGACGAAAAGTGACCCAGCCAGCAAGCAATGTTTTCGTCTATACAAAAACACTTTTTGCGTTGCAAAATGCTTGTTGGGGAGTGCCCCAAACCCCTTTGATCTGCATTTTCAATGCAGGCTGCGCGTCCCTGCGGGACGCTTTTGAGGATGTCAATCGTCACATCCTACGAAAAATCCGATTCCTTTTTGGCGTAAGGATCAATAGAAGAATTTAATGGTTCATGGTACAATAGCAAACGTTGTGCCCCTTGGCACATGAACGAAGGTAAAAGGATCTGCTGAACCTGGATACGATCTATCTGCTGCCCGGTGAGGACCGCTGCTATATAAACTAAAGAACGCCGAGGGTTCCTCCCAGATGGGAAGGGATTCCTCGGCGTTCTTCATTTCATGCTTTTTGATTGCCCGGTCAACAGTATCACGCGCCTTACTGCAATGCACAGATCACAGCCACTGTTTCAGCACATCGTTCAGCTTATTCAAATCAAGCGGTTTGGCGATATGCTCGTTCATGCCGGTGTTCTTTGCCAGTTGCACGTCCTCGGCAAAGGCATTTGCCGTCATGGCAATGATGGGCACTTTGCCCCGGCTGCCGGCAAGCGCACGGATCGCAGCAGTGGCTTCGTAACCATTCATGATGGGCATCTGGATGTCCATAAAAATGAGATCGTACCACTTTTCTGGCGCTTCCATCACCTTTTCGACTGCAATTTTTCCGTTTTCGGCAATGTCAATGGTCACGCCCGTCATGCCTATGATCTCGGTTGCGATCTCACGGTTCAGCTCGTTATCTTCCACAAGAAGGATCCGCTTACCCGCATAGTTTTCCTTCGCAAAGTCTTCCAGATAGTTCCGGGCGTTTTTCTCCTTCTTCCCGGATGTAAACTGCCGCAGAGTTGCCGTCAGACGAGAACGGAACAGCGGTTTTGCCATAAACGCATTCACGCCCGCTGCTCTGGCTTCTTCTTCGATCTCGCTGAAATCAAAGGAAGTCAGGATGATGATCGTGACGTCCTCCCCAACGCATTCCCGAATCCTTCTGGCCGTTGCGATGCCGTCCATCTCCGGCATCTTCCAGTCCAGGATCACCGCAAAATAGTCGCGGCCGGTCTTGTGCCGCGCCGCGCAGCGTTCCACAGCTTCCTTGCCGGTCAGGACCCATTCGCCCGCTATGCCGATTTCCTGAAGGGTTGCAACAGTGCTTTCGCAGCAGGTCTTGTCATCGTCCACGACCAGTACCGGCAGATCGAGCAGTTCTTTTTCCTGTTCCTTCTCGTTCTCCTGAAGCTTCAGATAGACCGTGACCGTGATCTTCGTTCCCTTGTTGGGAGCGCTTTCGACCTGAATGTCACCATTCATCAGGTTGACGATGTTTCTTGCAATGGCCATGCCAAGACCGGTGCCCTGCACCTTGGTCGTCCGGTGATCGTCTGCCCGGCTGAACGGCTCGAACATGATCTTCTGGAATTCCGGCGTCATACCGATGCCGTTGTCCTCGATGGAAAACTCGTAGCAGCCAAGCTCCGAGAAGCCGTTCGGTTTTTCCTTGATCGTAAGGGTGATGTTTCCTCCATCCGGGGTGTACTTGACGGCGTTGCTCATCAGGTTCACAAAGACCTGCTGGATGCGCAGGCTGTCGCCGCAGACAGCTTCGTGCTCGATGTGCTCAACATGGACTTCGAGCTGATGTTTGTGCTCGTCGATTGCCGGTTTTGTGAGGGTGAGCAGGTTATCGACCAGCTCCGGCAGGCTGAAATCCTCCTCGGCAAGGCTCATTCGCCCGCTCTCGATTCTGGCCATATCCAGCACTTCATTGATCAGTCCCAACAGATGACGACTCGACTTTGTGATCTTTCCAAGGCACTCGACCACCCTGTCCTGACTCTCGATATTCGCACCCGCAATGGCGGTCAAGCCAATGATTGCATTCATCGGTGTACGGATATCATGGGACATATTGGAGAGGAATTCCGTCTTGGCACGGCTTGCGTTTTCCGCCGCCCGGTACGCATCCTTCAGTGCCTTATGGGATTCGATCTCGGCCTTTTTCTCCTGTGACACATCCATAGATGCCAACAGTGCTTTGACCAGCTTTGTGCCATCCCACTCCAGCGGAATGAAGGAAGCGATCTTATAGGTGTTCTCATCCATGGAGCAGTATTCAAATTTGTAGATGTCGTTCTCGCCCTGCAGATTCTTGCGGATATTTTCCGGTGAGAACAATGCGTCCATCGCCGCCAATGGCTCCAACGTCTTATACCTTACAGCCACCTGCTCCACAAAATCATGGTAGGTTCCCGTCGGCGCGTATATCATTTCACCTTGCAGATTATAGAACCGATACCGGTCATTCTCCAGATCGCAGACGACAAAGCGGTCCAGCAGACGCACCATACTCTTGATCAAAAGATCCATCGATGCGTTATCTGAGGCCATCTGCATCCGCCGTGCCGTCTCTGCTTTGGACTCTGTGATGTCCCGCAGAAAAATCATCGCATATTCGGAATCTTCGATCTCGCCGCGCATGACCACGTTGCTGACCCATCGTTCCTCCCCATCCAGAACGATGCGGCACTCCTGACGCAGCTCCGTCTCAAGCCCCTTTAGTTTTTCCGTGATGTAGGCGCGATTGTAGAAATCCGTTACAGACTTTTTGTCCTCTTCAACCACATAGTTATCCACAAAGAATCTGACCAGTCCATCCCATGTGTGGTTCTGCTCAAAGGCCGTCATCAAAGAGGGCTCCACTTTGAAAGTGTCAAAGGTGTTCTTTTCCAGATTTACATAGTATTCGCAGAGGTTTGCGCTGGTAAATGCACGGTGAAATGCCGCTGCCCGCTGCGCCTGCATCCGGCTTCTTTTTTCCGCGTCAATGTTGCTGATGATTCCGGCAATTCGATTGGCCGAGCCATCCAGACGGCGTATCACCTCCGCCGATGCCCGGAACCACTGGTATTGGCCATCCTGCATTTTCAGTCGGTACTCAACATTATATTTTGTAGTATTGGTTTTGTCCGCAATCGTTTCCAAAAGCAGCTGCATTACCCGGTCATGATCCTCCGGGTGCAGAAGGTTCGACCACGAATCCAGTTTGTTCGGAAAATCCAGAATGTCATGATATCCAAGGATCTGCCGGAACGCATGGCTCCAGTTCACATGAACGATCTCACCGTTTTCATTACACTCAAAATACCATAGTGCAGAATGGATGGATTCATTAACCAGCGCAAGGTTCTCATACGCCCAGTTCATCTGTACTGACATGATCCAGATCGGTGTTCCATCCGTATCGACTGCATCTTTTTTGTAGAGACGCACATAGACGGGAGAGCCATCTGCTGTAAGGATCCGGCCTTCCCCTTCGCCTTGGAGCTGACGAAAGCGTGCATTGTCAAGGAATGCGGCATCTTTCTTATAGAAAAGATTCTTCAGCGAACCCTTTGTCTGCTCCATCAGGGATGCATAGCTGTGGTTCAGATTATGCAGCAACAGATCACTGACCGACAGGATCGACAATTCGGCATCATAGTACCCGGTAATGGTTCCGACACCGCCATTATGATAGATCGTCTCCTGCATGGCCTGAAATGCATTTTTTCCCAGCCTTACCGTATCGGAAGTGTAGATTTCATCTGTAAGTCTTCTATCGAATTTCATTTTCATCCTCGTAGGGTTTTGACCCCGCCGCACGCTTCAATTCTGGTATGTCTTTTATGGTCAACTGGCATACTGATTTGTGATCAAGCTTGTACAGTATAACTAGTATAGTATACTTGCGCAGCATTTCGTTTTCAAGTGCTAATTGGCATTGGCTGTGTAAAAAAGAGAGGCCAATCTGCGTGAAAATTTACGCAAGTTGATCCCTGTACTTTTCCACAATCCGGCTATCCGTATAGACAGTCGCCCTGCGATGCGGTATACTCGAACCAGATCAACATTTTCAGGAGGAAAATCATGGTGGGAGAAAACAACAAGGTCGTCATTGTTACCGGAGGAAGCTCCGGCATCGGGCGGTGCACCGCATCCGCTCTGAAGGAGAACGGCTGCATCGTCTATGAGTTCAGCCGCAGAAGTATCCCTATGGAGGGTGTCACCCATCTGTCCGTCGATGTGACCGATGAAGACGCTGTCACCGCCGCCGTGCAGCAGGTCCTCCAAAAAGAGACCAAAATTGATGCGGTGATCAACTGTGCAGGCTTTGGCATTTCCGGTGCTGTGGAGTTTACCTCCATGGAGCAAGCCAAAGCACAGTTCGATGTGAATTTCTTCGGAACGGTCACTGTAAATAAAGCGGTTCTCCCCTTCCTACGCCGTCAGGGGAAGGGGCATATTGTGAACATCAGCTCTGTTGCCGCCGTAGCGCACATTCCGTTCCAGACCTTCTACTCCGCAAGCAAAGCCGCCGTTTCCTCTTACTCTTATGCTCTGGCAAACGAAGTCAAGCCCTACGGCATCCATGTTACCGTCGTAGAATTGGGCGACATCTGTACCGGTTTTACAAAAGCACGTCAAAAAAGCATTCTCGGCGATGATGAATACGGTGGACGTATCTCCCGGAGCGTCAGTCAGATGGAGCACGACGAGCAAAACGGCATGGACCCGGCACGCATTGGACGGTACATCGCCGGTATTGTGGAGAAAAAGAACCCGGCAGTCGTTTATGTTGCCGGTGCACAGTATAAATTCCTGAGCCTTTTGTGCAAGCTCCTGCCTGCCGCAGCACGCGGAAAGATCGTGGGGAAAATATACGGGTAACAGGCGCATTGCTCCGCAAAGCTGCTATATAAACTAAAAAATCCGCCGAGGATGCCTCCCAACAGGGAAACTCCTCGGCGACTTTTTTTAACGTGTCTGTGTTTTCTCGGTGGTGTTCTTTTCCTCTGCAAAAAAACGTTCTACATTTTTCTGTGCCCGAACCAGTTCCTGCCTCTCGTTCCGCGCCTTGCGGTAGTCCGGGTATCGTCCTCATACTGGTCAACCTCCCTACCAAAAACAGCCCTCCCGGCCGTCATGGTCAGGAGGGCTGTTTTAGTCGATACGCTTTACAATTCCAGCCGCATGGAGATCAGTTCCTGATATCCAGCGTTTCGAGAGCGAAAACCTTTTGGGTTTCTGCCATATTCCACAAATCCTGCCGTCTGGTACATGGAGATTGCTCTTGCGTTCTCCGCCACTACATCCAGCTCCAACTGAGCGTATCCGGCGGTTTTAGCGCAATGGATACAGGCTTCCATCAAGGCTCGCCCGATCCCCAGACCCCAATACTCTTTTAGGATGCTGACGCCAAATTCGGCACGATGCGCCACTTTATACTGCGCTCCGATTGCATCAATTCCAGCAGTTCCTGCCACTTTACCGTCCACAAAGGCGATCAGTTCGATCTCATTCGGACTGGTTGCTTTTTTCTCCAAGTAGCGGCTTTCCTGTTCCGCATCAAAGTGATTTTCATCGGGATAACTCAGCAGATAATCTGTTTCTGCGTGTGTCAAATCAAAGTTTTCAAGCACGGCGCTTCCATCGGATGCCACGCCGTTTCGGATGTGGACGATCAGCCCTTTTTGTGTGATAACCGTTTGATCGTATTGCATTTTTCCTCCTGAATCTCTCAATCCGCTGCGCCTGCTAATTTCAAAAATTTCTTATCCGACTGGATGCCCTGTGTCACGAATTTCCCATCACGGAACAGTGCATAGGTGGTGACGGGTGCGGGCACATTCTGTGCCGTCTCTTTCTCTGTGACGTGGATGGCTTTGAACGGGATTCCATGTTCCTTTGCGGCCTCCTGCACCTTTGGCACCCAATAATAGGTGTAGGGGCACTGGTCGGTATAGTAGAGGACAAAGCCGTTTTCCTCCACCTTGGGATGCTTGGCGCAGGCCTTGAATTTTGGCGGCTGGGCACTCTCTGCAAGGGGCAGATACATGAGGTTGATGCCGCAATCGGAGATGTCCGAAACCTTAAAGCCCTTATGGGTCAAAAACTTTGGGTCAGCGAGAAACTCCCGTTTGCGCCCCTCTGCACACAGAATACAAACGCCGTTTTTGCCCTGCGCCTTGGCATCCCGAAGGCATTCTTCCAGCAGCTCGCTGGAATAGCCGTGCCCTTTCAGGGAACCGGAGACCCACAGGCAGTTGATGTACAGATAACCATCGGCATCAATGGGCACCCATGCGTTTTCCGCCGGGATGTACTCGATAAAGCATTTGCCGCGCTCCGCACTGCGGTAAAAAACAAGCCCCTCCTCAAAGCGCTGCTTGAGCCATTCCTTCTTGGCAAGGCTCTGTTGACCGGACATGGCACAACAGATGTGTTCCTTGTCGATGTTTTCTTTTGTGATTCGGATATACTCCATCTTGTAGTTCCTCCTGCGGCTTACCGCATCCGTCCATCACCGCCCATCAAGGCGGTCATTTCCTCAATATAGTCCAACGGGAACGGCGGAGAGCACAGGGGCTTCATGGCAATGCTCATGAGCTTCATGGGGTTGTCGTCTGCCGCCACACGGTTGGAACTGAGCTTTCCGCAGCGTTTGCAGCGGTGGATGATGGCCCATTCGCCGCCCTTGCGCACCCAGACTGCCACCGGCTCCATGATGCCGCCGCAGGCTTTTCGGAGGTTTTGGCCTCCGGGCGCAAATGCTGCGGGTGCATTCTTTTTTTATTCACCTGACCGGCGTTTCATTTACAAAATTTTGCGCAGTTCCTGCACAAGGTCGTCGATCACGATGGGCTTGGACAAAAAGCCGTTCATGCCGCTTTCCAAGGCGTTGCGGCGGTCCTCGTCAAAGGCGTTGGCGGTCATGGCAATAATCGGCAGCTTTGCCCGCGCAGGGTCGTCCAGTGCGCGAATCTTCCGGGTGGCAGTATAGCCGTCCATGATCGGCATCTGCACATCCATCAGCAACAGATCATAGCTGCCCGGCGCGGCGGTGCTTACCTTTTCCACCGCTACGGCGCCGTTTTCTGCCGAATCGACAAGGAAGCCGTACTCCCGCAGGATCTCCTGCGCGATCTCGCGGTTCAGCTCGTTGTCCTCCACCAGCAGGATGTGCTTGCCCTTGAAGTCGGCGTTCTTTTCCGGCAAAAGCCCCTGCACCGCATCCGCCGACTTCTGGCCAAGGGCGCTCATCAGGGTCTCGCGCAGGTCGGACATGAACATGGGCTTGGAGCAGAAGGCGGTCACGCCGGCTGCTTTTGCTTCCACTTCAATATCCGACCAGTCGTAGGCGGTCAGGATGATAATAGGCGTATCATCGTGCAGGCTGCGGATCTGGCGGGTGACCTCGATGCCGTTCATATCCGGCAGACGCCAGTCGATGATATAGGCGTGGTAGACATCGCTCATCTCGATAGACTGCCGCGCACGCAGCACCGCTTCCTTGCCGGAAAGGGTCCACTCGGCGCGCATGCCCACCTTGACCAGCATCTTTGTCACGCTGTCGCAGGTGTTGAAGTCGTCATCCACCACCAGTGCCTTCAGGCCCTCCAGCTCGGTGATCTTTTCCACCGGGCGCTGCTCGGTCTGTGCGCGCATGGGCACGCAGACGGTAAACTCGGTGCCCTTGCCCTGCGCTGTCTGCACCTCGATGGTGCCACCCATCATATCCACGATGTTTTTGGTGATGGCCATGCCAAGGCCGGTGCCCTGGATGCGGCTTACCGTGGAGGTGCGCTCCCGCTCGAAGGGTTCAAAGATCTTTTGGGCAAACTCCTGGCTCATGCCGATGCCGTTATCCTTGATGCGGAACTCGTACTGTCCGCAGCCGCGCACTTTACCGGCAAGCTGCCGCACCCGTACCGAGACCGTGCCGCCCGCCGGGGTAAACTTGATGGCGTTGGACAGCAGGTTCAGCAAGATCTGATTCAGCCGGGTCTTGTCGCAGTAGACGTCTTCGTCGGTCACGTCCATGGCATCCATGTAAAGTTCCAGCTGTTTTGCATAAATTTGCCCGCTGACGATGGTTTTTAAATCGTGCAGCACATCCGAAAGGTTAACTTCCACCTCTTCCAGATGAATTTTTCCGCTTTCAATGCGGCTCATATCCAGCACATCGTTGATGAGGGAGAGCAGATGGTTGCTGGATGCAAGGGTCTTGCCAAGATAATCCTTCACCCGGTCTGTATCGTCAATATTGCTGAGCGCCAGCGTGGTAAAGCCGATGATGGCGTTCATGGGGGTGCGGATATCGTGGGACATATTGGAAAGGAAGGTGCTCTTGGCGCGGTTCGCGCTCTCTGCTTTTTCCACGGCGACCTGCAATTTTGCATTCAGTTCCTGCGTATCGCTTGCGGCTTTCCTTGCAGCAGCTTCGGCTTTACGCGCCTTCTGGAGCAGCATCAAAATCGTGAGCAGAACAACTGCAACAGCAATGCTGCTGATCAACATAACTTTAAAGAAGTTATCCTTTATAAAATCGCTCAGGGTAACCTTCCGCGCGGAGCTCTTATACATCGCAAGCGCGCCGGCAAGCATATTAACAGGCATTGCCTTGATCGTTTTGTTCAGGATGGACAACAGGCTGCGGTTTCCGCTATTGACCGCAAAGCAGGATCTTACAGGGTTTACCAGCGGAACGCTGTAAAAGCTGTATTTCTTGCTGTATTTATTCTCACTGCTGATCCCGGTAACAAAGCAATCTGCCTGTCCGTCTTTGACCAGCCTTGCCGCATCCTCCTGTGTATCGCAGTCCACGATCTCCCACTGCGGGTAATAAAACGCAAGGTACTTTTTCAGGGAGAGTTTGTTTTGGGGAACGGCAATGCGGTTTACATTGTTTTCGTTAAAGAGCTGTTTGTTCGTGACCGCCATCAGGTTGGAGGTCCACGTTGTGTTGGTACAGGCAAAGTGATACTCTTCCGCCAGATTGGGGTTCTGGTCGCAATGGAAGATCATGTCGATCTCGCCCGATTTCAGCGCATCCAGTTCTGCTTCCTTGCTGTCATAGCCGACCAGCTGGAATTCCAGTTCCTGATTGCCCAGACAATCTGCTGCAAACTGAATATAGTCCGTGATTACCCCGGTAAACTCCCCGGTGGCAGGGTCAAAGGTGCTGACGCCGCTGTCGCTCGCCAGAAAGCCCATCCTGATCGCACCGTGCTTTCTGAGCCACGCCTTTTCCTCCCCTGTAAGGATGGGCGTATAATCCATTGAGAAATATCTTTTGTACAGATCCGCCGTATAAAAAGGCACAGCTTCGTCCAACGCGCGCATCGCATCGTCAAGTTCTTCCTTGATATCAGGCCGGTTTTTGTTGATCGCATAGTAGATGCCGGATTCTCCCACACGGGTTATGGTCGAGATGCCACGCTCTGCCCAGAAGGATTCTTCCAGCGAAACAAAGCAGTCGATCTCGTGGTTTGCCAGCTTTTGCTTCACATCCTCGTTGTTGGAGATGTTGACGTGTTCCGTTTTCAGGCCGTATTTTTCTTCCCACTCGGCCAGCATCACTTCCGGCTCTGTTCCCATCAGAACGCCGATCTTTTTGCCGTTCAGCGTCTTGAAGTCGGAGGCGGAGATGTCTGCGCGCGAGAGATCGGCGTAGAGGTAATATTTTTCCACTCCCATCGGCTCGTCTGAAAACAGCATCTCCTGGGTGCGGTCCTCCGTATAAGAGATACCGCCAATAATGTCGATCTCGCCGTTTTTGAGCTTTTCGAAGCAGTCTGACCAGTCGCAGGTCACATACTCGAACTGCCAGCCTGTATAGCCGGACAAGGTCTCCAGCAATTCGTAGCCGTAGCCCTTTCTTGCGCCCTTCTCGTTGACATAGTTGAAGGTGTCCTCAAACGAGCCGACACGAACAACCTTTGCAGAGGCGGTTTCCGCGGCAGCTTTCACAGGGAGCACGGCTGACAGTAGCAACAGTAGGCTCAGCATCACACAGGCGCTTTTCCGTGTCAAGGTCTGCATGGTTTCGCTCATTCCAGAGTTTTTCATTTTATCCAATCTTTCTCCACCCCAGACGGTCTCATTCCGGCTTTATTTTCACTTCACCGATTTCAGGAAGGTGCTTGCAATATCATTCTCGTTCTGCTGTCAGCAGCTTTTTTGAATATCTATCCTATTATGTAGCATAATTGTAACATTATAACAGAAGCGTTTCAAGATTTTTTCTTGTAAAGAGCACCTATTTTCTATGGAACGCTTTTATCCCTTACCGGCAAAAAGCCGTTCCCGCAAAAATACTGCGATGACGATAAAAAAGCGAGCAGCCTTTTTCAGGTCGCCCGCTTATGGAATCTATGGTATTTTACCGCAAGGCAAGAAATGCGTGAAGCATTAAAAGGCGGTATAGGTCTGTCCTGTGCTTTTAATCCAGAATTTTTCCGTCAATGGAGATGGTGACCACCTGCCACGGAATGAACTTTCCGCTGGTCTGAAGCGCCTTTTTCGCCGCCATCTCCAAGCCGCCGCAGCAGGGCACCTCCATGCGGAGGATGGTCACGCTCTGGATATCGTTGCTGCGCAGGATCTCGGTCAGCTTTTCGCTGTAATCCACAGCATCCAGCTTCGGGCAGCCGATAAGGGTCACCTTGCCGCGCATAAACTCCTGATGGAAATTGGCGTAGGCATAGGCCG